>Ga0307515_10004097_pt1 | contig 30382 bp, 26 predicted proteins | sample 17_EM_MG_FD_194513 | JGI IMG/M metagenome (GOLD analysis project Ga0307515, IMG submission 194513) | Populus trichocarpa ectomycorrhiza microbial communities from riparian zone in the Pacific Northwest, United States - 17_EM | ecosystem: Host-associated > Plants > Roots > Unclassified | place... | reverse complement strand
AGTTGGTGCTGGGCCTGAGCAGTCTGGTGTGGGTATAAGCTCACGATACTTGAGAGATTTATTGAGCCTCAACACCATCACAAGGAGGTTCCTTACACGCCAGGAGTTGCAAAAACACTGCATGTGCAATGTCCCATAATACCATGAATAAATAAAAATAAACACTGAGCAATCCAAAAACCTCGCGACACGTGTAATAATCAATGCCTGAGATAAATAGATTAGAACCAAGGAAACGAACAAGCCCACAACCCTAACCCAACCGAACAAAACACCTCCATGCGTGCCTTAATCAGTGCCTGAGATGAATAGATTACAGCAAAGGAAACTCACAAGACAAGAACCCGACCCTAAGCCGAACGCACTCCTCCTGTACAATGCGAGGACTGGTTCACTCCTCGCCTACCGAGCCATCCGGGTGCGCCTCAAGGAGATGGTCATTGGGGAGAGGGACATCCGGGAGAGGGACATCCGGGAGAGGGACATTGGGGAGACTGTCGCCACCTGCCAATTCGCCGTGTTGCTGCTGATCCACATCGACATCCGAGGTGTTTCCGGCTGCCTCAGCTTCTCGCAGAGTTGGTGCTGCTGGGCGAGGTTTTTGCGGTGTCACAAGCCCCAAAACCTCCAGCCCACTGAGGGTATTAGTCTCTGGAGTTCGTGGTCATGGGCGAGGCTCCGGGGTTTGTGGCCATTGGGCAGGCGCTGGAGGTTGTGGCCATGGGGTATGCTCACGCATCTCCTGGCCTTGCTCAGGTAGCACGGTTAGCTGTTTGTCTACCATGGTATCAGCATCGTCAGCCGATGTATTTACCATCTCTCCCTGGCCAATTGTCCGAGGTTCTTTGCCATTATCCTCATCCTCATCCTCATCCTCTTCCTCATCCACCTCCTCTTCCTCCTTCTCATCATCCTCCTCTTCATCTTTCTCATCATCACCGTCCCTTTTCATGTCCGCATTGCCGTCTAAATCAACGCCGTCCAGTGCGTCCACATCATCCTCCATGCGCATATCCACATCAGGATGACGTTCTGAGTCATATTCGCCATCCGACTCGGTAGACTCGGTATCGTCATCTGAGGAAATTGACACGCCGGGCGATGCTTCCGGCTCTCAATATACCCGCATTTGTTAGCCCTCCGTGTCCAAGTCGGCCTCAGACATATCCTTCGGCAACTGCAGAGCAACGGCACAAGAGATATCACCTCCCCCTGGGGTTTGTTTAACAATACCTTTCCCTTTACCGTTTCCCTTCCCCTTCCCCTTCCCTTTCCTCATTCCCATCCTCAGTCGCCTTCCCTTTCCCCTTCCCATGCTTTGTTCCCTTCCCTTTCCCAGTCCCTTTCTCACCGCCCTGTGTGTCCTCCTCACCCTCGCCGTCGTCATTGTCATTGTCATCGCCTGGACGGCTCCTTCCACCGCTCGGCACTCTGGGATCTGCCCAGTTCTCATCATCATCATCCTCTTCAATTATCTCATCCCAATTAAGTGGTCTAACGGCCAGGAAGTCGCCTGGTTCGTACTGCCAGCAGCTTGGCGGCTCAATCTTTGCCCTGAGATCATCGCTGCCATACCAAGAGAAACGCTCACCGGGGCGTTTAACCTTCCCCAAGCTAGTTGTCTGTGGATTGGAGCGATCGACTTGATCCCCGAAGGCACAGGGGTTGTCCCACCTCCAATTGTTCATTTGGTTGCAGGTTTTGTCAAACATTTGCCCCGTGTATGAGCGGAAGGCAGCCCACCACTCCCAAAAAGGTGAACTCCTGCTCCTGCCGTGCGGCCACATCAGCTGGAATTGTGAAAAGTGGCGAGTCATGACTGGATCAAGAAAGATTATATCATAAAAGAGGTCCCATGCCCTCTCGTCCATCACGCCGCAAACATTGTATATCCGTATGAGTCCACGGATGTGTTCCGAGATGAATCCCTTCATACGGTCCCAATCCAACGACAAGCGTCGATTCATAACCGATGTCGGCATCTTTGCCCTAGCATTCCCCATTCCTTTGCTGCTGCCCTTTGGTGCCATCGCTGTGAGTTGAAAATGAATCTACATCCGAAACGTTAGTATTATGATTCAGTTGTATGTAGCAGAAGAAAGCCCAGACAGGCAAGTACAAAGTTGTGAGGTTATCGGGTGTGTTTTGGAACGAGAGGCGTTGATTTGTGCAAGTCACGTGATGTCGAGATGAGGATTCTGTCAGTGTGTATAATACGGGAGGAAAAGAGAAAGGAGGTGTAGGCAGGAAGAAGGGATATATATACTCGAGTTCTGGCGATTTCTTGGTTCAACTTGTGAGTTTTGTTGCTTAACGAACACAAAACGGCCCAGCCTTCATCTTGCAGAACCACCAAGCACCTCATGTACGACAAGCCTCGAGACAGAGTTAGTACTCGCGGAGAGGACAGTTTACGACGCTGGGCGTTGCGTTTGCATCACATATCATTTTTACCGCTCAGACCTCGTGCATCTTGGATCAAACTGAGTAGTCCTCTGGTTGTCCCAACTGTGCAACCATACAACACGGCTACCAACGCCTAGCAGTGGAAAAAGCACACGCAACTGATGTCATAGGATAGAGAATACGTCATTGTTTGCTCTGCAATGCTTTTAGCTTAGCCAAAGGGGAATTTCCACTGGGAAGCTGAAGATATACACAATCAATGGTTCGAAGTATTGTGCCAAGAACGAGTGCAATACGATGATAATCGCGCAAAGACGGCATAAACACCCTTCAAGCAGTGCAAATAGACCTTCAGACATTGCTGTAACAGTGAATATCAATGCTGAGTTTAATCTGAGTTTAATCTGATAGCAGTTAACCCCATGATTGAATGCTTTTCAAGGGATCTCGTCCCCGAGTATTGTCAGGGTTTAGAGTCTAGCGCGGTCTACACTGCACCACCCTTTTTTGTCGGATCTGTCCATGGTCGCTCAGATAGGAGTCTACCTCGCCTGCCGTGGCATATGCATGCAGAGGATAGTATTCCTACCATCTTAAAGTCGAACATCCATATCGGATGATGCCTTCCCAAAGCACTCACCCTGTCACGTCTCCGGTCCTACGAAGTGTTCCAAGTCGTCAAAATCAACAAAAGCGTGGGCTTTCAGGGAATTCTCAACATCCCCCTGCTGAGAGTCGTGTTTCCGTACCGGCTGGCGAGAGGGATTCTTCTCAAGAAGGGAGTTCCATAGCCTCTACGATCCAAGGTCAGAACTCCACCCCCTTATTATCGCTGAACAATTCTCGCGTTGCAGATAGCACCCCGTCCGCTACACAGCGACGGTCAATGATTACTCCATCCGCCACGCTGGGTACAAACAGTCGTAACACACTAGCACCCAGCGGAAACTCACAGACAGAATCACCGCGTCGCGTTGTATCCAGCCCTGCATCCGGCATTGCTAGCACTCCCACTCCTCTCAGCGGTCTTGAAAACCTGCCTACCCCCATCCTTAATCCAGAAGCCCACACGATCATGACAAATCCACTGCAAACGCGAGCTACAGAATGGAATCACAGACAGAGGCGCTGGCAATTGCAAATGCCGGCGGTGTCTACACCTCGATCAGTGGTCTCCAGCAGTCGCAGCATCCATTGATTTGGTCACTCCGACATGACGCCTCTTGTATTTCGAACGGGCAGACTCCTGGAGCTGTACATGTGGAACAGACTGCCATTTATGAGTGCAAGCGACTGGGAGACAGTAAGTTATGCAATGCGACGCGTCGCTACAGCATTAGCTGAAGCCCCACACCAGCAGATAATCGAGACGTACTGGAACACCGCAATGCAGCAAAACAACATTTGGTCCATAGCATTTGAGGTATGCACAGAGGAGATCTTCAAAGAGGTATGCTGAATCAACGGCCCACGTTGGATATTACATGCTCAAACCGGTACCAGGTTCACACAAGTCGATAAGGTTAAATCCCATTTTATTCAATCAGCAAGGGACAATATAGCAGAGCTAGATGATCTCCACCACTTTGAATCCAACGCAGAGCGTTTGGAATTCATTGATTCCCTTCTGGCAGACAATAAGTATCTGTTTCCTTCAGCAGAGCGTGTGGAAGGTGGTGTACGCGGTCCAAATCCAATGCAGAGAGTGTCGAAAGCTGCTAACGAATGGCCAGTGTCCACTCTACTTCCTGGCGGAAGCAATCCCGCAGTTTATCTACATCACATGTTATCATCGGGCGAATTACCGCCTTAAGTATGCTGATGGATTTTATAATTCCATGATTGACCACAAGGATGGTCATATACCCTCGCCACCGATCATGTTTACCTGCACCGCGTTGCACCATGCTCTCCTGGAGTGGCAAAACAACAAAGGTGTTCATCCGAAAGCTTCCAAGTCAAAGCTGAAAGCGGACAGACCTGATCGCTCGAACTACTTCAATTACAAGAATGATGGTGGTAAGAATGCATCCTGCTGCGCTGCAACGGGTCGCAAGTTGTTAACCTCGCCTGGTGTTGCTGACACAGATGCATTCTCGATGAATACCTGGAACACACTACCGGAGAGCTACGAACAGAGGGTGTATAACAACACGCTTGCTATAGTCAAGCGTCAGATCCAACAGGCGGAGAACCCAACGGCTGCCGTGGTGATCAGCGTGGAAGCAGCGCATGATGACAATGCTATTCTTCTTGATTATTTGACCTGCGAAGTGGCGCTTGAGGAGCCTGAGATCGGAAGCACTGACCCAGACATCCCAATAGACAACAATTGCACGGATGACGAACGTCATTTTGGGATGCCAGGGGGCAGCGGGGATGACGAAGATGAAGGTGATGAAAGCGACGTGCGCGATGCCATCCCCACCGCCAGCTGGCAATGACGGCCCGTGACTGAACTCGAGAGGTTTGACCTGGGAACCAGTGATGTCGACGGGTATGAGGGCGAGCATGGCAACGATTCTTATGTAGATGAGGAGGAAGAAGCATCGCAAGCCGATGAAGGATCTACGCAGAATGTGGAGGAGTGAAGGCATAGTAGGTTTGACTCGGAAACCAGTGATGTCGACAGGTATGAGTGCGAGGATGGCGACAGTGCCGATGCGGATCAGGAGGAATAAGCATCGCAAGCCAATGATGGATCAACGCAGAATGTGGAGGACTAAGGGCATAGTACTAGAGAGTGTGAAGATTAGACTGTATATTTCAGGCCTGTAAAATACAATAATGGCGAAGCAAATGCAACGGCAAGCGATGTATCTGAAGCGAAAACTGGATTGCAATATGTGACAAAATCTCAAAGCTAAACATATATGGGGCGAGTGCGGCATCCGATATATAGCTATAGCAATAGCGGAGAGGTAAAATGTGGCTATCGGCCAAAGAAAGGCATAAACATTTCCAGGCGTTGTGTAAACGGCTACAGCATAACTGCAGCCCCTGCGAAGACTGTAACACACTTGTCGTACTGATGGTGCGTATTCCAGGCGCAAAGGAATGTAAGTAAGTATGCAACGCGACCCATCGCCTGGGTGACGGGTAGCATGTAATTCTCCGTCAGAGGGTTCGAGGTTCCATCAGAGCCGTCAGAGCCATCCGGAACACCCGGGTGTTTCAGCAGGAAGCTAGCGTTGTTACTGATGTACATTCAGGGGTCAACCCGTAATCATGAGAATGAAGGAAAGACAAACAATCTTGGGTATGCTGTACTTGGTGTATGCTGTACTTGGTGTATGCTGTACTTGGTGTATGCTGTACTTGGTGTATGCTGTACTTGGTGTATGCTGTACTTGGTGTATGCTGTACTTGGTGTATGCTGTACTTGGTGTATGCTGTACTAGGTGTATACTGTACTTGGTGTATGCTCGACTCTGTGTATGCTTGTACTCGGTGTCAACTCATGATCATGGCATGCAGAGATAGACTGGGATAACTTAACTTTGTGTTCTGCGATGATAGTTGAGTTTTAAATGAGAAAGAGAGAGCTGGGGGATGAAGATGAGAACAATGTGGAGAATACGAGTGGAGATCAGAAATTAGGGGTACGAGATACCTCATTGGTTTGGGAAGACCTTGTTTGGGTGTTATTACACGCCGGATCGGAACTCGTGCCTGCCATATCGGGAATGGTACATTGACTCTCACACGAAATTCTCTTAAGTCCCAGTTTCACATGATGATTTGCCCGATCACCTCTCATCTCTCTCCTTGTCGTCCTCAACTCTACCATCACCAAATAACACGAAGTTAAGTCATCCCTCTCCATCTCTCCATGCCATGATCAAGAGTTAACACCGAGTACAGCATACACCGAGTAGAGCATACACCGAGTATAGCATACACCGAGTACAGAATACACTGAGTTCAGCATACACCGAGTACTGCATACACCGAGTCGTGTATACACTGAGTAGTGCATCCACTGCATACCGCATCATCCCAAGATCGACTGTCTCCTGCTCCCAGCAAGTCTCTCAGCTCCCAGCGTGCCGTGTTGTACTGAATTCTCTACATTCCCACAATTACGAGTTGACCAATGAATAGAGTCTAAGCTTCCATTGCACATGCCTCCCGATCCACCACCTCCAGATTCACATCCTCCAGATTGACCGTCTTCTGATCAATCACCTCCAGATCAACCACCTCCAAGTACTCCTCTAATCTTGTTCGATCATGGCCTCCAAGTGCATCTCTCAGTTCACTCGATCTTGGCCTCCAAGTGCATATCCAAACCCGCTTGATCCAGGCCTCTGAGTGCATCTCTGAGTTCAGTCGATCTAGGTCTCCAAGTGTATCTCCAAATACGCTCGATCACCACCTGCAGGTGCATCTCCAAACTCACACGACTACGGACTCCAAGTTTGCACAATCATGGCTTCCAAGTGCATCTTCAAATTTGCTCGATCACGATCTCGGAGTACATTCCTATGTTCACTCGATCACGGCCTCCAAGTGTATCTCCAAATGCCCTCAATTTACGCCTCCAAGCGCATCTCTGAGTTCAATTGATCTCGGCCTCCAAGTGCATCTCCAAACTCACTTGATCTCAGCCTCCAAGTGCATCTCTGAGTTCACTCGATCACGGTCTCCAGGTGTTTCTCCATATACCCTCGATTACCACCTGTAAGGGCATCTCCAACCTTGCACGATTACGGATTCCAAGTTCGCACCATCATGGCCTCCATGTGCATCTTCAAAGTCACTCGGTCAATCGCGGCCTCCAAGTACATCCTCAACGAGCGACACCTGGTGTACGGTGATACTGGGGTAATGGAGGTGGACAGAGTGACAGGGAGTATATATTCGGCAGACCCTGGAGTAGATAGACATCATCTCATTTCGATCTAATCTATCGTTCCCGACTTTTGGTCCTACTTGCTCTGTCCAAGATTTCGTGGATCCTCAACACCCGGATGTGTCATATCTTCTCACCCGATTCCTTCGCTCCTCTAACAAGAACTGCTCTCTCTCATGAATTCCGTTTGGATGTCGTGAGAGGTGCGGTGGAGCATTTATGGTGGGCTCTCTGCCATCTAGCTTCATTGTTTCACCACAACAGCCTCCAAGTGGTGCATCTCTAAGTTCTCTCAATGTGAGTGTCCTGCTGCTCCTCCGATTATGCTTGACAACCATTTGCGGCCAGATTGACCGTATGTACATATAGAGAAAGACATGAATAATGCATGCCATATTATGATGTAGCGAATCTTGTGACTTTAAGAAAGGCGAAATGCCTTGTGGTAATGTATGAACCACCACGTTGAGATTATGGCACCAAGTCTCCCGCTGTGCTGTGCAGTGGTCTCGGCTGCTCTCGAAGTCTCCCCCAGACCAGAGCTACACAGCAGTCTCAGCTTCTCTCGAAGTCTCCCGCCGATCTGTGCTGAGGTCTCAGGAGCTCCAATGTTTGAATATCCTATCAGTCAAATCTCATAGCATCCTGAGAATGCTCTTGCAGAGTCTGAGAGCACTTTGCTTAGCTCCAGGGGGGTCTGGGAGCATCTAGAAGTACTGAGAAGCACTGGTGAGGTCGCCCGGAGTGTGTGGGAGGATTGCGTCTTGTTTCCGGACCGATTTACATTTTGCTGATGTGAGCCATAGATCAGAGTCCACTTGGCAAATGGGGTCTGGCGACAATTCCACCACCGATATTTCTGAACGGCTACATATCGGCAATGTGGAAGACTCATATCGCTCTACAAATAAAGTCAATTACATTCAACAGATGCTCAAACACAATGACTGGTGTACCGGTCTTGAATATATGGAGGAGACAGTGTCTCATCTTGCTCTTCAAGGTTGGTACTATATTGACTCCGCAAGAGCTTTCGACCTACCATCTGTTAAGGGTTCTCCCTGAACAGCAATAATGGTACTTGCGATGGTTATAAGAATACTTATCATGGAGTTACTCTGGGTCTAGTCACGTGATATGCATAACACTTAGTCTTGGCGTTGCAAGTAAGCCAGTCTTATGTCCTTTAGCGGGGATACATATGAGTTGCGCGTCAATTGAATAAGCAAGTACTTTTGCTTAGCGAATTCTTTGAAAGAGCACATACTACGGTAGTCCTTATTTTATGACGCGACCATGCTGCCAGATCAAAAGATGCTTGCATCTGCCGAGCGTATTGTTTCCAACGATGCTCATATCATAGATACTAGCGGGATTTGTTCGATTGGACTGGAGATTACTCCTACACACAACGACAGCAGTCAATAGTAAATATGCGAGTATACGGGACCTCTGGATTATTGCTTCAGGCAATGAAATCAACTAGGGTACTCCTCGGCCAAAGAGAATAGTCTCAGCCTAAGCATGATGTGACCAAGGGAATTATGACGTTGGCCCAAGATAAGAGGCCTGAAGCAACCCTGCTCATTCTTTTGAGTTAGTATGCATTGCAACGTCAGACTCGTATTTTATGACGAGCTGACACGTCTACTTCTATGTTGGCATAGTATCGGTTGGTCGCCGATTCAATCTATGACTCATGCCAAATAGCCTTTAACGTGAGGCATTAATTTGCGATAAGTGCTGCCAACCATTTTAATTGGCAGACGTTCCAACTACTGTCGCAAACGGATAATAAGATGTCTATGTTCAAGTTTCGTCTGACACACTGTCTGACATGATATCATGCAATGGATGGCCTGATTCGTATCAGGAGCATAATGCTTTGAAACCACATTGCATGAACACGATAACCTATTGGGATGGGTGGCACTGGATTAACGGGCGCATGCTTTCGTTGCATAACGCGACCGCGAAAATGCGATCATGAGCTTTGTAGTCATAGCGTCGAAGTATGGGTATACACACCCTCGAAGATGACTATAAAGAGATGGCATTGCTCCTGCAATGAGAAGAACAGGCTCAAGCAACAATCCACAGTCAACAATCAGAACACCGAAGACAATCTTAAAATATTATTACGAATTCTATCTATTATAAACATTCACAATTACTTCTCGATTATCCTTACGTGATTGGGCTACTTATGCCTGGACATCACTTGACACAATCCGAGTACGCAACTCAGAAGACTGTCCAGAGTTTGGGCAAATATTTTTTTTGATTGGAAGTGCACCATTTAACCCACACCTACCGAGTGGTTTTTTGTTTTTGCGAATTAGAGAATATCGGATACCCAGTGCAGAGATATCTGAACACCAGCACGTTACCGTTTGAGGAGTTTTCCAAGGAGTGGTTGTTTGATGTGGATGTTTAATCTTTGTCTATGTCGGCGATGGGCACTGGAGACAATTTGATACGGAAGCTCTTGCAAGATGGGCAAGATGTTGAGTCTTTGGATATGACGAGGAAAGAAAGAGCATCTTAGTAGATAGGCAGTTGTACTTAATTCAATAAATGTTGTATTGATTATTGGAATTGAGAACCCCCGTACCACTATCCACTACCAGTAAACGTCGAAATACTCGCAGAGCAAATTATTTACACATCCAGCGTTGTCAGTAAGAGCCATTTTTCCGCCCCGTATCGCAACAGGGACATCATTTGAGAGGAACCCATGTCAGCGGGGTGTGCATAAGTATCAAATTAACCTCCCTCAGAGATGCATCAGAAGATTTTGGAATTCCCAAATTTGGTCAGCTATTGTGTGAACAAATTGGAGAGGACTGGGGACATGAAGTTTGTGGACTGGTGCTCGGATATGATCAGAATGCACTCAAAGACAGTATAATTATTAAACTTCGGAATGGGCTGTTGTATTACCCTCAACCATATCACTGCCCTAATCTGTTGAGCATCTGGGACTTGATTGCAAGGTAGAATATACCAATGCCAACCAAGGGATCATGCCAGAATCTCATAACATCTGGGTACAATATATTGACAGTGAACTCGATAACACCTTCCAAGGCCATGTTCCTTCATTTCCTGTATTATACTCTAGCTGGATTAGACCGAATCAGATCTTCCAATTTCAGGCGCGCCTACCCGCCGGAAAAACACTGTTGACCCTCTCTCTGAGGTGCAAGAAGACTCAACAATGAATATTACGTCCTCAAGCTCAAGAATATGCAGTAGTGATTCCTACAAAGTACAAATATCAGCATGGTTGGGCTGATTGTGTTGAAGGGTTCATCCGGGTTGTCAAACAGACTGATCAGATGCATATTGTACCTGTCGGAGGAATTGTTGGACCGGCACATTTGGTGTGAGAGATTGCTGCATCAAATAGAATCGATAGCAAATGGCTTGTAAATAATCATGTGGATTCAGATACCTACTGGACTGTGTATTAAGTTACAATGCATGAATCAAGGTGTGCAGGAGGGAGATAGTTATTTGAATTGTACTATTTGACATAAACATTTTAATCATCACTCCTGGAGAGTATGGCTGCAAGTTTGAGGTGCACCGGAATAGTCTTGGAGACGTGGCCAATTCTCCCAATAGCTCTGAAATTTGCACATTCCAATATTTCAATTTTGAAGCAATTTGAAGACAACTATACACACTTCAGGATACTCTTGGATTGTGTTCCACGACATCCGGGGGCATTGAGGATCACCTGTGAAGTATTCTCGGAGCACCGGGGAGCACATCGCGTTGCATCCAGCCTACCTGGGAGCATCTGGGAGCATATGGAAGGATCAGTGTGGCTGTTCAGAGTGGCTGAGTTATTCAGTTATGACTTCCCAACCATTTTACATTTTGCTGATGAATCACGGCCTCCAAGTGCATCTCCAAACTTGCTCGATTACGTCCTCAAAGTGCATCTCTGAGTTCACTGGATCATTGCCTCCAAGTACATCTCCAAACTTGCTCGATTATGGCCTTGAAATGCACCTGTGAGTTCACTCAATCTCAGACTGCAAGTGCATCTCCACACTCGCACAATGATGACCTCCAAGTACATTTCTCAGTTCACAACATCACGGTGTGGTGAAACGGCGGAACTGTCATGTCATCCAACTCGAATTGCTGAGAATGTGTGGATCCGGCTTGGATAGTGTAGGAAGTGGGTGAGAGGCTATGATGGGGTGCCCGGCTCTGAGGAACCACACAAATTGTGTGGATCTACGAAAGCTCAGCAAGTGTGCATGGGGGGACAAAGAGCTGGAAAAGATACACTGTGAATTTCATATAATGAGACGATCTCTATCTACCCTGTGTCTCCCTAATATATACTCCCTGTTGCTCAGTCCATCTCCATTATTCCAGTATCTCCATACACTCCGTTGCATATGATTACAAACATACAAACACTCCGTCACTGTTACGGGGTCGCAGCCACCTAAGTAACTATAGTTATATATAAGTATACCTTCATACTTAAGTAAGTACTAGGGGCACTCAGCCGTAGCTCTTATCTTAATCTTTTTTCTTATGCTTATCTCCAGACCAAGTGTATTGGAAGTCTGTATAGATCGTATATGCAAAGTGGACGAATATGTATGGTCGTGTCGGATGCTTCTAGGTACACAGCAACCAAATCATATCATGGTGTGCAGCAATACTGACAACACATATAACTCATATAATTGATCCCGTTGATTGGTGTTAGCAATGAGGCCGGGTATCTCGCCACCGGTCCAGGTTTGGACTGGCGATTCGGTTCGGATCGGTTCCAGACCCGGCCAGCAACCAGACCCACATTGTCCTGGCGGGGTTGTTTCCCACACCGGACATAAACCCACGGTTTTTTGGACAGGTTCTACATACAGCAGAGCCTCATTTTCCTGAACTCAGAACTTTGGCTCCAATTACATATTTGAGTTCTGATCATATCACAATATGATATATCGTAAAAGATGCAGTTTTGCATGCCCTTTCACCTCCTATTCTCCACTTTGAAATCCAATCAATATTTGTTGAATTGCTGTGAAATAACGGCGTAACTTGGGCGTCTTTTGCAGTGACCCAACAAATATTGATTGGATCACAAAATAGAGAATAGGAGGTCAAAGAGCATCCAAAACTGCATCTTTTACGTAAATATCATATTGTGATACGATCAGAACTCAAATACTTGGTGGAAGCCAATGTTCTGAGTTGGCGAAATTGTGGAACCAGCCAAAAAACCGTGGGTTCGGAGCGGTTTGGTTTGTTGATGGGGTAAAACCTGTTGCAACGGTTCCAGTTCAGTTCCAACCCATTCCCAGAACCGAACTGCGGTTTTGGAACCATTGCTAACACTACCATTGTTAGGGGGGTAACAACACCTAACCGAGATACTTCGCTAAGCACTTCAAGTTGAGTACGGCCGTAGATCCTAATTCTTATCTCGTAGGAAGTTGCTTAATATATCCCTTAGCTTCTTGGATCTCTTGCTGTCCCAATATCTAGCTTAATGGGCCTTATGCAGTCCTTAACTTGATGTGTCCCTTTCCTATTGGACAACCAGGCACAGCGTAAGCACTCCCCCTTGCTTTTTCTTCTTTGTATTTCTGAGTCACTAATCCCCTCAGTTTCTTTATAGCCTTTATTCTTCTTAGCTCATAATAGCTTCCTAGTCGACTTTAAAGGATTAATGCGACCAGCCTTGGTTGTGCCGGTAGGATTTCAGTAACGCAATTCTCCGTTGACGTCGAGAGCACTGTAGCAATTCCTCGCACTCTTGTAAGGTTTTATCTTGACGTTCGGTATCGGAGTTTTCAGTATCGCTTGGCTCCGATATACTCGTATGACGATGTACTGGACAAGGTTTAAACTCCCCCTGAACGTCTCGAGGTGATGATGAATCAACCCTGGCACGATGGTTGGTATTTAACTGACGAGGCTCCCTGAAAGATGCCTCTGCTCCTTTCTGTAGGTAATCGATATAGGTAAGTAAACCCGATTGCAATCCGATGATCGAAGATATCCACCAAATGCTCTGAGCTAAGAAAATGTATTGCCTTGTTCTGGCAAAAGATATAATCTTTTCCAAGGCGTATACGATAAAGTCGTTGTCGTTTTCGAAGGTAATAGTCATTCGTTGAATAGAGGATACTCAACGGTGCAGGGCTTCCGCTACACAAAGCTAATAGATTCTAGGTATAAATATAATAGATATAGGTATCATAAAAACGCAATAATAAATAAGGATATATCTCCGCTGGTAGGTATCCGTCTTTTCGTATCTCAAGCCGGTTGTTCTTCTCCTTGCCGGAACAATGTGATCTCTTTATAGTCTCTCGGAACCCTCCTCCAGACTATGAATAAATCCCTCAAAGATAGCTACGTATCTGTGGTACTTATTGGCGATGCCCGGTAGATATCCTTGAGTCTTATTTTAATGCGCCTTTCGGAAGTGCTCGCGCGCCCCGGGGGACACGTATCATCTTGTTCATTTAATCAGACCATAACTTCAACTTTGACATCTTGCAATATATTGAGTTGTTTCCGTGGTAGACATAGATTAACTCGGATACCAGTCCGATACTATGCCGGGAAGGATTCTGACACATATGCCCCGCATTTATTTATTGCGAGACGCCATTGCGATCCATCAACCCATGCAACTCAATGCTGGGCTCTCGCTCCCGGCTTATAGCCATTGTCAAAATTCCCTCAGTTACGTCAATGCTAAGGTGGAGACAATTTCTCCAACCGGAACGTGCTCCGTGAGATCCTAGCCCAAAAACAGGTAGGAGTGAAGAGTCCTCTTAGTTGCATATTGACTATCAACTGCCGTGCGTAACTAGTACGCAGTCCCGCATAGTATCCAGGAGTAAAAGAATACTCACTCAGATCTCATCTCACATGACTGATCAAACGCAGCTTCTCGTGACCGATATGAACCCCCACTAAGAGGCATATCACTAGCGCTCTTGATTGTCTAGGGATGGTATGTGCTGTCCTTGACTTTCAAGTACTATAGTCACCATCAGGGAGAACCCCTGACAACTGTTGCTGAATTAATATCATAAAGTATGATTGTATAATTAATCTCGGTGATCAGTTAAGAAAGTAAGACTATTCGTATGATTAATCTCTGTGATTAATCAATATCGCAAGTATGTTCGTATAATGAATCTCAGTGATTAATTGAATATTGTGGCAGTATTATTTTGCACGATGATAGTGCAATCAAAATTGACATGTCTCTTCACAAGCCGTCTTGCGAATTCCTTGATGAATCTGGCGTTCAGATACTATAGGCAATATTACGTCTAAGCTGAATCTCCCTCCTTCAGTAAAATGTATTTCAGTTACTGGAAGCCTCTAGGAGTGTCTGAGAGGATGTGGAGTGCAAAGTTAGATGCGTCAATTTCAGGAGACTATCAGACCCTAGGAGGGCATTCCTGCCGGCCTTCAGAGTAACTGGGATCTCTGATAACTGCTATAGAAGCACCATGGGGGTGATTGTGAGAGGTTTGGAAACACCTTAGAGCACCGGAGAGAACTTTGGATGCACCAGGGAGCATCCGGAAGCGCTGGTGACAAGCCTGGGAGCACCGGCGACAAGTCTAGGAGCGCCGGCAACATGTCTGGGAGCACCTGAAATCACAGTAGAGCAGTCAGGGGAATACATCTTCTTTGGGAACGCTGCTGGTGTGCATGGAAATCATAGCTACTACTTATTGTTCAACAATTATTAAAACTCATCTATTCAGTTTGTATTCGCACCTATGTTTCTATATAGCTACCCATCTACACATGGTATATCTGGACTGGCTGCAGGCGGTGCTTGAGAGCAATTCGAGGTGCTCCTGAAGATGACGATCGAGTGAACTCGGAGGCAGTAATCGAGCGAGTTTGGAGATGCACTTGCCGTTGGTAATCGAGCGTATTTGCAGATACACTTGGAGGCCGTGATCGAGTGAACCTAGAGATGCACTCCGAGATCATGATTGAGCGAGTTTGGAGGCTGTAATCGGGCGAGTTTGGAGATACACTTGGAGGCTGTGATCGAGCAAGTTTGGAGATGCAATTGGAGGCCGCGATTGTGCGAGTTTGGAGATGCACTTGGAGGCCATGATCGTGCGAACATGGAGGCCGTAATCGAGCGAGTGTGGACGAGTACTTATAGGCGGTCAATGGACGGCGTGCCAGGTGCTGAGACTCCATTCATCAGTTAGTTAACTCACAACAGTGAGAATGTGACAAGGTGACTTTACCTTTGAGCTCTCATGGATAGCTGGCTGATGGTGGTCAATCATGTAGGGAGGCACGCCAGAAGCTGAAGCTACATTCAGGGGTCAACTCATAATCATGAGAATGATGGGAAGACAAACAATCTTCTGTTAGGGGTTCAGCCTAGCAGCGGTAATGATACATCAGTGGATTGGTTAGCAGGTACATAATTGCATAACACCTACCTGTGAGAGCAACGGAATGTTTGTCAGTCAAGTGATCTTTAGCGGGATTACACTTGAGCCATGTGTCGATCAATTAGTGACAAGTCAGGTTGCACTAGCAGATTCAAATATGATGACGCAATTATGTCGCCTCACTAGGAAGTGAAAAATCTTCAGCAGTGCGCATAATTATTGGCCACATTTACTATATCTCATCTAGCGGGGCAACACACAGTTAAGTTGCTACCTTGCAGAATCGCGTGTGCAGCAGGTGATAAGCAAAATGCTAGTACGTAGGGATTTATGGGCCTTGTTGCCCAGCGGCAAGGATTCATCCTGTAACACTCCTCGGTCTACGGAAATGCCCACACCTAAGCATGCTGTATCTGAGGGATCAATGACATTGGCTGAAGATAAGAGGCCAGAAGTAAACCTGCTCATTGGTTTGAGTCAGTATGCATTGAAACGTCATACTAGTCGGTGGTACTAGGTTGACGTGTCATAATCTACGTTGGCAGAGAATTGGTAGTTTGCAGATTGAATCTCTGAACGCATTGCCGAATAACCAAATTAAATGGCGAGACATTTACTAGCCTGGAGTCATTATAGATTGCGATACGCACTGATAACACTATGTGTCGTCAGATGTTCTAACTACTGAACGAATGGGAAGCGAGATGTCCCAGTTGAAGTTATGAGTTGGCATATTAGTGCGCATGATATCATGACATGAGGATGACCCATAGTGGGGGTGTAACCCCTTGAAACACCTCATGCATGAACACGATAACCTTGAGGGAATTCGTGGCACTATCTCTGAGTCACTTAAGATGACATCAACGATATGCTACCAAGCAAACTATGTGTCATGGCAATGACCTGGAGGCAAACTTGACCTGAAGGCTCAAGTATATAAGAACTCACATTGTCCCCGACAATGGGAAGAACCAAGCTCTAGCACTGATACACAGACAGACATTACAAGCGAAGAACACCTTCAAATATTATTAAGAATTCTATCTACAAACATTCAAAATTACATCTCTATTTCACTTATGTGATTATTCTTTGTATGTGTTCATTCAAACTGACACCATGTCAATACGCACACAAATTGGTCGTTGAAACTATCGGCGATCAAATACAGTTGTTCAACGAGCGGCATTCAACCCACATCTCCCGACGACTTTCATACTACGTGGTAACTATCGGTATCAGATACAACGTTCAGCAGTACATCACTACTGGGTAATTACCTTTCGAAGAAAACTCTGAAGAGCGACTTTGGACCGATGAGGAGGAGTGGTGAGCTCTTACTAGATGAACTAGATAAGAGGTTGAGTCTTGGGAATGACGGGGAATTGGAAAGATGAATAAGTTCAGATAGGCGGCTTTATTTAGTCTAATAAATGTTGTATCGATTATTGGGCATAAATAACCCTGTAACATCTTCGGTGGACACTGTACTGGGTGTATTCTTGTACTCGGTGTATGCTGTACTCGGTGTCAACTCACAATCATCACATTGAGAGGTGGAGAGGGTTAACCTAACATTGTGTTCTGCAATGATGGTAGAGTTGTGGATGAGAAAGAGAGTGATGGGGGATGAAGAAGACAACGCTGCGGAGGATACAAGCAGATTAGAGACGTCTGGGGTACGACTTGCCTGATTGGGTTGCGAAGACCACGTAGCAGTATAATTACACACTGGATCGGGACTCATACCTGCTGTATCGGGAATGGTCAATTGACTCACACACGAAATTGTCCTAAGTCCTAGTTTGTCATGATAAATTCCCCCATCTCCAGTGATCTCTCTCTTTCTCGTCCTCAACTCTACCATCACCTAAGAACACAAAGTTAAGTCATTGCTCTCTATCTCTCCATGCCATGATCAAGAGTCAACGCCGAGTACAGCAGACACTGCTTACTGCATCATCCCAGTATTGAGTGTCTCCCGCTCCCAGCCAGTCTCTCATCTCTCGGTAGACCATGATATACTTAATTCTCTACATTCCCTCAATTACAAGTGAACCAATTGATATCGTCTCAGCTCCCATCGCGCCTCACTCCCGGACTACCGCCTCCAGATTGACCACCTCCTAGAACTCCTCCAATCTCGCTCGATCACAGCCTCCAAGCGTATCCGTAAACTCGCTCGATTACGGCCTCCCAACTCGCTGGATCCCGGACTTCAAGTGCATCTCCAAACTCGCTCAATCACAGCTTTCAAGTGTATCTCCATACTCACACAATTGCGGCTTCCAAACTCACTCGATCACGGCTTCCAAGTTCGCACAATCATGGCCTCCAATTGTATCTCCAAACTCGCTCGCTCATGATCTCGGAGTGCATCGCTAAGTTCACTCAATCACAGTGTCCAAATGGATCTCCAAATACGCTCGATTACGGCCGCCAAGTGCCCACGATCACGGCCTCCAAGTGCATCTCCAAACTTGCACGATCATGGCCTCCAAGTGCATCTCCAAACTTGCTTGATCACGGCCTCCAAATGTATCTCTCAACTCGCACGATTACGGCCTCCTAGTGCATCTCCAAACTCGCTCGATCACAGCCTCCAAGTACATCTTCAAGGAGCGACAGCAAGTGTACGGAAATACAGGGGTAACGGAGGTGGTTAGAGTGACAGGGAGTATATTTGGCAGACCCCGGAGTAGATAGACATCATCTCATTTCCATCTCATCTTATCATATGATGAAAATACACTCTATCTTTCCGAACTTTTTGTCTCACCCACTCTGTCTGAGATGTCGTGGATCTAGTGTTAGCAACGGGTCCGGGTAACCCGCTAGCGGTCCGGGTTCGGACCGGAAAAACGGTTCAGTTTCGTTCCAGAACCGTCCCAAAACCAGACCCGCAGCATCTTGGCGTGCCAGACCTGGACCTGTACCCGTCAACCCGCGGGTTTCTCTGGGTTTGGCTAGACCTGTCGGTCCCAATCTCCGGTTCTGTGTTTCGGGTTTTTCAATTTATGGTTGCATTTAGATTCCCTACTGCTAATCTCAAAATATTAACTTTCGCAGGCGATTGTCCTTTTCAGATGAATCGACCGCCTTTATCACTAAAAACAAGAGACACACGCTGTATGCCCCATCCTGAACATGATAGTCATTGGCGTGTCCATGATTTTTGGTCTGGCTTCATGAGTAATCTAGGTGGCGATTGGATGCAAACGATCATAAATGAGGTATTGGCCGTCTTTCAAGCCAAAAGAAATAGTAACACGCTCCCGGCCCCATTCTGAAAATGAGCGTCAATGGAGCGTCAACGATTTTGAGTCTTGTAAGTCACGTAATTGAAAAGTGACTTGTCTGTTATTATGCATAACCGATGTATAGGCAGCCTATAATGGCTAAAAAGAAAGCGACACGCTCCCTGCCCCATCATGAAAATGAGCGTCAATGGAGCGTCAACGATTTTTGGCCTTGCATGATGGTCAATCAAAGTGCGAGATGGCCGCTAATCGCTATATTTGGAGTTTTGACCGGTTTTATAGGCTGAAACGTTCAGGATCATTGAGTTGCACCATTGAAAACGAATTACGTTGTGATTGTCCGGGAGGTTGTAGTGAGACCACCTCTTGCTTATTAGGCTATAAAAGCTGCCAAAACCTTGTTTATAGATGTCTGCGATCCGTTGACGCTCCGTTGACGCTCATTCTCAGAATGGGGCAGGGAGCAAGTTACTTTCTCTTTTGCCTAAAAAGGCGGCCAACATAATGATTGTAGCTAACAACGATTAATTCACATCATATTAACCTGACTTACAAGACAAAAAATTGTTGACCCTCCGTTGACACTCGTTTTGCCCCAGGCGTTTCCGCATTTTGCAACCATTGACTTTGGCATAGAACATCAATTACTGTGTTTTGGCAGTCGTTCTATTCTTTTCATGTATGTTTTCCTTTATCACTACATTGTTCTTTAATTGTGCATATAAATAGATCCTTTAAAATATACTTTAAAGTGTCCGCTGATTGTAGATACTGATAATTCTCAAAAATCCCGTTCCTTTCAATCAATGGTCGTCTTCACCCTGCGATTCGCTTAAAAGGCTGTTGTCATCTCTAAAATCAATGTCAGCGGTATTTCCACCCAGCAGATAGTGTACTCAGCAAATCTGGAATAAAATCTTTATCGCGCTTGCTATCCTTGGCATATGCATTATGATTGAAAAATCAAGTGTTTGGATGGGAAGAATGTAAATACACACACTTGGATGGCATACCATCGATTTCATAACGTTCATGTCCGTCAGTGACACCTGGTGGCACAGCTGGCGTTCCAGGCGGAGGTGGCCTTTCGGACTGAGGTGCTGTCGGTTCTGGTGGACGTGCGGCAGTTCATTTGCGCTCCAGCGTGTCTGCGGATTCTTAGCAGTACCATTTTGGCATGGATGGCAGCCGGCTGTGTGATTTCTATAAACCATTACCGGGTGTCTTTCTATCGCAGCCTTCACGTTCTTATGCCCAGGAAACTCAACTCTTCGCTTCTTCTCTTCTCGGACTTCGGCACGAGGTTTCTTGTTCAGTTGTTGCATTTCCTCTATTGCGGCACAGGAAAACCCTCCTGTGGCCATTTTCGCCATATTCAACGCGAGGAGCATGTCGGACTGTTCCAGCTGGACACCACCTCCTTGCCTCACCATAGTAGCAGACATGTTGAAAACCTACAAGAAATTAGTTGCTGCTTCTAAAAGGAAGATTTGGCTATTACCTCAACCATATACGACTCTGTAGCCACCGCTAGCGTCTTTAAAGCCTGTTTAGTCCACTCCCGGGGACCATTATCAGGAAATTGGTCTGCAAAAATCCCTGAGCTGACGACATTGTGATGTTCGATTTCGTGGACTGTGCGGACAAATGCCTTCGTTGACCATGGAGGTGTGCCATTACGGGCTGCGATAAATTGGTCTTGGAGCTCTCGACGTACACCAGCTGTACATCATATTCTCAGTTGACTGCCTTCTATATTGATATGGACCTACTCACATCCGATTGCATGCCGCTGCCGATTGTTGCTGCATCCGGTCTTATGTACCATTAACAAATGTGTGTCCTGGGCTATATTTTCGGTGGCAGCAGTTGCAGCATCGCAGTGGACTAACTGGTGTCTGCGTTGCTGCTGTGTCTCAGCCAGGGGCGCATTGGATGAAGCACCTGTCGTTCGGCTTGATTCAGATTGTATCACATCGGGCTGAGGTGTCTGTGGAGCCATGACTTGCTGTTGTGGAAAAGGTGAGGAAGATGATAACGAAAAGTGGAAAGTCCTGAGGAATATATAGTAAGCTACAGGTCACAAGGGAATGAATGACTGTCAACTTGCACGTTTTACTCAGGGTATATCCTGCTGCATATCACTGCAAGTTGCGGGTGATTCCAACGGTCCCGCGATTTGCAGTAAGTTAGTCCGATGATGTTTGTTTGTTTGTTTGTTTGCAGGGATACATTGAAGTGAATGACAGCTGATATCTCATGTTTGATCATTATAAAAAGAAAATTCTACGATGGAAAGGTTGTTTGGTGATATTTGTTCAACACATAGCTGGGATCTCACATGAAACAGAGGCTAACTATCATGTCATAACGTACGATTAGCGTCACTATTCCAACTGAAATGACAGTCAAAACGCAGATTTTACTTTGTTCGAGTTGATCAAACGTACAAACCTTGACTTAAAAGCGTCAGCTTGCCTCCATGTGGCCCATATCTTGCAACATCCAACATCTCACCCAACAACAATGTCAACACACGATACAATGGTCAATGCTCCGAAGAAGAACTTTTCACCACTTCCGGCGAGCAAATACGGCAAATCGACAAAGATGTCCACATGTCAACGTCATCATGCGAATGAAGGTAAGAGCGGCTTGGAGGCAGAGAGGGTCCGAGCATTGGGAGCATTGCGCAGCTTGCGATCCAAAAAGAAGCTTTCGGCGGAGAAAAGACAGGAAACGCAGTTTTTAAGCAACGACGAGAAAGAGAAATGGATCAAGGATTATGTGGAGAGAGAGACCGCTGTGGCAAGAAAGCGAGTTCAAGATGCAGAGACAGCGACTATGCGAGAGCTGAATGATATGACTACCGCTGAAAACGCGGGGGCGACAACCGGAAAGCCCGAAACGACATTTGAAGAGATGTTGAATGCTATCGGAGATAGTCTGAGCAATCTTGCAAGTTCCAATGATGAGCAGGATAGGGAAGACGAGGAATATGATGAAGATGATACAGAGCTCGGCAAGCTGAGTGACGATAATGAACCGGGCTGGGTGATGGGCCCAATATCCAAAACAGTACCCCACCGCTTGGAGAGGTTTCAGCAGAAGCAGATGAAGCTTGACGAATTGACCCAACCGGGTTGGGGAGATGCAGCCAACTACTGTCATAAGAGGGATATGAGGTATGGGACTACCGAATTGGAGGTTCCGGCGGTTGTTAAGCCCCAAATAGACACGACTGCAGCCACACCATCGCCGACAACATTTGGAGAGCACATGCAGACTCTTGATATCATCCGAGGACAATCGCCAATGACGGCAGTGACTTCTCGACCAGAAAGTATTCAAATGAGGCTGGGTTCGGAGAAACCACAGTCACACCAATTCATCCCGGTTTTTTTGCCCAACGTGGCGACTGATTCAGTGCCGATTCAGGATGCCAAGCCCGTTGAACCCATAAGCTTTTACCCCTGCATACAGCATCCCTAGTTAATTACCATTTAGAAATCGGATACGAACGAAGATATGGTGATGGCACCCGCATCTCCGGAGGTATAGATAGCCAAATAGTCAGTTTTGATGACCTATCTCTTGGGAAAGCAATTTGTGTACCTACTTTGCTACGTGTCAGCTGTTTCCTGATTTCAGCGACCAAATTGTGAGACATGATATTTCATCAGTCTGTGTGCAAGGGTCGTACGGGCCATGCGAATGATCTAGACTCCAAATCTAGTTGATAGACGACCAGCAAACTTGATATCGACTTGCCTATTCCGGTTACATTAGAAAGCGAAACCTAAAATAGAGACGAAATTTACTAACAACATTTAACTCAGTGATGTCATACGAGTCATCGGACGAGCAGTCAGTGCGCAGTCTGAACCCTGATCAATAGCAGCCATTATGCAGCATTAGTTCATGCAGCTAACTGCATAACTCTCCCCTCAGACCTGCTGCACATGGTTGAGAATTTGAAAATTGCTTATGGTACATCAGGGAAATCGAGGAAAACGAGCTGGAAAAAGAATGGTCAGGAAGTCGGGCACTTTGAGTCTAAAATTAGTTGATTGATTCATATGCTGTAATGTACCGGCTGGAAGTGCAAAAACGCGAAGGAGCTACGTCATTTATCGGACTGATGACGTGAATAGTAGTGGCTCAGATACTGAGAGGCCTGGATGCTTTTGGATACAAATGATTCTGCCTAGAAACGGTATAACGGCTGTCAATAATGACTGTATGATTGTCAAGAAAAATGATTGCGCACCGAATGACTGGTGGTATGTCCCCAAGGTGAGCGTCAACGGGGCGTCAACGGAGCGTCAACAATTTTTGGTCTCGCATCATGGATAATTCAAGGGCCATGCAACGGCATACTCCCATAATCATACTATTGGCCGCCTTTCTAGGCAAAAATGCTGGTGACAATACCGCAACCACCTCCTAAAAATGAGCGTCAGCGGAGTGTCAACGATTTTTGGTCTGGCATCATGGATAATTCGAGAGCCGTGCAACGGCATACACTCATAATCATAATATTGGCCGCCTTTCTGGGCAAAAATGCCAGTGCCGATATCACTACAACCTTCTAAAATTGAGCGTCGACAGAACATCAACAATTTTTGGTCTCACATCATGGATAATTCGAGGGCCGTGCAACGGCATACACTCATAATCATAACATTGGCCGCCTTTCTGGGCAAAAATGCCAGTACCGATATCGCTACCACCTCCTAAAATTGATCGTCAACGGAGCATCAACGATTTTGGTCTCGCATCATGGATAATTCGAGGGCCGTGCAATGGCATACACCCATAATCGTAATATTAGCCACCTTTCTAGGCAAAAATTCTAGTGCCGATATCGCTACCACCTCCTAAAATTGAGTGTCAACGGAGCGTCAAGGATTTTTGGGCCTGCATCTTGGATGAGCAGACAGCAATGCAACGGTGTTGGCCCATAATCGTACTATTGGGTGCCTTTATGGGCAAAAATGCTAATGATGATATCGCAACTGTCTTGTCATTGTATGTCCTTGTATTCGACTTCACAAATATGCATGCGATGTCTCACAGGTCCGACTTTTCTCTTGCTTGTAGCTCTAAAGTAAATATTTAAGAACCAGCGTTCTACGTGACTATAACATATTTTTTGACAGTTATGCAGATTCAATTACCCAGAGTTCAATTGCCTACCGCGATGTCAGACACAAAATCTCTAAATACCTCATTGTTAGAGGTCATGATATCTTCAAAAAATGAGCGTGTCTTTATTCGTGATTTGAGCGACCTTACTTTGCAAATGATCTTCGATGCTTGGTGGGCTTCAATGAATGAAGGCTCGAAGCGGCCTATTGCTTGGAATAACTCCAGACATGCGCCTTCGTGGAGATTCTACTTACACTGCGGGATTGAGGAGACTGGCAGCCCCGGCATCATATGTATTATTTGTAATCAAGTTCTTCGCCATCCATCAGAACATGGGACCAGCTCAATGGGCCAACACTTGCTGGCAAAAGCGCATATCGCAAAGTTAAACGAATCAACAGTGTCAGAAGTAACCGAATTGACTAGTTCAACGGTCGATGAAACAGCTTTGGCCATACTCAAGCAGCAAGGAAGTCGAGGAATTCCGATTGTAAGTTCGCAAAGAAAATTTAAATTTACCATTCAGGTATCAAGTATACTTACTGAATTGACAGACAAAATGCTCTAAACTGGCAGAAAAGGACTTTCAAACTGCCGAATTTCACCAAGACACCTAGAATCGCTACCTCATGTTAGGTTTTGTATCGGCTCATATTCCATGGAACGCAAGATTCAACCTCAAGGTACGACGGTCATAGAATGCATTACGAAGCGAACTGGTGTGACTATCAGCTCGCACCCTGAGTAATATTTGCCGGAGGGAATACACACTGACAGTGGATGCAATTAAGAAGCAACTGCCGTCAAGAAACAAAGTCAGTTTAGCTTTAGATGGATGGACATCAATGAACATATTAGCAATAACGTCGGTCATTGCCTATTATATGGATAAAAATTGGGATTTGCAAGAAGTACAACTGGCGTTCGACAAGGTTGATAGCCCATTCTTTTCCTATTTCGAAAGCTCATTAAGGATTACAGGTCAAGGGTCAGCATACAGGAGCATGGCTAGCTGGACATTTGAAGGAAGTTCTTCACTGTTTTGAGCTGACTGATGGCCGTTTGCTTGGAAATACAACTGATAACGCTTGGTCAAATTACTCGATGACTCACGAACTACAAATTACCCTTGAGGCCTCCGGAATCGAGTGGCCCGCATTGAGGAACCACCTACCATGCATGGCGCACGTCATTCAGCTTGCTTTGGGTGCATTCAAGAGCACTCTAGGTGTAAAAGGCCGCACCAAGTCTTGGGAAGCCCATGAGCGCGATCAGCAATTTGGAGAGAATGAAAGCACGGACATTGGGAAGAGTCAAAGACTTCGAAAAGAGGGCAATGCTAAAATCAACAAGGTGTCGGCCATGAGACCAGGTTTAGCAAAGATAATTGAGAAAGTACATATTTCAACATATTTTGAAAGTGCTGAAACTGACCTTCATATAGCAGAGAATGCTTGCTGTATTGATTACGCTGACACCTGGTCGTCGAAACAAGTTCATTGACTGTCAAAAAGCCAAAGTCCGGATTGCAGTACTACCCATTATGGATGTGAAGACAAGTTGGAACTCGATACTGGAGTTGCTCGAGCGTGCCTACTGATTACCTCAATTCACATGCGAGTGGCTTGACAACCCCAAATACAGCGATTACCGGCCACTCTTCACATCGCAAGATGAGTGGACTATTGTCAAGTATGTCATGGAGGTTTTACGGCCATTCCGGTACTGGACCCTGTGGATGTCGAAACGGCATGCCGTTACTCTGCATCACGTCATTACTGTCTTCAACGACATGTTTGATCACATGGATGGCGTGATGCGAGCTTTGGCCAAGAAGAAGACACCATGGAAGGAAGACTTATTCTTTGCGGTGAAGTTTCCGCAGCAAAAGCTGTCCAAAAATTATACTGAAGTTACTCCAACGACCGGTATGCATCTCATTTCGGCACACATCCTTGATCCTTTCCGGAAGCTGTGATTGTTTAGGAAGTGGGACAAGGGAATGGATATCATTCCTGAAGACGAGACTTCTTATACTACCCAATACCAGGAGGTCTTTCTGAAGTATGTGGAGAACGAATACTGCGCCAAACACAGACGTTTGCCGGTCAATACATCGGAAAACATACAGAACATCAATCTCAGCTTCTCCGCAATGGCTTCTACATATGGGCAATCTTCTTATGATCCATATGATTTGTCCAGCGATGATGAAGAATACCTAATGCCTAACAATGTGGCCGAAACGACACCTGGACAAAGCGATCGTGCAGCACGCTTATTGACAGCCACGAGGCTCTATCTGAATTGATCTCCCGAATTACAACAGAACTGGGGGCAAATTAATCCGAATCTCAATGACTACCACTCCGACCCAATGGAGATTAGTAGAACATTTTGGTTACCGGATATCACCCACTGGTGGCAGCAGCAAGAACAAACGCACTCAAAGTACGCCGATCTCTCCAATGTGGCTCGCGACATATTCTCTATCATATATCACGGTGTCAGAGTGGAGGCCAGTTTTTCCTTTGGGCGATATGTGGTCATGTGAAGTCAGTCGAAAACCACAGGCGAGACTCTTCGCGAAAAAGTTGTAGTCAGGCAGTTTGCTCAAGCCAATAATTTATTACTGGCCGGCGATGACCCAGTATTGAATTCGAAATGCACTGATAACAACATGGAAATGAAGAGCGAGGCGGAGGAAAAGTAGTTGCATCGAATGGCCAAGGTCCACGACTTTTTGGAGATGTGGCAGGGTAGCCATAACCTACGAGCTACACAAAAGGAATCTCGCGCTCAAAATGAACAAATGACAGCCATGGGATACATTTCGGACACGGAAGAGATCGTCAAAGCATCCTGGTCAAACTTTCAACATGATGGTGCGGCTGCATTTAAATTGTCGGAAAGATCACCTGTGCCACCAGCTTCGTCTGCAAAGGACCTCCCTGGAAGACGAACGCAAGTATTGAATGTCCGCCGAATCACACGAATCGACTGCCATCCTGCCGAAAGTGATTAGGATAGCTCACCTGAAAGTATTTCAGACACTGAAAATTGGCTTAACTGGAATGGGGACTTGGATAATCCAAACGGCAGTGGAGACGACTGCGAGGCAGACGATGAATCAGATATGGAACTGCACAACAGCATTGAGGATTCGGGAACTCCGGAGCAGCGGAATGTGAGTGCTGCACCGAATGTTCCTGGATTGATTCGGTCTATACGATGATCAAAGAAGAAGGTTGAAAAGACGTTGATGATGGTCAATATAATGGAAACAAGGATGAATAAGGGGATCAAGAAAAAGTAGGACAGAATGCGTCAATGGATTATCACCAAGTTCATTATGTTATTTGACAGAGCATTTATTTAGAGATGTATTATGGATGAATATTGACCTGTTGCGTGAGAATATTGGTCAATAAACAAAGCTATAGTGGGCCGTATGCATCATATGGCAAGATATCTATATTTAAACCGGATGAGAGCGACTAGTGCTGGAATATTACTCAGCTTGGCTATGCCATAGAGCCAAGTCCTGATCATGCTGAAAGCCATCCACAAAGTTGAAATATTTCTGATTGCAATTATCAACGGCAGCAGATCTTGACTACGCGGTACATTAAGATGAGCGTCAACGGAGCGTCAACGATTTTTAGTCCTGTAAGTATGGTAATTGTAAGGTGACGTGGTCGCTGCTATCCATAAGCATCATACTGGCAGCCTTTCTTGGCATAAAAGTACAAGACATGATCACTGCCCCATTCTGAAAATGAGCGTCAACGGAGCGTCAACGATTTTTGGCTGTGCATCTTGGGTATCCTAAGTGGTGATTGGTTGCAGCCATTCATAAACGAGGTATTGGCTGCCTTTCATGTTAAAAATAATACTGACACCCTTCCTGTCCTATCCTGAAAATGAGCGTCAATGGAGTGTCAACGATTTTTGGTGTTGGATCTTGGGTAATCTAAGTGTCGCAATGTGGTAATAATTCATAGACAGTGTCGTGGCTGCCATTTCATTTGAAACAGTGCAAGACACATACGTTACCTCATCATGCAACTGAGCGTCAACGGAGCGTTAACAATATTTGGTCTTGCATATTGTGTAATCAAGGCTTTGTGTGGATAAAGGAGCTCATAACTGAACTATTGACTGCCGCTATAGCCAAAAATGCAACATATAAAAGGAAAAACACGTATACCAAAATAATCAATGTCGCAGATTGCAAAACATCCAAAAAGAAATTATTGGCTGTCAAATACCTAATATTAATAATATACTCTTATCTAGCTGCAAAAACAAGAACATTATATAAATCTACAGACGGACTGGCTGGGCGACCCGCTCACAACCCGCCCAATTCAGACGGGTTGGGAGATTTGCATCAAACCGGACCCGAATTGACGGTTCGGGTGTATTCACAACCCAGACCGCCAATTTGGCAACTGTTCGGTTCTGACCTGGACCCGGGCCCGATGTGACGGTCCGGAACCGTTGCTCTCACTACATGGATCCACACAATTGCGAGCATCCTCAACACCGGGTAGGATCATATCTTCTCACACAATTCCTACGCTCCTGGAACCAGAACCACTCATTCTCCTGAATTCCGTTTGGGTGTCGCGAGAGGCGCGGTGGAGTGTTGATGGTGGGCTCTCTGCCTTCTAGCTCCATCATTTCACTATAACGGCCTCGAAATGGTGTATCTCTAAGTTGTCTCAATGGGTGTGTCCAGGTGCCCCTCCGATTATGCTCGACTACAATCTGTGGCCAGATTGACCGTATGTATATTTATACAGAGACTTAAATAATGCATCCCCTATTATGATGTAGTGAATCTTGTGACTATAACAACGACGAATATGATAAGACGAAATGACTTGTGGTTGTGGAAGAACCACTGCTGTGAGAATACGGCACCAAGTCTCCTGCAGTGCAGCGGTCTTGGCTGCTTTCGAAGTCTCCCGCAGAGCTGCATAGTGGTCTCAGCTGCTCCTGCAGTCGCCCGCAGATCTGCGCAGGGGTCTGAGGAGCTCCAACATTGGACTATTCTATAAGTCATATCTCGTAGCATCCTGAATCCGCCTCCATAGCTGCAGGTGCTCTCAGGAGCACCTGAGAAATCTCTTGCAGAGTCTGAGAGCACATTGCATAGCTCCAGGGCGGTCTGAGAGCATCTACAAGTACTTGGAAGCACTGGTGAGGTCGCCCGGAGTGTCTGGGAGGGTTGCGTGTTACTTCCGGATCGATTCACATTTTGCTGATATCAGTATGCAAATCTCTTGGTTATTGAACTGATTCATTTAGAAGTCCGTCTCTCTGTAATGAGACTCCAATAGCCCGGATTTGTTTTCTATTCCAACCAGGATATCAATTCCCCAACTCTTTATTGGTAACCTTAACCGGCTTCACTGTTCATCTAGAATGTATCTTCTGATGAATAGGCAGAATGCATCGTGCATCTGCTATCTCTCGTAATACAGATTTAGAGCGGTATTCGGTATCTGAATGTAATTGCAATCCGGGAATAACGGAGTCCGGAATATTTCTTTCTCAGGTACTCTCTTTGGGAGTGGTGTTAGTTTGCAACTCGTAACGTATGCTGAAGGGAATATTCCATATTCGTGATAGAACTTGAATATCTCAGTATATTGGATGATACTTGCTAACCACCAAATTCACTGTGCAGTGAAGATATTATCTTCTTTCTCGAAATGTCATATTGGTAGAAAGAATGCACACACAATAATACGGTCATTGTTATCGAATGTTCATTCAGTCATCGGGTGGGGAAACCGCGTACAATCCTAACAGATAATACTAATATACTTGATAATAATAATAATAAGAGCTTGAAACTTAAGAATATTTCAGCTTCATCATTCGCAAGTAGGTATCGTGTATACTTGTGGGGCTACCCTTCCAAAGCCAGAGCTTTGTCATTCTTTTATAGTCTTTCTTGGACTACCGAAGTTTATGTCTTAACCTTGACTATGATCCAATCTGACATATCTCAGAGTACTCTTTATTATGAGCCAGGCTTAGTGTTAGCAACGGGTCCGGGTAACCCGCCAGTGGTCCGGGTTTGGACCACATAAACGGTTCGGTTCGGTTCCAGAACCGTCCAAAAACCCGACCTGCAGCGTCTTGGCGGGCCAAACCCGGACCCGTACCTGTCAACCCGCGGGTTTTGCCGGGTTTGGCTAGACCCGTCGGTTCCAATCTCCGGTTCTGTGTTTCGGGTTTTTCTATTTATGGTCGCATTT
>Ga0307515_10004096_pt1 | contig 30382 bp, 22 predicted proteins | sample 17_EM_MG_FD_194513 | JGI IMG/M metagenome (GOLD analysis project Ga0307515, IMG submission 194513) | Populus trichocarpa ectomycorrhiza microbial communities from riparian zone in the Pacific Northwest, United States - 17_EM | ecosystem: Host-associated > Plants > Roots > Unclassified | place... | reverse complement strand
AAGATTATGAGAGATGGCATATCTTATCTTTAAAAAGAGGAATTTCATAAAGTTGATAGTCTAAAAGATTTCACTCCATTGCTATGCTACTGATAAATGATGCATGCAAATCTTGCGTGCCGCTTCACCGGTTGTGCAAAATCAATGAGTTCATTAAATAACAGGGGAGGTGGCATCACCTTCTCCGAACTCAAAATAAATGAATTTGGATCTACTGCATGTTCAAATTTGAGATAATACTACAGCAAGGGTGTCAATTTTAAGAATTTTTACAATCTACTGTATCATTATTTATTCTTTTCAAATAGATGCCTGGATTCGTAACAATCAATTGAAATTTAAAGATATAACTGTAAATTTGGATGTTGATGTCCCTAGAATCGTTAAAAATAGAAGCCTCAAGAGTTATCCCTGGGAATGAATTGCAGGAATTTACACAAGATTTACTTTTTTCCATGTTGAAACCACATCCATGGAGAACAGAGCATGTTTTGAGCACGAGAATAGCCCTTTGACATCCACTCTTGGCCACAGGATTTCATAACCACAAATTCTGGCAAAGATAAAGCAACACATGGCATTAATCCATTCGTCCAATCATTTTTTGGGGATAAGGAAATGGATGGTTGTCTCCCAACAAGTCCTTGAGCCATTCACACTCCTAGAACTAATAGTGGTTCAATCCATTCTTTTACGTGCATGTGATTGTCAGACACAAACACTGAGCAACAGAGAGGAAGAAAGAAATTTGCAGAGCAGAGATGGCATCCATAACCATGACAGCCTCATTCCTAGCTGGTTCCGCCATGGCCAAACAGCCTTCGACAACCCCACGTAGAGGGCTCATTGTGGCCAAGGCCTCAAGAGCCACAGAGGGAGTCAACGTGGAGATGAAGAACAGAGAAGAGAGCAGCGGTGGGAGGAGGGATTTGATGTTTGCAGCTGCAGCTGCTGCTGCCTACTCCATTGCCAGAGTCGCCATCGCTGATGAAGAACCTCGGCGAGGGACCCCAGAAGCTAAGAAGAAGTATGCTCCTATTTGTGTCACAATGCCAACTGCTCGTATCTGCCGCAACTGAGAATTTGATGTTCTATGTGATGTTCATTGATGGAATGTAAAAGTTGTCCTCGCTTGTATGCTTTTATTGGGGAGCCCTCTTTATTTCAAATCTCATCTTCTATTTCATTGAACCCAATTCTTCGGACCCAATAACCCTGTTTTTCAAGGTAAAACGTAGGATTTACCTCCTATTCTGTTGGAAATGTTAGTGAAGTGTTGGAGTTGGCTTGCAGCACCCACCCTTGCTGATCGAACAGCCCGAGTTTTCATTGAATTTAGACACAGTACTCGTCTTCCCTGGCTTTTGAGCTCACTGGAATGATGTTGAATCCATTACTTACGCTAGCATCTTCCCCAACTCCACACCAAACAACAGTTACACACGATAGGAAAGCAAAACACCTATTTCTCATTCCATATGTGATGAATCATTCGATCTGCTTCCAATATATTTCTGTGTGGCGTCAAATACAGTGGTAATCAATCAGACAATTGCAAACTATGTTGCTAATGCTGTACAATTTTATGGAAAAAATAAGAATACACCCCTTCGTGATTCAAATTAACGAGCAACAAATTAATAACCATGAGGAGTAACCACAAAAATACCTAAGAGACTGCCTTTTGTATTCCCCCTTTCCTTTTGGGAAAAATACATCAATGGCGACACCCTGGAAAGGTGAAATGGGGATTTTAGTAAACATGTACCACCACTAAATAAAAATCTGTTCCAAAATTATGGCAGCAATTTTCAATTTTTTTCTGAAACTGAACTAGTTGCCTTAAGATGCCACCTTTGGAGGTTAAGCTTCAATTTCCAGATGCAGTTTACTATGAACTAAGAAGGAATATGACTACCTAAGAGCCTCAATTGTGCAGGAATTCAACACGCTATCCAGCCGATCCCATTTGAAAAACATGAAAAATGGGAACATCAAAAACTCGAAAATTCCAAATCAGGACCAAGTCAAGTTAGTTGTACATCTGCGAAAAGAATTCAGATGAAAATGCGGAAGCTGTCCATCAAGAATTGCTGGATGACAGAAAAAGAGAGGTTTCCCAGGTTGCTTTTGCACTCCATTATCTAGGACCGGTACTGGTTGCATAATTCTTGGATAATAAACTGAAAAGAAAACATATTGATGATTACATGCATGGAAAAGAGATTTTGTTACAGGATAAATAAATGAAAAACACTCAGACAAATCTGGGCTTAATAGGATCCAAGGCCTGGTTCATCAACAATATAAAATAAAGGTCTTGTAAAAACCTGAGCAAGCAAAATTGTGATACAAAAAGATTTGGAAACTTAGCATTACAGCTGTTACCGACCAGCAACGGCACAGAGGGATAGAAAGAGAGATTGTTCCACATTCACCTCAAGCCATTTTGCCAGGTACGAAGATTGCAGAAGATGTGTAGGAAACTCATTCCCCTTTCCCATTTTGCTGGGCAGAAGCATAATTGCGAATAACTTCCATGGCCAGCTGATGAGCAGTCTTATTCTGCAATTTTGCAAGTTCATCCATTTTTTCATATGTATCCTTATCAGAAAAAAGTCTCAGGTTGTATGTGGACCGTGTAGCCACCACACCATCCCATTTCTCAACCCACTCTTGAAGAGTTTCAAATCCCTGATAAGTGAGATTGAAGTCAATATCTTTAGACTACTGGAAATTTTCAATAGGATTGGATAAATATTCAACATGAAAAAGCTAACTTTTCCTCAAATGGGTTGAGAGATGATAACTTGCAAGGTAGTAATCTCTATACTCACCACTCGGTTTGTGAAGTCGCCAAATGATTCTTTGGATTGTCTTTTCCTTTTCCAATTATAAAACAGAGGTTCCAAAACCTTTTCAAGGTCATGAATCTTAACCTTATTCATAAAGGTTCTTGCTAATGAAGTTTGATTGGGTGTTCCCCCAAGCCAAAGCTGTTTAAAAACAACAAAAATGGTTCATTACGTTTTCCTTTAATTCTCATTTGTAATACTGAAACAAAACAAACAAAAAGAAGGACATCAATTCAGTCCTTGGTATACCTGGTAGCTATTAGGGCCATCACCAACAAATCCAAGTTCAGCCATGTATGGTCTGGCACAGCCATTGGGACAGCCAGTTGCCCTTATTACCACAGATTCATTGTATTTGAGACCAACCTGAAATCACAAAAGACTACCAGTAAATAGTCTTAATTTTCATTGCATGCAATTGACAATTCACTACATTCATCTATCAAAAGCTTGGTTCAATTCTGATGAACTCATTTGAATGAACACACCTTCTCGAATACAGCTCTAATACGTTTGAGGATGTCAGGTATTCCCCGTTCAGCTTCGGTTATTGCCAATGGGCACAGTGGTAAAGCTGGACATGCCATTGCAGTCAAATTGAGGGGGTCTACATACTTGGGTTGCTGTGCATGAGCAATATAAATCAAAACCAGAACAATTGAGAAAAATGAAACAAAACCAGCAAGCAAAACAAAGACCTAGCAAACCAAATAAGCACTATAATAACCCCCAGAAATTCATCATTTGCCAACTGAACAGCAGAATCATTCAGACAGTAGTAGAAAGGCATGAAACAAGAAACAGAGATGCTAAGTGGGTCCTTCTGACATACTATACAAGAATGTTAAAGATTTTGAATGTCAATTACCATTGAAAGGTTTACCAGAAAGGTCGACTGTTTGACATGATAAGTGATTACATCCATAACATTAAATACAAATTCTGAAAAGGTGTCCACTAATAAATTAATAACTTGAGTGACTACAAAGACAATCCTTACTGAACCTAATTATTAAATTGATAAAGGCAGCATGAGATTTCAAAAGATGTCCTTTGCTCTGTGGTTTTATCGGAAAAATAGATGACTAACAAGGATAGATGACTAACAGGGAATAAAGATTCAGATCTTGCAATATTGTGGCATTTATAACAGTTTGACTGCACATCACATTTGCAATTGTGTGCTAATGCCATCCAAATCTTAATGGAACCATCTGACAAGACCTACCCAATTACTGCCTTGTATGAAATCCTTTCTTTCATATACGAAACCAGGAAATCAAATCCTTTCTTTAGCTCACAAACAGTTTCATGATTAATCCATTTCCATGATTCACTAGGAATTAAGGAATTCAGTTATACAAATCCTAAAACCAAGTCTCAAGGAACAGGAAAAAAAATGATATATGCCTACTCATATTAATCAATGGACTTAACACTGGGAAAATTTCACAGTTATGGAATGCCCGGACAGAAGATAATGTGGACACCAAAAGTGAAAAAACCTTACCAGTAAACCAGCCTGTGCAAGAGCAGTGGTGATTGGGCGCTTCCATGCTTTGCGAATACCACACAAGATGACGTTCTGGTTTGGTGTGAGACGGACATCCAAATTGTACTTTTCTATTATTTCCCTTAATGTCGCCTTCATTTTCCCCCCAATACGACCACTATCAACATGGAGCCCACAAAACAAGCCACCATCACCCTGCCAAGAATTTTCAATCTATCAGTAAGCAGAAGGTAAAATTCAAGAAGCAAATAAGGTACAGATAAGAAAATGTTTGATCCTAAGCAGAATAGCCAAAACATTGTAATGTGGTGAGACAGAACCAAAGTTTACACTTATAAATTAGGGATAACCTGCTCGTGCCATCCCAAGTAACTTTTAAATTCCCACTCAGGCAACTCACGGGAAGGCTCAAATTTCTTCCCATAATATTGCTCCACAACACTTCTAAACTTCTCAATTCCCCAGGAGCTTATCAAATATTTCATTCTACTGTATTTACGATCATCTCTCCTCCCATTTTCTCGTTGAGTGACAACAATAGCTTTCACTGCACATAGAATGTCTTCTTTTGGTACATAACCCAATGGTTCTGCCAACCGAGGAAAAGTGGTCTCTAGCCTATGAGTTCTTCCCATACCACCACCAACCTGCATCACATCAGAAATTGTAAGAAACAAAAAGCTGTGGGCAATTAAGAAGAAAAAAGAGGAATGTTTCAGTATATGTTAATCTAATCTTACAAATAAATTAAACCCCTGAGGTTCACCATCAGCATCAGTAACAACAACCACACCAACGTCATTTGTGAGAAGGTCCACAGAGTTGTCTGTTGGCACAGTGACTGCGATTTTGAACTTCCTAGGCAAGAATTGAGTTCCATAGATGGGCTCTGGTGAATCAGGAAAATTGGTTCCATGAGAATTGTCATTGCGGGCCTTCACTACCTCTGGAGGTTCTGCCGACATTATTTTCTCTCCATCCACCCACATATCATAGTAGAAACCAGACTGGGGAGTTAGAAGTGCAGCAATATTATCAGCGGTTTGCTGTGCAAATTGGTAATCTTTTCTTGCAAATGGAGCAGCAGGGGCCAAAACATTCCTGTTAAGATCACCGCATGCACCAAGAGTTGAACCCATGCTATGGATAATGCTGCTCATCACAGTCTTGAGGTTCTTCTTTAGAACACCGTGGAGCTGAAATGTTTGCCTGGTTGTCAATCGAAGTGTTCCGATTCCAAACTGATCAGCAAGATCATCCATGGTCAAGTACAATTTGTTCGGGACTTTCCCACATGGATTCTTTGTACGAAGCATAAAAGAGTAAGATCTTGCCCCTCGTTCATCTCTGTTATACTGCTGATAGCTCCCATGGAACTTGATTATTTGTGTAGCAGACTCATTAATGTTCGGGGCATCTGTGAGCAACTCCTCATTAAGAGGGTACCTGATAAAATTGCTGTGTTCTTTGATTATCTCAACCTTGCTACGCTTAGTTTCAGTCTCCGGCTTTACTGGCTGCCCACAAAAATTGTGCAAGTTATAAAACATGAAAACTAAACTAGACAAACTCTATCACTAATAATCAACATCGAGGTTATTCTTATCAAGAAATTGTCTTTGCAGGCTAGCCTTACAATTCTTTGTTGTTCCAAAATAAATATAAAATGTTAACATTCATTAACGAACTCAATCTAATTAAGTTAAATCAGAAGCATTTCAATTTCCTAGGTTCTAGACACCTTTCTTATTCTCCCAAATCTACTCAGCACAGCACAGCACATTTAATAAGAAATTCAACAATCATGAAACAATTCTGAGTACACTTTTATTTTTATTTTTAAAAAAAAGTCATATAGAACAGACACCAGATTGAAATAAAAGAAATAATATCACCCTTTACTTTTGACGTTATTTCTTTCCCCTGCATTGAAACAGAGCACGAGATTCAAAAACGCAGCTTTTGATAAAAAATTAAAAAAAAAATCAATCCAAAAACAAATCAAAACTGATATGCCTGTGCTAATAATTTAATAAGCTTTCTTTCCTCGCATTTCCCTCTTTAGCCTTCCAAAACAGAGAACAAATCCAAACACAAAAGAAAACAACTTCGGAAACTCAAAGCAGGGAGAGAGGAGGGGAGATTGATTGATTGACGTAATCTAACCGTGGAGACAGCTCTGATAAGCGGATTAGGTCTAGCAATTGAAACTGAAAACAAATTGACATGTCTCCTACTCAAACCAACTGAATTCCTACTCCTCAATCCACCATAACTCCCTATCTGAATCTTCTTCCCCTCCTTCAACACTGCACTATGAGCTGCTCCGTACGACGTCGCCGTCGTCATCCTCCTATCTCTCTTATCTCAAACAAAAAACCTAAACCCTGGATAACAAAAAAACAAGTAGCAGAGAAGCAGAGAGATTGATAATTTGTGGAGACTGGTGAGTAGGGAAGATAGATCAAGTTGACAGCGAAAGCCTTGAATTAAAACTGTGAAGGGTTATTTTATTTTGTTTTTCTTGTTTTTTTAACTCTATTTGCTATTTGCTATCGTGCGCTGTCACGTGCGTGACACGAGTGTTTTTTTAACTGGTGACTCTGACGTACCCCCACGAGCTTGTAGTCCACGCTCTGTCAGCTGTGCGGGGAATTGCTGTTAAAGGGCCGGGAGGTGTGGTAAGGAGCGCGTGGGAGTGTAAGAGACAGACATGCAGCAAAACCAAAGTTGGATTCTATGGTGCATTGAACGTGGACGGGATTAGGTTGATTTCGTGCTAATAATAAAATATAATATTTTTTATTAAGTATTCTAAAAGAGTTATAATTAAAGAGTAAAATAGTTTGGTGCAAGATGATACTATCATAGTAGCTTGGGGTATATTTGATGCTTGCCTTGATATTAATTGAATAATACCAAATATTAAGAAAACATGACAGCGAAAAACTCTAAAAATAAACACAGATTTGTTGGATTATGATCTTAAAATGGAATTCAATTATAGGTTTCATTAATCCAACGCTTCCCTTAATCATTCAATCCAATAATCTATGTTTATTATTGAATTTTGTTCTTGTCATATTTTTTTTATATTTAGCAATACTTTATAAAATATAAAAATCAAAAGAGAAAAAAGAAGTTCTAAAGCAATGGAAAAATTACCAAACAACACTTATACACGTGTCATCCCATCAACGGTGAAAAGTTATGAATGGGTTGATACATCCAACTCTACCTCACAATTTCTCACGTTAAAGAAGAAGAAGAAGAGCGAGAACCAAGCCACGTGGCAGAGCAACAAGATCTCCCTCGCTTTCATCGAAGAAATGAAAAGAACGTAAAGGTTTTAGTAATTCTTGGATGGAAAAGAGGTTATTCTGGCATTGGATCTTCAAAGCTGGATTTATCATCCATTTACCATAAAATCTCAGGTCAAGCTCGGTCTTCCTTGTTTTGGCTGATGTATCCAGTGGCTCAAGTGAAATCTTGATAACCTGGATTTATCTAGGAGCTCAATGGGTGGGAATCTTGAAATCCTTTCTGCAGTGACTCAGCTGAACGGGGTTGTGTGTTCTTAAGACTTTGTTCTTGATTTGAGTTGGGAAGCTTCACATGTAACGAGCTGGGCAACAACTTTTTGGCATTCAGCACCTTGCTGAGTTTGTAAATCACATGGTGTACGGTTTCCAGATTTATCTCGAGACAATGACAATGCCTGTAAAGTTTCGGGTTAATCAGGACGGGGTGAAGTATAGCCTACATATTCCACAAGAAGAGATTGAGAACCAGGGCAGAGCACGAACAGCGATCATAAGGATGTTGACATGGATGCTGATGCAAAACCTGTGAACTTGTTCAGGCGTTACTCTTATTCGAGGAAAAGTTTAGGCGATCAGAGAGTAAAGAATGCAACATCTTATCCTCCAACTTCTGCTGAAAATAGAAACCATGCTTTGGGCTCAATAAGATTTTGATACCGCCACTAAGGAGAGATTAGGCAAAATAAACAAACCAAATCTCAACTTTCTTAGTCCAAATATGATATTCATCCAACAAACACAACCACAAAAACAAAAACAAAAACAAACAAAAGAAAAGCCAAGAAAAGGAGGACAAAAAGACATCCACGTAATAATCGAAAGTGGTCGTTTCTGACATGAACAGGACATGTAAGCCTAATAGATGATGGCATATTTACAAACACATGTTGCGGTCCATCCTTGCCAACCTTTCTCTACCATTTTGTGTGCCTCTTCTCATGCAACTATCCCCCATGACAAACAAATTCTGAACATATCAAGGACACTACGACTATTCCTACCTATTCAAAAGGCCCTAAGAAATAAAACAAGAAAAAAATAAAGTGAGAACAACTTCAGAGACCAAACAATAATGGCTGGTTTTTTCTCCACTGACTGAGCTTTTGGAGTTGTCTAACCTCAAGTGGCTGCCTGCAATGATCCATCCCTCCTTAAAGTTATGCTCAGATTGTTAAATCTTTCCCGTGAATATTGCCTTGAGGCTTTTCTCCAGTCTGTACCAGCCTTCATCATCGTGGCAAACTCCTCATAACTTATGCGCCCATCCTGCACGGTCGAATTAAAATGAGGTTATCCTTCCAATTTAGCAACAATCATAGGATGATAAGAGATGCCACAAAACTCGGAAACATTCCGAGTGTTATACACAATAGTGATATCAAGAGACAAACATCAGTAACCAATTCTGTCATTCTCATTCTATTATCATCCACAGCAGAGAGGGAAAAGCATTCACATCTTCTTATGGAGTCAAGCTGAAGGGAGAGACACGTGTGATATGCATATGTTTACACCAAGCAAAGGCAATCAGCCTGAGAAGGTCCAACAGTGAATCATGATTTGAGGAAGATAGACAAGGTGAGTATTGATGGTGAGTATTGATAATAAAACAAGCTGCTCTATTGCTCTTAACATGGAAAACTTTCATCGCATCACAATCTTGGTGAAAAATGCATCATAATTTACCAATGGCATTTCCAGGCAACAGAATGAGACGAGCAAACTAACAAGAAGCATACTGCAAACTGACGGCTTCAGGACTGAGAAAGCCCTGAAGGCTCGTTTTTGTAATTAATTTACATCTATATACAATAAATACATAAATAACGCTAACCTTGTCTGTGTCGACATCATGCATAATGGCATTGATAACATCCTCATTATTGGTGTCAACATCATCATTCAAGGATTCTCGCAACTCTTCGATCTCAATGTAACCACTCTGGTTTCGATCAAAAAATGCAAAAGCTTTATGCAGGTGTTCGTCATTGCCCATTTTTTTAATGTGAACTGAAATTGCAACAAACTCTCCATAATTTAGAGCTCCATCACCATCAACATCAGCCTGTAAAATCCACAGAAAATTCAAGGGGCAAATTTTGCATGAATTTCATTACGATATTCTACTGGTATAACAGAATCTATCCTTTTCCCTCTCAGAAAGGAAATATTTTCTGCCACCAAGGCAAATATGCTTACAGCTTCCATAAGGATTCGAAGATCTGCATCAGCAATATTTTGGCCAAGCTTTTGTAACCCAACCCTAAGCTCCTCAAGGTTAATGCTGCCTCTTTTGCCAGTGTCCATCATATCAAAGGCCTCCTTTATGCCAGCTACTTCCTCCACCGACAAGTGTTCAGCTATCACCTGCAGATGGACAGCTCAAAATGTCACTCCTTTTTATTTTGCAAAGAAGAATAGAGGATGCAGGATTGTTGGGGATGGAGGAATTGTATAGATGTGCACCGCACAGCCATAATTTAGTGAATAATATTAGTTCCCATGGAAAAACTTTTCATCATAATCAAAGCTAAATAGCAAACAAATTAAGAATCATTACCCTCAGGGCTCTTTTCTTGAGCTTGTTCATCACAGAAAACTGTTTGAGTCTTGCTCTCACAGTCTCACCGAGTGGGACATTTGGAGCCTTCTTTGCATTTTGTATCCAAGGATGCTCTGCAAACAAAAGGCCAGTATAAATTTGCACATTAACATATAAGCATGCAACTAGATAGCAGACATTGGATTAATAGAAGAAAGAACTACCGAGCACTTGCTGAGCAGTAAGCCTTAGCTTAGGATCAGGATTAAGCATTTTCTTCACAAGATCCTTCGCATTATCAGAAACTCTAGGCCAAGGATCCCTCTTGAAATCAATGAAAGAGCGAATAATTGCCTGCGCTACCCCTTGCTCAGTTTCTGCATGACCAAGAAAATAAATTCTCTGAGAAGACGATTTTAAAAACAAGGAGCAGAAACCGCATGCAGATAACTTTCATGCCCTTTAGGATCATAACAGAAAAAGGGTGAGAATCCACAATGGTTCCATGGGCTAATTAGCTTTCTTTAATAATTTTTTATCCATCTTAAATTAAAGACCATAAAACCATCCAGAAACACTCATTGAACAAACAAGCAAGATAATTAGACAATCAAATAAGGAAAACAACCTGCCCAGAAAGGAGGGACACCACAAAGTAATATATAAAGAATGACTCCAGCACTCCAGACATCAACTTCAGGGCCATAGTTGCGCTTTAGAATCTCTGGAGCCATGTAATAAGGACTTCCAACTATCTCATTAAATCTCTCACCTGTAGAGAAGAAAAGGAATCTTCAGACAGAATAGCAGATATAAGAATGACATAGATCATGGCTGATGCTTAATTTCAAGAAATATTAACAAAATGCCATTTAATATGCTGAGGGAGGCAATTGGCTCAGATACAATGCAATACCAGGTTTGAAGAAGACTGACAATCCAAAATCAATTGCCTTCAACACAGCGGTTTCCTTCTTATTTGCAAATAGGAAGTTCTCTGGTTTGAGATCTCGATGCATGACTCCATGCTTATGGCACATCTACAGAGCAAATGCACGCAAAAGAAAATCCAATTATTTCAAATGACAAAAAGGCCTGAATATGAAGCACCATCAGCCAATAATGGAGAACTTATGAAAATCATTTGAAGTAATTAAACCAAATAACTAAATGATATGATGCTTTCTTGAAACTTCTGTTACTGCAAATACAATGCAGAAATAGAAAATTCCGATTGTAAATGATCCTGTATTCATAAACATCTAAAAGCTGGCAGGCTAAAACAATAAATTTATAGAAAATGGAAAAAGAAAAGGAAGTAAATAAAGAAACCTAAGAATTTACATATCCTATCAAAATGATTGAAATGCAAATCAAAATGGAAAGACACTGGCTATCCGGGAACTTTAATATTAACTCGTTTGTGGTGAAGTATTGATGAAATCAGCTGGTTTCCATGTTAAGCCATTATCAGCATAAGGAAGCATATCTTAAAATGGGTATTTTAAGCCTAATGAAGAAGAAGGGTAAAAATTAACAACAGTACACACCAAACATCAAACTACCAAGGGATCCACCATCATTTTAATTCAAAAGACTATCAGGAAAATCCTTAGTCCCATCAAGCTCGAGACGGTAGCATCATCTCATACTGAAAATCTATAACAAAGCAATAAACTATACTTGCAACAAACCAACCAAAAGAAATAGGACACAATCAGAACACCAACCTGAACAACTTCCACAATAGTTCGCATAACTGCAGCAGCTGCTCTTTCTGTGTAATGCCCCCTCGCTACAATCCTATCAAACAACTCTCCTCCCTCACACAATTCCATCACAATGTGCACAGCAGTATCATCCTCATAACTAGCCTTTAAGGTCACGATATTTGGATGAGCAGGCAAATGCTTCATTATCTCCACCTCCCTCCTCACGTCATCAATATCCACAGCAGTCCTCAGCTTCTTCTTTGATATGGACTTGCAGGCAAACTTGTCACCAGAGTTTACATCGGTGCACAAATATGTAATACCAAACTCACCACGGCCAAGCTCACGACCCAGATCATAATGCGCTAAAATATCCCTGCCAGTGGGTTCTTTCAGGACCCAAAGCTTATCTACATCTCCGGATCCATTGGTTACAGCATAACTATCACCAAAGAATGGATTTTGCTTCTTCTTTTTACCTTTGACTTTCTTCTCAGAGGAAGAAGCCCCGGAAGGGGTAAAACAGCAATTACCCATGGATCAAGATCTCTATCTCAAACTTTCAACTTTTCCAAAAAATGACGATCTGTAAAGATTTAAAGAATGCCCAGTAAAGCAAAACAAAAGGTTAACGTTTTTATATCCGTCTGCAGCAAACACAAGTAACAAAATCACTGTATAAACATTATTTTGCTTCCAAGAAAAAAAAAGTCAATATTTTTTAAGGAATAAAAAACTCCATGAAAGTCTGAACCTTTTGGTACAAATCTTTGAATCTGAATGAAACCCAGAAACAAAATTGAGAACAAATTTATGTTCGACACAGAGAAAAGCAGATTCAGGCAACAAGTATTCACGAAAGACTACCTAATATGGCATACACCAAATTTGGTAATAAAATAAGCAAACACATCTGCATGGCATAGCATAATTACCAGAAGAAATCAAGAAACCACAAAAATCAAGAAAATTTACAGCACAAAATAGTGACATGTTAGATTACAAAAGTGGGAGAAAAAACCACCTTGAAATGCTGTTGGTTTGGAGACTTGAAAGGAGAATCTGAAGAATACCCAGATGAGCTTGAATAGCTAATTAATTAAAAATTAATGCAAGAAAGAAATAATGTGAACAGGAAGACAAAAAGGTTTCAAACGTATGAAGGATGATGAGAGAGACAGAGAGCGAGGAGAGTCAAGAAGCTCTTTTTGTTTTTTTTTTTCCCCCTTTTTCTTTTTAATCTTGCAGAGACTATCCCTCTATCTAAATTTTTTCTCTCTTTCTCTGTCTTAACGTTGGATTCAACGAAGGCAGAGAAACAGCGACCCCCTTTTGCCTTTTCTTGCTTTTTCTATTACTATTAAAAAAATATGCCAACAAACCTCAGATACCCAGAAAACAAAACACCAACCTAAACTAAAGGCCCTGTTTATATATATATAGTTTGGGTTGTTTTTCTTAAATAATTTCGTTTGGTAATGCGTGATTTTATAAAAATATTTTTTAATTAAAATAATATATTATTTTATTTTTAACATCATTATATAGAAATTATTAAAAAACCTTAAAAAATATACTAATTTAATATCTTGAAAGAAAAAACAAATTGAGAACTGTTTTAAAAAACAGATCAAACACATTACTAATAAATAGAGAGTGGTGTTTTTACAGAGGTTTTTTTTAAAATTCTTGATATCAAAGCATTAAAATTATAAAAAAAATATTTAGAAAGCATCATTTTTTTAAGCAAAGCTCAAAAACTACTTTAAAAAACATATAAATTACATTTCTAAACAAAAAAAATTTATAAAAAGATATTTTCTTGTTCAACTTTTAATATTAGATAAATAAAACATTCTATAATTCAACTAATTTAGAATATAATAATAATTGTTTAAAATAATTTTTTTATATTTTTATATTATTTTAATATTAAAAATAATTTTAAAAAAATAAAATACTTTAAATCATTATCGTGACTATAATCACAAATAATTAAAAAAAAATAGAGAAAAGGGCACGACTACATAAATCCAGAGCCATGTATTTGTTGTACTTTTAAAGTATGGAGTCTGACCAAATCATATTCAGAATCTGATTATGGGTCAAAATGCTGTAATCTACTTTGGATTTTTGTACATTGTATCAACTTAGGATGTTACTGTTTGTTTCCGAGGCCTGCATTGATAGAGACCTCTTCAAGGTTATTTTTATGATTTCTTTTACTCTTCTAGTTCTGCCACGATCAGTCAATTTCATCATCATGATTCTTTAATGACACTTATTAATTTTTTTTATTTGTTTTTTGTTTTAAAAATATTTAAAAAAAAATTTAAATTTTTTTTATTTTTTACTTTAAATTAATATTTTTTTATTTTTATATTATTTTAATATACTGGTTTCAAAATAATTTTTAAAAAATAAAAAAATATATTATTTTAATATATTTTTAAATAAAAAACACTTAACCACATTTCATAGCAGGTCATGAAAAGTTGGAAATAGTATTTGTTTTCGTGTTTTAAAAATATATTTAAAAAGAAATTTGAATTTTTTTTATTTTTTTTTAAAATTTTAAATTATTTTAAAGTATTATTTTTAAAAATAAAAAGATATTACTTCTAAACAAAAAAAACAAACATGAAAAAATATCTGCGGTGAGATTAGGTGCAGACGTAGACCCTACATTTTTTGGTGTTGAAGAAATAATGAGAGGCCATTGCTGGAAGCCTCTGTACGAGCAACATTATCCTAACCTAAATGATTTCAATGGACAGCAAGCCACCCCTTCGTCTGTCCCTCTCATGCAATCGGCACAAAATGCCTGTCCGTCTAGCCATTCTTGGACTCTAGCTGTGAAATCCATTTTCAATGAGATTCACAGAGAATAATGCTAATATTGTTGAGAATACAGATTATATACGATCAATTAGCCCTTCTCTTGGTTGGTTCTCCTGTGGGTGACAGAGCTCAGGCACCGAACAGACATGATGCGACGAGAGAAGGCTGCTGCTGCTGCACACTTCCTGACCAGGAGGTGTGCTCAAGAATGGTCCCTGCATGCCTGTTATTCTCACTTTTCAGCTACATGCCGATCGATTTCTTGACCCTTTTCCTTTTTCATGGACCCCTTGATCATGCAAGACTTTCCAGGCTAGTTAGAACCAGTGAAATAATATGCATGGATAATAAACAGAGTAATCAGAGCCCAACATTCTGGTCAGTAGATGCCGACAAAATATAAAAATAAAATACTATGGCTTTTGACCACACTCAAAAGCCTAAAGATGTGTGCAGTAAAGCAGCTGGGATAGACTTGGTTCAGATTTAAATCAGCTAATACATAAACATAGACCTTAATTTCTTCTCGGAATTAAGGACACCGTTGAGATTAGTAGTAAAGTATTCATCAAATGTAATTGACAAATGATATTTATTCTATCAGTGATTGCAAATAATGTAACATGCTGCAGGGATTCACATTATCTTCTTGTTAATTAGCAGCCGTGTGCAAATCCATCCTTTAGCTGAAAATACACCAAGCTATATATCCAGACCACCATGTATATCTTCAATCATAATTAATTTCCAGTTCATGATCATTAACTGATCCAGAGCCTCAAAGCTACTCCTTTGGAAATCCTTGGAGGGGTTCTTGTAGTCTTAAAATCTCCGAACACAGACCTTATTGATTGATTCGTTGACAAGATGCTTTGAGGTTTGAAGTTTGAACCGAACACTATAGATTTGTGTTAGATACTGTGCATCCACAATATTGAAAAGGAACATAAAATCAAAACTATAGTGCCCTGGAATTCAGTGTTTGCAATTTAGACTAACCTGCAGCTAGTTTTCCTCTATAACGCAAGTGAATGCTGGTATCTCTGATTTACTGGGATTTATCCATCCATGGTTATCTTTTCAGGAGGACAGTTTTCCATGACAGATTCAACACACACACACACAAATATCTATTCAACACACACACACACACACACACACACACAAATATCCATGATGGACAAGATTTTTTACATAGAAATATACGTATTTCAAGTAAAAAACATCTACTTTCAATCTGATAGATAAGATTTTATTTATAGAAGGGAATTTAAGTTTGATTCTAAATTTGTGAACACAAACCAAACAACCGATGCTCATAATCTTAATTATGGAGGTCAAATATAGGACGATAAAAAAAAGTAACGGGGGAGGGGTAAGGCACCTGATGATGATGCCTGTTCCAACTTCCAAAAGAATAAAAATCTAGCATTGCTTTGCCTGTGCAATTTCATTAATTTAACAAGCAGGAAAAAGAAAATTAAAAAAAAAATTGTCGGGTGGTTCCAAACCTCATTGATTGGTCAGCGCTAGAAATATCAAGTCACTAGCAAAAGAAACCTATCGTGCCCATAAATGGAAAAGGAGTGAAAATACTTTTTTATTACAAATGAAAAACAACTATGACAGTGCCAAAATAAATATGAACACGCAAACAAAACTCAAAACGTAAAACACACACACACAAAGATGAAGAAATCAGGAGGGGCAGCAGACAAGAAAAGGGTTCGAAGATCATCAGGGGCCGTGACTAATGCCTCCAGAGATCTGAACTCTGATACCCCTCCTAGGGTTTGTCCTCTCCTTCTCTCTGATCTAGGGTTTTCCTCTGTTTTCTTTTTTAAAAAATAAAGTCATTATCTTTATGTTACGACTCGTGTAATTGAAAACATTATTGCAATTGTAGAATTTTCCTGTGCTTGATTAAAGACGTATGTCAAAAATGTGACCTTCTTTTATACCCATTTGTGTTAAGGAAATCCGAATAACGTGTTCTGTTGTTATGCGGGACCTGAAAGATGCGAACTTTGGTAAGGGTCTGATTTGCATCAAGTTCGATCTTTATGCTTTTTTTCCGTTCCTGGAAACCCATGTCAAGAAACGCAATTTATGGTCTTTAGACTGTCATTTTCGTTAGCAAAACAAATGGAAGTTACATTGTTACTCTTGTGAGAAAACAGCCCAATGTACAAATTCTCAGTTACTGGTAGTGTCTTCCTTGGTATTCACTTGATGATTATAAATTATATCTAGAGAAAAAGGATGCAACTTGCAAGTAATGGTATTTCTGGGATACTCTTAACTGTATATTTTGTTGTTCCTTGATTATTGGTTTTTTTGGTATGAATTCTATATGTTTTTAAACAAACAAATAGGAAGGAATCCGGCATTGGTGTTAGCGATCGTTGTGTGAATTCATAAAAAAAATAATTTTATCAGTAGGAACTTTATCGATTTGAGATGAAATGAACGATGTTTGTATCTTTGTCCATTGTTATACTACTTTTATAGGAATTTCCATGTTGTGCTGTACTCTTATGGTCCTGTGCCTTGTGAGTGTTTAGTGGCTGTCGAGTCCTTGCAAAATTCTGGTCTTGTGTTAAAAGGTGTAGCTTGCTTGTTAAAACTGCCAAGAATTGTTTTAACTAGGAATTTGCTTTTAATGTACGTCAGCCTTATAAATCGTGTGAAAAAGGTTGCATGTATTCTTACTTGTACATTTTTAGTCCATGTAACTAGTAATGGTGGTTTATACTTGTAAGTTATTGCTTGACATTCATCCATATCTGGTGAATGGTTGATGTGGTTAACTTTGGTCTGGTCATTTTTATGCATAATGATGGTTTCAACTTCATTCCTTCTCTAATGTTCACTGACTTGTATGATTGTTTCTCTCTTCAGAAACAAGCTGCAAAAAAGGATGTGTTTCAGTTGTTTGCTGAGAAGGTGAGAGATCACAAGGATTTGGTATCTCGTTGGGCTGTCTTACAGGAGACCCGTGTTGAATATTTTAGAGGAAAGGATTTTGTAAGCTTTCTGAAAAATCATTCAGAGGTTAAAGATATATTAGAGTCAAATAATAATTTAGAGGTTGAAGAAATTGCCAATACTTTATTAAGCAAGAACCTCTTAGTGCGTTGTGATCGTGTGGTGAAAACTGTTCGTCCCGGGAAGAAAAAGTTGTCTACCTGGCCAGCACATTTAGAGATCTTTCCAGTAAGTTGTTTCATTTTGCACTTGGATGTTTAGCACGAACTTAATTGATCTTTCAATCAATTGTCTAAGCTATTGATTTTTTGACTTCACTGTGCAAATTGTTAAGCATCATGCATTTAATATATCCTTGTTTATTATGAAAAGTTAATTTAAACGACTATTTTCTCTGTGATTAGGGTAATTGATTTCTTAGAGATTGGGACTTGTGCATGTTGAGGCTTAGTGGTTAAAAGAATGGATTCTCATGGTCATCTATTACTCTCTTTCACATTTAATAAGTCTGCCATGTCAGTGGTATTTTTCCCCTTGCATTCTTCTAAGAATGGCTGTACTTTGCCCCGATACATACTGTATCCTTTTATCATGTAGGTCAGAATGTTATGTACTTTCAATTGTCAAACTTGACCTTCATATCCTTTTTAATAGTGGGAAAATTTTGAGTTGTTGGGATCAATATGGTGAGTCGCAAGGTTGTTAATGAGAAGAATAGGGAAATTTGTGTTGCATAGACACATTCACCCTTTAATAATGTCTCTGTCCATGTCAGTTTTGTGCTTTTTGTCTCTTTTTTTTTTGTAGTCAAAGAAATTAAGAGTTTTATTTTGTGTTGCTTCTCAAGCTCGAGTTATTAACATTATGTTGTCCTTTGTAGGATCAAGTATTTTCAGAAAATGATGCCTTTTTTGCATGGGCGTTTGTAAAACGGAGGCCATTATGGCAAACACTTCTCTCACTTTCCTGGCCCGTGTTGACTCTTGCAATTTGCATGTTTCCTGTATACCCACATCGGTGCAAGCTATTAATCCTCTACTCTTGTGCTGGACTTCTTTTGCTTATTCTCTCACTTCTTTCATGTAAGTACTCCAGGGCTCATTTTTTGTTGCTTCATATTTTTTTCTACTGTATAATTCTTCCTGCACCTCAATGCTGCTTATCAAACCCTAGTTTAGAGTTCTAAATCAGTATCATCGCACATGTGGAGCAACATTTGACCAAATTTTTATGATTAAAAATCTAGATTTCTGTTTCAAGCTTATTAATATTTTCATATTTGAAAGTTGGAAACTTCCACTTATGTCGAACTCCAAAAGGTGTTTATTTGTCATTTTGGTTTCTTGGCTTGTTTCTACCTCAAACTTCCTTTGTGAGAGAAATAATTGTTCTGAATGTGTAACTAGAGAAATAATGTAATCAAACCCAGAGAAACTTGCTAGGTAGGGGTGTAAATTCATACATTTACATTCTTATTAATTTGTTCAAGTAATCAGTATCTGGAGTTATTGAAGAGAGAGATCCCTTTGTGTGCTAGTTTCAGGACACATGGGGGTACTCTTATTTTTGCGTTTCAGTAGATACTTTTAGAAATATGGTTTCCTAGTACTCAATGATTATGAAAAACCCATTATCCTAATGTTCTTGTAATTGCTATTTTTTTCTTTCCTTTTTTATTTTTTTGGCAAAAAACAACCTTATAACATTTAGATTTTAGGATTGGTGGAGGATATGATTTCCACAGATGGATTTTTTACCATGTTAACGAATATAACAGCTGATGGTGATGTTACCGAGGCCATCATCTGAGTATTTATTAAGTACATCTTTCTGTTGATTAATCTCCTCTCTTATAGTCTATGCACTGTTTGCCTTTTGTTCTTTCTCTACTCTTTGAAGTTGAAACTTCTGTAGTTATACCTAGCCACAATGGGCATGCTGTGTTAGTGATGGTCTGAATGGCGTCTTTTTTCGTAAAGCTCCTGTTTTGTGGTATGACCAAATTGTTTTTGTGAGGCATAAAAGGCATCATTACCTTTTGATATCTGAATGTATGGTTTGGATGCTTTTTCTATGAACCTCGGGCTGAGCTTTTGTTTTTTAGTGGAAGTTGGGGCTTCTGTGGTGACTCGGAGATCAGGAGTGTTTTCTCTTGATGTCAGTGTTGCAGATCATTGCAGAACATTCCCTAGCAAAACTCATCATGAAATTTCCATTATTATCAAATTTGCTTCAGTAGTCTTAAATGATGTTCATCCATATCAATCATCTTTTCAAGATCCAGGGTAATTTGGTTGCTCAAGTCAGCTGTGATATGTTTGATTTAATGCTCTTTAACTGGTATGTGAGAAACCACTGGAATGATTCTTTCTCACTGAGCTCTGAGATGAAAGAAAACAATTTCCACCTAAATTTTCTTTACTTGATTTAGCATTCTGGTGCTGCTCTATCTAATGAGCAGATCACTCGCTGGTTATAACCTGGTTTCTTCTAAATTTTCTAGAGTCCCAAGTTCTTTGCGTGGTTGGTTTTGCATTCTTTATATTAGTCTTATGAGTGCCACATCATGGTTCATATTTTTGCATTATTCTCATTTTTTTTTGTGTGTAGAATATTGTCATTTTAGTTGACAGTGATAACTATTACTAAATTATTGCTTCAACTGCTTCTAGGGGTCATTGAGGTTATCTGTTTATTTTGTAGTGAGAGCCACAGTATTTGGTGTTCTATACCTCATTCTTGGAAAGCGTGTTTGGTTTTTCCCTAACATCCTTGCTGAAGAAGCTACTCTGGGAGAATTATTCCGTTTCTGGCCGAATAAGGATGAGGAGGAGAGGCCCAAGTGGACAACTAGACTTTTCTATGCATTAGTAGCTGTGCTTGTCATATTACTGCTGAGGCACCATGCCCCTGATGAAGCTGCTAGAGCAAGGTGAGTACACCTGTTGTGAAATTTAGCAGACTGAAAAGGTTGCCTTTCCCACTTTGCACAAAACATGATAACTTAAGGAACCAAGATGATTATGGAAAATTTGAATTATGCTGAACTTATTTTACATGTCTGTTTCACTCGTTTCAAAACTGAGACCCAGAGTCAATGTCTTTTTTGAACTATACAGTTACCCTCTTGCTTTTGTGGGTGTAATGCATGTGATTCTTTTGTGGTTGTAATATGATTTCACTTAGTGTCCTCAATCAGGAACTTTTTTATAGCATTCACATAAAAAATTGCCACGATGAACCCCTCTTAAATCTTTATTTATATGCTCGAGTCTAAAGTGCAATTTTTGCCCTGCAGGTATCAGAAGCGGATGTCCAACATAATTGATGAAGTTCTTGAGTGGTCTCCAAGTTTGGCACTGTCTGGAATGATGGAGAAGCAGCCAACTGTGGTCAATACCACGGAACCCAGCAATTTCACAGATTCCGGTAAAACAGACTCGGAGAAGGAACCTCCAGCAGATGATGAAGGTGGAGAAACCATCTTAGAACAACATGAGGATGAGGAAACAGAGAACATAGAGGACACTGATCAACATCAGCATCAGCATCAAGATCATATATGACAGCAGATCGTGTCATACGACAGATACACTACCTTCTTTGGGTTTCATCTTAAATTTTGAGTGTAAAACTGTGTAATCAAACAGCGAAATAAAGCAGTTTTTAATTTGTGCCATCATTAATAGTGAGAGAATAGATTATAATACTGAGTTTAGGGAATTTATGTAATGTAATGAAGAGCCATTTAACTATATTTATCGTATTGGCTATATGCTTTTATACATTCTCCAAAGGTGCAGCCCTTTTTTTCAGACATGTTACGTTAAACTCGTGCCATTTCGAAGATTTTTTTTCTGTATTTTGATCTTCGTATTGGGATGGTCGTTAAGGCCTAAGGGGACTCTGCATTGGATTTACGATCCTTCTTTTTCCACCTCCCAATGGTTGAGTACGCAAGTGGTGTTTTTACCCCCCACTTATCGCCCTTCAATACCTCTTTTAACTTCCAGCACTATCATCATAGTTCATCCGAGTCTGTGCTAACCTCCCTCTCTCTCTCTCTGCATTCATTGCTGGGCTCCCTTTTGCATTTCCCAAAGACGAAGACGGATTAATCTATCTGCACAGAATTAACAGGTGGTCATTTATGACGTGTAAATAAATACCATGCCAACCGAATACTTCCTCTCCAAGACGAAGGGATCTCTTGTGTTAGTTCATGCTTTTGGGCCCAGACAGGGACTTCAACTGACTATCCCTAAAGGAGGTTTAGACCTCTGATTGTGGTTGTACAAGTTACGCGCATTGTAAAATCAAACCAGTGCCACATCGAATTGCAAGTGAAAAGAAATCGTCAAACAAGACAGTCTATACGTTAAACAAGAGTGCTGATAGGCTAAAATCTAACCAGAGACTACTTCTACTTGAGTTTCCTTGACAGTTCTATGTACACAGGAAAAAGGAGAGGGGGAGAGAGAGAGAGAGAGAGAGAATAATGATGCACGCGAAGCGTTGGCAGACAAAAGAAGCCAACCACGGATTCATCATCTCCTTCACTCTGTTCAAGCCACAAGCAAGAAAAAGAAAAAGCCAAGAATGATTTGCCGCCTGGCAATATATATTGCCAAGTGCGTGGTTGCCTGATAAGAGAGAGGATTCAAGTTTCGCTACTTGCGTGAATTGGACCCTCCACCTTGGCATCCACTTAACATGCTGGGTTCACTGTGGGCCAAAAAACCTTCGTTTGGCCTGGTTCCCCAGTTGCTGGCCTGGACAGTCTTCGTCCTCATTTTCACCTGAACGGTCTCCATCCTCATTGTCACCCAGGTAAGAGCCATATGCAGAGGATTGCAAGCCACTGTGTTTTTGATAGTGGCCACCTCTATTTACATAGTCATGAGCTTCAAAAGTGTCATGCACTTGGGACTCTCTTGCTTCCTTTTGACCTTCAGAGGAATTCCAAGTTTCAACAGAGTCAGAGGGCAAGAGTTCAGAACCTGATGAACTCCGTGACTGAGATGCATGGACCGGACCAGAACCATTGAGCTTGCCTTCGGATGTGTTCTTTGAAGCATCATCACCAGTTTTCTTCGCAAAACGTCCTCCAGAACTCCTTTCCCTTCTCATAGCATGCCGGTGCCGAGATTCATGAAGATATGGCTGAAGAATATAAGAGGGAGAGGGAGAGGGAGAATATCACTAGTTTGACAACATGTTAAATATTTCAGACAAGGCAGGAGCTAGCAACTATCTCAATCTATCACCCATAAAACATTTATAAAACATTGTGCCAGGATTTCCATGGGGGATTATGTACTAAAAAAGGAGAAAAATCTCATCCACCTAGAAAGAAGTACCCTTGCATGGTCATTACCGATTTAAGGAGACTAAGTGCAACAAATTAGATTTTTACAGTTCTTGGTCAACTGTAAAAGAACTCGAAGCCTCCTCAGAACAATTCTTAAGAACTACAATGATCGGTGGAATATAATCATGGTGCCTAACTTGACATTACTAAAGTGAGAGGTTTAACATGGAACTTGTTAACTAAATGATACAAACTGCAAGCTTAATAATTACATTGAAGCGATAAACAAGAGGAAGTTAATTAGTACATCTGGCATTATGTGTGCAATAAAAAATATTAGCATATCATCTAACAGCAAAAGACAATCAGAGGAAAGAAATGAGACAGAATATCCCAACTTGGCTGTTTGAATTTACCTTTCTAGCTTTTATCAGCTTCTTGTCAACCTCTGCTTTTGCACGTTGTTCTCTTCGCCTAATAATCCCTGGGTATTGTTTGGCATTTACAAAAACAGGATCCTGAGCCACCTCAAGGGGCAAAAGCATTCTGGCATGTGGCATTCCAACAAATTGCGGATAACCCTGACCATTGAATGATTATATCTATTCCATTAAAAGTCTATAACATTCCATGTTTTGAACACACGAAACAAATTAATTAAGCAAATACACACACACACACACACACACACAGAACTCTGATTTCTGTTTGCAGCAAGTGATGAGCATATTGGTAAATATCCCAACAGATTGCTAGTGAATCTGACTTCCTCCTTACTTACTGCATGCAGATAATAAGCATGTCATAATTACAGTTTATTAAGGTCTCACTCCTGTAATTATCTAGAATCAGGTGACAAGTTTGCTTCTTCTTTTTTTCCTTTTCTTTGTTAGAACATCAAACGTGTGCCACTAACAAAATTTTGTCAATTGGGCAAAAATGTCAATACATCCTCACATACTTCCCCAACCAAGAAAGAAAGTACATTTACAACTTCCCAGAGAAAAGCAGTCCCAGTGGAATAAGTTATCCTTCCATGAGTTTCATGAATTGGAGGTCTGCAAAAGCATCCCTTTTTCTTTTAAATAATGGTAAAAGACAGACCACTGGAATAGGTCTAGACATGTTGAAGTATTCCCCGTTCGTTAATTTGTTGACAAAATGAAAAATAAAATAGGACAGGACAGGACATGACAGGCCACAGCCTCCGAATTAAAAGAGCTAAAATTTAAGAGACATTGGAAAAAATGAGTGCATTGCTAAACTTGACCCTTTGAACTCTCGAGAACATGCAAAGTGCACCATGAAAGAATCTTTTGGCTTTCATTTTTTGCATTTCCCACACAAATAGAACTCTCATCTCTCCTTTTCATCTAAATAATTCAAGAGTTAGAAATAAAAACTTATTTTTCTGACCAGGACATGGTTACTCTAGAACAATCCAATAGACCATATCTTCCAAAACCCACAGAATGGAGATACCAAACTTTAATTTAGCTAAATGAATTCAGAATTCTTTCACCAATGGAAAGTTTAAGGTGTAAGATCTCTTGGTGATTTTGACTTGCGAAAAAAAACTACCATTTTTCCAAGGACCTATGAATTTTGTCTTGGGAGTAATGAATAAACAGAGAATATCACATATAAATCCACAGGTAATTCCTCGAAGTATCAATATATGACTGCAAGAATACGGGAAGGAAGTGTTAAGCTTACATACCAAAGGCTGATGTCCATAAGCCATCATTCCACTATAATAAGCATCCTGGTATGGGTTTGATGCACATGCCTGCAGAAGAAATGCCAGAAAATAGAAATCTCTTCCAATGGCATGTTAAGATGGATTCTATAAATATATAGTGTCTACGGTCTACATATGAATCAATCAGCACAACAAGCTTGGAAGACAAGATATTTTGTGGATGGAAGGAATGAGAACTTACAATAGAGTGACTAACAAGCTCAAACTGTGGAGATTGTGAGAGGCCATTGTGCATTGTAGTCATACTAGAGACAAGACCCTGAAGATTTTGCAAATGTCCATGATTCCCTAATAAGCATTAATGGAAAAAAAAAATGCCTAATTAGCACTGAACCAGTATGCTGTGTCTTTCCTTGTGAACAAGGAGCTGTGCATTGACAGAACAAGGCCAAATGGATACATTTGCGCTCACAAAGAAGTATTACTCTTCATCCAAAATGTGATACACGGGGCCTATGCTACATATGTTTAAGTCAAATTTAGCATTGATAGAAATTAGATAGCACCTATATAGTTGATTTACAGACATGGAGAACAGCTGGTTTTCATCTACCATGTTGAAAGAAGCACAATTTAAAAAAAAATGATGTCAAAATTTGTAAATCTAAAGTGATAAAAGCTAGCCACAGAGGCATGGAAAAAAAAATGAGTTGAGAAATGTCAGAACGAAGCAATTACTAAAACATTAAGCATAGAGTTTATGCAATAGCAAATAGTCCTAATGCACTTTGTGCAAGAAAGTAGTTAGCAGCACCTAATTGGGATGATGCAGTGGCTTGGGAATCTTTGGTAGCATCAGCATCCTCCTCATTCAGTCTACCACTCGACAGAGACTGATCATCATTTGATTCAGAACCATTATGTCCTTCTGAGTTGGATGCATTTCCACCGGTCATGGCAGGAGGCATGGAGCTATAACCTATATTGCGCCACCAAGGTTCAGAGTGAACTGTATATTCTTGAATGTCACTCGGATCGGGTTCTGGCACATTAGTTTTTTCAGGCTTTGACTGCATACCTTCAAAAGGTTATTTTATTAGTTCTCGCTTTCCTAACCAGGCACAGGAAGAATGTAATGGTAGCAGGTGAGATTCATAGAGTAAACGTGCTACGTGAAACAAAACTTGAAAAAAAAAAGGCATATTACAAGCAGATATGACAGAGATCCTCAAGAAGAGAAGAGTGGAGGATAGATACTTTGCAGATGGTCATTCTACGCGGTAAAACATTCACTGTCTACCTAAAAGCACGAATAGAGAAAAATAAAGAAGAAATTTTCCTTGCCTTAAAAAAGAAGCCATAAAATATCAGACTCTATTTCAATACTAAACTTCTGGATGAAGCAGGACCAATAACATAGACATGAAGAGCTTTCGTCATCAAACTCAAAACACAGAATGATCTGGCAGATTTACTTCATGCTCAAGCCACAAATTAATATTATTAATTAAAGATTCACCCGTCAAAAGTGATAAAACCACAGCACCACGAGGGAAAAAACAATAGACTGATAAGGTGGTGGATTTATTAGTTGGTATTTCAATATATCAATTGAGTTAAACACATTTTCCATACACTTAATAAAAAATGTTTAAATACTGATAAAACCAAGTTTCTTCCCTCTCATCAAAAATCAATTAGCTTAATCAAAACCTCTACCTGGCCAAAAAGTGTTTCAATATTAACCTAAAAAGTGTACAAACTTTTAGTTCTAGTACATTTCTCAAGGATAATAACCCGCACCGGTATCTATCTCAATTTCTCTGCCGTTGAACCAAGAACCCCAAACTTTCTTAGCAACCAAACAAGAAGAAACCCGGATAAAGATTTTCCTAAAAAAAACAAATCAAGCAAATGGAATTCAAGAGAGAAAATCAGTTAAATTCGAGAAACGAACCGTGCAACTAACTAACTGTACAATTAATAAAAAAAAAAAAGTCTAAAATAAGCAAGTGATAAAGATACTCACCGGTGTAGAGAGAGATAAAACAGAACCCTAGATTTTGGGGGTTTTAATATACTCGGGATAGAGGGAGAAATAGAGTCTATTGCTGTTGCAGCAGAAGTGGTATATAAATATACTTCTTCTAGAAGAATAAAACTCAAAGAAGGGAGAAGGGGGTTTTTTTCTCTTTATTTCTTTTTTTTTCCCCCAACTCTCTGTTTTTTTTTTTTCAAGAGACGATAGCTCAGCTGGCCCTGGATGGGTCATGATATGCTCACCCTGCTTCTTTCCACGTTGCCTCTTTTTCTGGGACACCTGCCCCGACCTTTCTCCTGCCAACTTCTTTCTCCGTTTTTTCAGTTTTTTTGTCTCTTTCTTCTTCCCATGAACTCTCTTTTTTTATGAATTTGTTTTTTATATGCAATCATTTTTTTATTTTTTTATTTTTTTGGTCATGCTCGTTTTCTGTTTTCAGGTAGACTTTTGTATGTGGTTAATGGTGGCTAGGTATTGCCACTAGTCCTGGAATGGGTGTTAGATATAAATTATTTTGAACGGAGAAAAAAAATGTAACGCAATTAGGTTTTTTTAAAAAAAATAATGCTCGTTTTTGTTTTCAAGTGGATTTTTTTTGTGCTAGGTGTGTACTTGTGTTTTATATAAAAAGTGATGTTCATTTGTCAGATGTAATTTTAAAAAATAAAAAAACTCACAACTTGAATCAGATAGCCAATCAAGTTAGATAAGTTGATTTTATTTTAATTAGTTAATACAAGATGATAAAAAAATAATCAAAATAATCAAATTTTTTTTTCAAAATAAAACAAATAATATAGTTCAATTCTCAACTCATTACATACGAAACAATGTAATTGAGTAAAAAAAACATCAACTTAAGTTAACATGACAGATCTATAACTCGGGTAATGAGGGGTTAGCCAACCATGTTATCTCACCAAACTCATGATCGAGGTTATGCGATTGGGATAACCTGATATAAAAGAAAACCAAGAAAATCATAAAGCCTTTAAAAAAAAAACAATGTCAAATGGTGAAAGCATATAAAAATAAGTAAAAAATAATAATAATGTCAACCCGCGTTAATTTTTTTAAACTCGTGACTCGGGTCATTAGACTAGAAGCATTGTATTTGGGAAAAACACGAAGTCCAATTACCAACCAATTGAATGTTCGGGGATGAAATTGAAAATAAAATTTTAATTACATAAAGAATCCAAAATCAAAAAATATACAGCAATGAAAGGAATGAAAATCAAAATTGACATACAAAATAAAATGTTATTTTTTATTGAAAGTTCAATTCAAAAAGAAAAATCAATTTAACAAAACGATAAAAAAATAAAAAAAAATAAGGATAAAAATTGAAATAGAAAAACAAAACCATTTTTTTATATTATAGAGTGAAATTGAAAAGAAGAATAAATTTAACAGAAGAACCTATAAAACAATTAAAAGAATAAGGATTAAATTGAAAAAACAAATACATCACGAATTGGGACCGAAGGATGCAATTGAAAACAACTCAAAATTTTACAAACAAAATCAGGAGAAAAAAATTAGAAAATCAATAAAATAAGGACCCAAGTGGAGATCCTTATAAATTAGAAGATAACTATAAAAATTTGCATGGCTAGCGCAAGTTTTGGGGGAGGAGATAAAAAAAGGGGGAAAGAAAGTGTAGCCAACAATGACGTTTCAAAAGGAAGAGGACAGAGTAGCGCTTCCAATGACACGACTGAAGAGGGGTTTTCGAAGCAAGAAAAAGCCCACGAGTTGCTTGGAAAGCACCAGAGCATCCACACGTTTTGTACATTGCACGTGTCAACCGCTATTTTATTTTTATTGTTGTTTATATTACTCAAATACCGAATTGTTACATAACTGACATAATAATAATAACAACAACAAAAATTATTGTGAAAATAAAAAAAAAACCCTCAAACATCAATTTTAATACATTTTCTTTTAATAACATTTTGGTCATTTCACTATGCTTTTGAAATGCAAAAAAAACTTATTTTTCCCGGTCAATTTAATAATGACTAATGATCATTGTAAAAATACTTCAATCCCACTCAATAATCAATTTTAAGATTTTTTTGGTGTGAAGAGCAAAGCCGCCATTACATATTGAATAGTGTTGTAGTTAACTCAATGTGACCTAGTCAACTTAATAGGTTTAAAGTCAATCCGAATAACTAGTAAAAAAATAGTTTGACTTTTAAAAAAATCACCATAACATCTTCTTTTTTTTGTAATATTGAAACGATATTATATTGAATTGTGACTTAACCCACTAAATCTACGACCTGGATCTTGGACTCCATTGGATTTAATAAAAATTTTCTTTTAATTATTTTTTACTTAATTGTATAATAACAAAAACAAACACTCATAAAAAGGGCACTAATAAAATATTAGGATGTTTATTTGAAATTGCAACAATCTCATATTAAGCAAACTAAAACAAATAGTGAAAATCAAATAAAAATCAATAAAATATTTAAAGAAAAAATTAGAAGAAAAAAAATCAATAAAAACCCAACATTGGAAGAATAAATTGAAAAAAAAAACAAATTTTAAAAAAAGTAGCCCGATTATATGGGCTTAGGTGACCTAACACGCCGGATTTAAATAAAGCATAGATGTGCAGGCCTGGAGCAGGCCCATTATCCCTGCCCATCTGTATTTTTTTTCTTTTTTTAAGGTTCTTATTTGTCTGCCTCCACTATTTTTGAAAAGAAAAAAGCAATGTGTCGCATGTTATGACAGACGACTCTTCACCTACTACTGCCCATAATCCATCTAATTATATTGGCAAAACAAATAGGGGTGACCTTAAAATTTCATTTTTTTCAACTTATTTTCACCTAAAAAAAACCATGAAACCCTACTTAAACCACCAAACCCCACCAAAATCACTAAAAAAAAAGAGAAATCAAATGAATCCAAAAATCCAAACCAAACCTGATTTGCCATTGCTGCAAATTTTAGAGGGAAAAACTACATCAAATGAACTCCTTTTGAGAAGATGAGTCTACTGACACAAAGATTTTCTTTATTGGTGATCAAATTATGGACAACCGATAACCTTTACTCTTCTTGTCGTACATTATCTGGCAAGTTTGTCTCTTTTTTTTCTCTGATTCAGGGATTGTAAAATAAATTAAATAAACTTGTAAATCAAAATTAAAATTAAAATTGACACAAATTCTAGAGTGACAAAATATTTTTTTGTGCTTTATATGAGTTCTCTTTCTTTAAATATTTTGTTTCCAATACAATTTCAAACTTAATTTTATCTAATTAAGTAATAAAAAAATCCAGTAAAAAACAAAGGATAAAAAATAAACAATAAAGAGTGGATATTTTAAAAATAAAAAGAGAAAAATTATTGTTCACATGAATACGGAAGCTCCGTGACAAAAACCAATTGTTTTTTATTTTTTTTTTAGTTTAACGTGGGTGTCCGGGCCAGCTTGCGCGCACCTCGACTAATCCCACGGGCCCTGAAGTTAACGACCATGTAAGCCTCCAGTGGCCATCATATGAGCAACCACAGGGTTCGA
>Ga0307515_10004095_pt1 | contig 30398 bp, 34 predicted proteins | sample 17_EM_MG_FD_194513 | JGI IMG/M metagenome (GOLD analysis project Ga0307515, IMG submission 194513) | Populus trichocarpa ectomycorrhiza microbial communities from riparian zone in the Pacific Northwest, United States - 17_EM | ecosystem: Host-associated > Plants > Roots > Unclassified | place... | reverse complement strand
ATAGCGGCCATGGCATAAACTACACTTTTTATAAATACCACAACTTCCCCTCCGCAGCCGCTTCCGCGCAAATGAAAACTCAAAGACCCCAGAAATCTGACAAAATCCAAAGCCCCGAAATTAACTCCCACACGGCAAAGTTGCAACCGCCACGCTCCCCGGGAAACTGTCCTCTCCCCCATATCCTTCAAATTAAGTGGCCCGTGGCTGATGCTACGATGGCTCCAATGGCTGGTTACATCAAAATTCCGAATATGGAGGTAATGCTACAGGAATTCGTTAATCTTTTCTGCAGCGACGAAGACTCATCCAGCCATCTCAAGGAGGGTGACGCCGTCTACAGGCTGCAAGAATTTGCTGATCTTGTCTCTCCGCTTTCAACGATCACTAAGCCTAGAGACACGCTGGTCCTTTCCCCATCAGGCCTATTACATCGAATCCCTCTCCATGCCATCGAAATCGAAGGCAAACCGTTGATTTTCCACAATCCTATTGTTTATTGCCATAGCCTTTCTCTCCTACATCAGTCGCTCCTACAAAGGCAGTTAACAACCTCTAAATCCCACTCTCCACCTTTAGAACTTGTACTTTTCGCGGCAATTGACTCTCCGCCCGAGGACAAATTTTTTTGTGAGAAACAGGAACCAGTGTGCCATTGCCTAGCTATGGGAATATGATGCAGGGGATGAGTGGTGATGCGGGTGCCAGGCTATATTCGGGACTTTCTTTTGGAGATTTGGGGGTCTTCTCTAAGTCATTGTTTCTTTTGTACGTTTTTATTCAAAGAACTATAGCGCTATTTTAACCTGGGATTGTTCTGTTCTGTTAATTTGTTCCACGCTACTAGTGGTACGGCTTGAACTTGAGGAACATATTAATGTGTACCGATGACGAGAGAAAGTCAAAAAAATTGCAAGACTATCTATACTGTGTTTGTGTGGAGAAATGACGGATATGCATTGGATACAGCCTGTTACATGCGGGTTTGTAGAATACGTCTCAAATCCACCCCTGACCGCATTATAGCATCGCAAAGACAACAGTTCCCAAATCTAACCCGCAACCCAGCGCCCATCCTTCCACTCCCAGGTACCGGCACCCTTTTTATAAACGACATACACAGCGCCATCCTGATCGCGGTTTTCCTCCCAAATACGCTTCATAGTATACGTACCCGGCAGTAATTTGTCCTGTACAGAAAAGAACAACGGCACCTTCGGAAGGGCCCGAAAGTCTTTGATAACAGCAAACATCAAATCGTCGAAAGTTTTATCATGTGGAACGTAATAGAGCGAGTTCTTAAGGTCTTCGAGGCTTGAAGGAGAAGAAGCGGATCTTTCGACGACCACGGGGATGCTCGTGATCGACGGTTTCGTGAGCTGGTGTTTGCGGTAGCGCTCGGATGCCGAGAAGGTGGATTTGTGAGTCCCGGCGATCGCCATCTGTTGCTTTTTTGCAAGTTGACGGGAGATGGGTTGGGATGGGGTTTAGCGTGCTGGTTGGGGAACTATTTGGGATTGAGAAGATTGTGTTTTGGGCGGTGATTTCTCAGGGTTATACTATTCATGCAGGGCAACTTGAAGTTTGTGGTAGAACCTGGCACGTTCAACTTGCAACTGCCCTCTTTCTAGAAGCTTCTATACGCAAAGTAAATTTCTCGGTGAAAGCAACTCGCAAATGCAAGTGCACGACAAGAATCCAACAAGTAACCGGCCTGTTGAAATACTGATTGCTAGAAGCTTGATTCTACTATCAAAGAGGGCCACAAGGCCATATATATACGGTACGAACACGTACGTACTCATCTAAATGTAAAGACGGCTGAGCTCCGTCAGCCCGTATGAGTGCCAGCCCCGTCAGCCCGTATGAGAGCCAGCCCAGTCAGCCCGTATGAGATCTATTTATGCAACACGGCCACAGTTGAGAAAGCCGAGTGACTATATATGATCAATTTGCTTATGCGCGAAGCATCGCTGAGATTCCGGTAAATACCCAGAGATTTTCCTTGGTCATGCTGCTTTCCTAACATAGATCCTGTACAGCACGGCAGACCACCGCATATATCAAGAACTGATTGCTTAACTTATCTGGTGCTACAAACACCTGGTGCTGTAACCATCGGGGTTCGAAACCCAGGCGATGTAAATGCCCGGCGAGTGCTATAAACCTCACGACGCTCTAAACGTTTGAAATTTCAGGGCGCTATAAACTCCACTCGCGAGTTTAAAGCCTGTAGTGAAGGTCAAGGCTCAAAACCTGTCATGTTCAATCATTTTTTTGTTTTATCCTATTAAATTTTGCTCTTAGTTCTTCTAAGATGGGCAGGGCACACTACAAAACCGAAAACAACGCAAACTAGCTTCTTCATACCTACGCCATAGGGCATCATTGTACATATAAGAACTGATGGCTTAACTTAGCTGGAGCCAAAAACACCAGGTGTTATATACACTGGGTTCGAAACCTCATGGTGCTATAAACTCCGGGCCACGGTTTTAAATCCCGCAGTGCTCTTTAACCTTTCGAGATCCTAGTTTAGACCCGATAAAAATTAGCCCTAGCTTAGGTCCTGTACATCATGGTAGAAAATATCACATATAGAAGAAACGACGACTTAGCTTATCTGATCGGGTACTATAAACATCACGCTTAAAATCTGAAGGCGCTATAAATGTCGGGATTATTATTTTTGTCTTAAGATGTAGCTTTGTCCTGTATATATTATGGCAAAATATTATTTACATTCACAAGAGCCGATGGCCTAACAGATGCTACAACACCAGGTTCAAAGCTTCACAATGCTCAAAACGTTAGTCACAGGATCGAAACCTGGTACTAAATCACTACCCGCGCGTTCAAGCCTACAGTGCTTACATGATCGAAACCCGTACTCTAGTTCAGTCATTCTTTGTTCTTTTGTCCTATCTAAGAGAAGATATTGTTGATCGACGTTTTTATAAGTTCTTCGGTACCTACTTAGGGTTTCTAAGCGGTCAGATCTGCAGGCTGCTAAACAGCTTTGCCGCTTATGAATGCTGCGGGCACCTGACCGCAACCAAGCTTCTCCATTCTCTCACGAGTTCGGCCGAAATAAATATGGTGGTGGAAACCATTGCACAAAGAACAGATCGCTTGGCTTAGCTAGTGCAATAAACACCGGGTGTTGTAAATACTGGGGTTCGAAACCCCACGGCACTATCAACGTCAAACCGCGGTTCAATATGCTGTAAACACCGGGTTGAAATCTATGACTCTATAAACGCCCGACCAGGTGCCTACGAACGCCATACCACGGGTTTAAAACTTGCGGTGCTTACTCTTTTCTCCTGGTTTCTTGGTTTAAGTCCTGTATAGCATGGCGCATACCACTGCAGATACAAGAACTAATGGCCTAGCTTACATGGCTAAGGATTCATCTGGTGTTGTAAACACCAGGCGGGGCGTGAAACCTCATAGCGTTCTAAACGCTAGACATGGGTTTGAAACCCATGGTACTATTCGTCAAAAAGTTAAGTATGGGGACACCTAAACCCCTAACCGCCCATGCAAACCTGGAATATGATAGGATTAGGGTTCTACCTGTCCCCATACTTGGTTTTTCGACCAGTATAAACGCCCGGCTTAGTGCTATAAACACCTGGGACGTGCGTTAAATGCTACGATTCAAATCTCTCATTATTGTCTTGAGATATTAGCTTGGATCCTATAAAAAAGGTGAAAACCACACTTGTATTAACTGAGGGCTTAGCTTAGCTGGTGCTACAAACACCAGTGATGTAAACACTGAGGTTCGAAACCCATGGCACTATAAGCGCCCGGCCATGTGCTATAAACACGACGGTTCAAAACCTCACGGCGCTCTAAACGTCAGGCGCAGGTTTAAAATCTGCAGCGGTCATCCTTTTTATCTTGAGATATTATCTTACTAGAGTAGGTTCTCTATATGATGGTAGAAACCATCGCATATATAAGAGCTGATAGCTTAGCTCAACTGGATGGGTGCTGTAAACACCTGAGTTCGAAACCCATGGCGCTATAAACGCCAGCCCACAGTAGTGCGGTAAACACTAAGATCGCAGACTCGAACTCTGTTCTTTTGTTCTAAGATATCCGTTGCAAAGTTTCCATAAATTCTTCCTGGCACCCTGGCACCCTCACTCTTACGGGAGTCTACCGCCTCTACCTAGAATGGTAGAAACCATCATATACATCAAGGACCAATCGTATAGCTTAGCTAGTGTTATAAACACCAACCGGTACCGGGTGCTGTAAACATTAGAGTTCGAACTAGGGCGCGATAAACGCTAGGAATGATAGTATAAACATTAGATGCGGTAAACTCAGGTGCTGTAAACACCAGGATTCGAAACGCATTTGTTTTGTCCTATTCGCGAGAATATATCGTGAGAAGTCGTTACTCGAATCCCTTGTATCTCCCAAAGTAGAGGATCCCGAGTTTTAAAGGTCGCTCAACTCCCAAAGTACAATTACAATTCAGTTCTCACCTTCTTGTCTGGGGATACAATCACAAACCACGATTTGTCTAGGCCAATTTCAACTCCAAAGTAGATTTCCATAATATAAACTGTATATACGCATGATAGACTACAAAGATATCAAGCCATCCCCACAACAGTGCACAATCCTCAATAAAAGCAGCAAAACTCCGCCGAGGTGTATCAGTGAAAAATCGCCTCCCAATGTAAAACTCCTCCCAATGTAAAACTCCGCCGAGGTGTATCAGTGAAACCCACACCCACCAAAAACTCCGCAGGGGTGTATAAAGTCAGTGGTAACTCAAAAGCAAATACAGTGAATCGAATCCTCCTCCCCAGCCTATTCACCCGCCCGCCCTTGCCTCTAAACCCCAATACACCTCCTCCTCAACTCGTCCATAACCGCCCTATAATTCTCCTCACTCCTTCCGACAGCATCTTTATTCTCCTCCGCCCTTCTAAGGAGATACTTAACACACTCTCCCGTCCCACCCCAGACGGCATACTTCAGCACCCTTGTGCCCTCCTGGACCAATCCCAAACTAAGCTCATCCGCCATCCCCATAAGCTGGGCAAACACCAACTCCCCCTCCCCCTCCCCACGCCGTTTCAAGGCGAGCGCCTTCATAACACTCTCCCGATTATGGCTAGCCACAACCGTATCCACCCCCCGGGTAATCAACATCCTCGCTGCATCATCATACGCCACATCCGTATCACTCTTCGTATCACAGATCAGCTCCCGGGGGTCGGAATGCAAATACGCCCCCCGAACAAGCTTCACCCCCAACTTCCACCCCTGTTCTTCCGCCAGCTCCACGTGCCGCCGAAGGTTCGCGGCGCTGCGTTTCAGGTACATCTGGTAGGTATTGAACACGACCGCCCTCTTGCCGCGGTTAAACTTCCGCATATAGTGCAGCGTCCACTTATCGACGCCGGGCTGGAGATTTGCCTGTTCCGCGTCGACGAGGAGACCGATACCCCGCGAGCGTGCAGCCGCACAGATAGTATCCAGCGAGCGGGCAAGCTCGGGGACGTCGGTGCAGGGACGCTGCGTAGAGAGGAGGGGGAGACAGCTTGTTCCCGCGCCCGTGAGCTTGATGGCTACATAGTCGCCGGGCGAGGTGAGGGAGATAGTTTTCAGGGTCCCCGAGAGCCATTGATTGATTTCGGCCGAGACGATGGAGGGTGTGGAAGAGGAGGAGGGGGAGGAGACGACTTCGCGGGCGTAGGCGAGGATTATGCCCGAGTAGCCTAGGTCGCGGAGGGAGGTGACGGTGCGTTGGATTTGTTGTGGGGTGGAGCCGGCGCAGAAGTGGGCCTGTGGCGGTTAGCGGGAGGAGGCAAAAGGGAGAGAGAGGGGAGGCACATAGAAGGTTTTGTCGACAGCCCATTTTAGCGGCGGGATGTGGTCGATATTGTCGGCGGTTTTGAGCATGAGCTTTGTTCCCAAGCCCAGGAGCGCCGGGGAGGAGGTTACGGTGTGCAGGAATAGCGCGCGGAGGAGCGATGCTGTGGGGAGGCGGGAGAGCGGGGCATTGGATGTGTCTTGTGCGGGCGGCGGGGGAGGAGTATCATGGAGGTGGTGGGTGAGCGTTGATTGGAAGCGTGCTGCTGAGAGGTACAAACATGGCGTTGCGGATGGTGAAGCTATGAAGCGCTTTGCAGATGTGCGGAGTGCAGCCATTGGGTGTGTTTGGTGGTCAATGGGTAATGGGTGACAGGAAGAAGAAGGAGACTCAGACGAGAGGAGGCGGGGCAGATATAATGGAGCTCGCACTGACGTATTGACATCGTGACCACAGGGTTGGGTCACACGCTTATCAGCGGCGATAAGAAGCGTCTCGCCCTCCGGAGCACTTCGGCCGTAGCACTGACAAAGACGGCGAGCAATGCGACCAATGGCATCGTTGCGAGGGGCTACCCCGTCCCGTTGGTGTTTGTATCGCAATAGAGAAAGCGCTTCTTCATTGCTGTGGCCAGTTGACGTATTGTACTCTGCCTCTAAATAAATGCCTCCATGACGGGCGGAAGTGGCCGACCAAGGGCTGTCGTCAGGTCTGGCCAATCACGGATGTTACCGCATCGCGCCCATGCTCAACAACCCATGGATTCCTGCATGCTATTCCGTTATCTCAACAGATCGAGATTCTCAGACTGCTATCTAAAAACGGACAGGGACAAACATCCACCAAACGCAAAACAACATCGCTCGCGAAGAAAGACTGAATAGTAAAATGCAAAAAACATCAGTAATGACTAACAAACTATGCCCTCCCCCCATCCCAACTAAGCATAATAAACTCTCCCCGTCTCGTAGCCCCCTCCCCAAGTCTCCGACCGGTGCGGCTGGACATACGCATGGTCTTGCAGCTCCCTCTCCCTTCTCCTCCTTCGATCATGCTCCTTCTCTACACTCCGCGCTTCCTTCTTCCGCCTCCTCTCCGCCTCTGCCAATTCTGCCTCTTGTGATGCAATCACGTCGTCTCTATAGTATGAGTCCATCGTGGGTGGAGGAATTTCATATTCGTCTTCAACGTACGGTGCTCTGTGCACCCGGCTGCTAGTGCCACTACCCCCGCCCAATGGTGCTCGAGTAACCGGCGAGCTGCTGCGATGACGGAGAAACCGGCTCCGAGGATCGTCATCGGACAGCGTTGGGTTTTGGTATTGTAAATTCGGGTTGCTGTGATATGCATGAAGATAAGTCTCCGGTGGACGGATGTAGGTCGCTGAAGGTTCGACCGGTAGCGTATACGGATCGTTTTGAACCGTATCTCCGTTTGAATACACATATTCCCTGAGATACTCCCTTGAAGCATGTCTGGAGCGGCTGCGGCTACTCGGGTGACGAGTGCGAGATTGCGAGTGGCCTCGGGAATGATTCCGAGAGGAGTATGCCTGCCCCCCTGCATACAGTTCATCCTCGTCGTAATCGCTCGTGACCGGGGTTTCGACGGCAATCACAGCCGGATAGGCTTCCGGTACCGGGTGCGAGTAAGAGTGATGATGCTTGTGTCCGCGTTTGCTGCTGTGTCGAAGAGACGACCTTCCTTCGTGCCCACTTCCTGGAGCGCTACGGGAGAAAGGTTCCGGTTCTTCGTAGGGCGTATGGTGGTGCCGATGTTTTCTCCTCGGACGATAGCCCCAGTCATCCTCGCTTTCTAACACTTGGACACCAGCTGTTGTAGTGGTACTAAGCTTCTCCGCCTCTTCCCTCTTTTCCGCATTCTTCCTTGCAAACGCCTCATTGTGCCATCTCTCCGTCTCCACGTCTGGGGACCGAGGGAACGCTTCCGCCGGTATCTCCCTCGGAAATGGCTCCCCTGTCTCCGGATCCCGAAGGGAAAACTTCTTCACTGCGTTCTGAAGGTAGTGCACGTGTTCTTCGGGGTCGAGAAGCAATTGGATCGTCTGCCATATCGCAAAGCCACGTGTGCTCAATGCCGGAATCGAAGGCGGGAGAAAGTCATCTCCAGGAACAGGTTGGAGGGAGTGTGCACATCCTAAGGTACTATAAATATCTGACAACTTCGTAACCGGCGTCCCAAGAAACAACTCTGCAAACAAACATCATTAGCATCTTTCACGATGTTCAACACAAAAAAAAAAAACTGTACCATCAAGGTCCCCACCAACTTCTCTATAAAAAGCCGCTAATTTTGTGGGTGTAAGGTACCGCACTTCCTTTGGCGCCATATTCTCGATCTATTTCCCCCCCACAGTTAGCGCCGCTTTTCCCCGCACTGCGCCCCCACTAAAAGGGGAGAGCAAAACTCACCACATAGTCAGCAATCGCACCTAGCAACCGCCGGAACAGAGGCGTCGGCTGCGTCGGATGATCGCGGGAAATAAGATACCCCCAGAACTCGCGGGGGCTCTTCTCGGTCATCCGTGCACGGGGAGGCTTCCCGTCCACTCGCTCTCGGTAGCGATGTGGCGACGTTGCGCGAGATGTGGATTGCGATGGTCCGCCGATGTCCGGCGACCGGTTGTTATTGTATCCTATCGGAACGAGATCCAGCTTTGCTGTTGCGGGATGAACCGTGGGATAATAGTTGTAGTAATCGTCGTAAAACCTCGGCTCGCGTGCGTTGGAGGAACTGTGAGGGTCTTTGCGAGATGAGATGAATCCCCAGACGTGCTTTGAGTAGTTGAACCCTGTCGCTGGTAGTTGTGTTCGTGGTGGTCGTTCAGTTGCTGCGTGGTGATGGTGGTGTAGTGTATTGTCGAAATTATTTGAGGACGATGAAGTGGAGTTGTAGTTGTTGGATGGGTAGGATGCACGACGAAAACCGGCGGTAAAAACCATGATCAGCGACCCAGTAAGATTCGGGCGATGAGCTGCAGGTGAGTGGCTGCTCCTCCTGTTCCCTAACGAGCTGGCAGTCCGGCACTGACTTCAAAAGCGTTCGACAGCGTCATTCGATTTGTTGCCTTGTAGACTGCGCCTTGGGTGGAAGTGGTTACTCTGATAAATTGGCAAGGAACACCTGACACGTCAACCAGTCTTCCGGCTATGTGCTCTGGAGTATGCGCACGCCAGGGATCAGCAGCGGCGGGATGACGAATGAAAGTCCCGACATCCAGTCCGAGGTAAGAGGAATCGCACGCGATGGAAGGATGATGAGATGGGAAGGTTTGTCGAAGTGTGTTTAAATGGATAGGCTTGCCCCAAAAGAAGGCTCTGGCTTGGCTGATGCAATCAACGGCTTTCAAGCATAGCAGACAGACTCAACGGTGAATAAGTCTCCTCGTTGGCCGAGGTATAAAGGTGAGTATGGCTGGCTGGTTATGACTCTTTGATCGCCAGTTGGGTCGCAAAAAATCTCGCAGCCGAATCCCCGTATACTCCAAAAGCTTGATGCGCTGAGGTTGCACACAACACACTGTGAGGTAAAAACTGGAACACTGAAAACCCGTCCCTACTGGGATTTGTATGGATCAACGCTAAAAGTTTCTAGTTTTTACTGCCATGTGCGAGAATCAATTGTTCGATATATCGTCACACTCTCAACCTGTGAAGTGAAAGGGATCCCCGATATAGCACCCAGCTCTGTCGGACCACGTGCTATTGTGGAGCGCTGCTTTAACGAACATATAATAGGGTACCGTTTAGTTGTTTCCTCAATGGCCCCTCCTGGCCGGGCGGCGTCACGGAGGATGCGGAGTGAATGCCTCACACGAGGATGCGATGGGTCCAGCTCAGCCAGCGTGCTATGGACAGGTACGACAATTGTCAGATGTGCTGTATTATTTAATAGTTAGCAAAAATACTATCAATTGGTGCAAGGAACAGCACTACCGGCAGATCAAAGGGCTCTGCTGCGGGCTCTGCTGCTGGCTCGTCTTGCGCAGGCTCTTCTTGCGGGGGCCCTTCTTCTGTGTACGGTCGCAGGACGATCCGTCGCCAAAAAGCAATTGACTCCATCTGACGAAGGTGAGGGCGAGAAGGTGGGAGACGCGATTGGGTGATGTCACAGTTCTTGGCAGGACTCTCGTTGCGCTAGAGTTTCACCTTAGACATGACATAAGACTCCTCAACCACCCAACACCCGAAGCACCATACAGGATCCTCTCAACAAGTCCAAAATGCGATAGCTACCAGCTTCTACCGGCCGGGTGGTTACTATCCAGTCGAACTAGGGGACACGTTCTACGACCGCTATGTTGTCGAGCATAAACTCGGCTACGGAGGTTTCTCGACGGTTTGGTTGGCTCGAGATCGTCAGCATGAACGACTTGTAGCTCTCAAGATCATGGCATCAGCTGTATCGGGCAATGGTGGCGAGTGCTCGGAAATCTCCTTTCTTCGCCGCTTGGACACACAACCTCAGCCATCAGGGTGGCGATGACCATGCAATGCATTGATATTAGGATCGACATCTTCCAGCGCCCACCCCTCGTTCTCCCCAACCTTGCTAGATGAGTTCACTATCCAGGGTCCAAACGGTAATCACCGGTGCCTGGTGACTGAACTACTGGGACCTAGCCTTCTCAGCCTGGCGAATGAGGATGAAGAACTGTACAGGTTACCGCTAGCCGTTGCCAAAAAGATTGCTGTTCAGTTAGCACGAGCTGTTTCAGAGATCCACGAGTGTGGTATTGTTCATGGCGGTACGTTGTAATCCCCATGTTTGTCCGTCCAACTGCATAGCTGCTCACAGCTCAGATCTCCACCTCAACAACGTTTTGTTCCTCATCCCGGGAATGGAATCCTGGACAACTGACGACGTCCGCAATTATTTCGGTGAATCTCGGAAGAAGTTGCCCACCAATTGTCAGACCTCACCATCTCCGAACCCGAATGTACCTAAATATCTCTAATCTAGTGCCTCATTGCCTCGAATCTGCCACTATCAAAATAATGTAAGCCTATCCCCTTGCCCGTCTCACGGAACACAAGTCATTCGGCTCGGGAGGCTACCCGTAGTCGTAGGACGAAGCAAGCCCGGATCCTAGAAATTCAATCGGTTGACATTGAACGGGGTTTGTCCGTAAATTCTGATGACGGGCAAACGAGACAGCACATCACGAACCACTTTGAACATGCTGACAATTGTAGTGACTTTGGCGTAGCGTTCTACACCGGTCCTGAAGGCGGTATTCGTAAATAGATCGGCGCGCCACCACTCTTCGCCGCACCCGAGATACAATTGGGAGATATTCTTACCCCAGCGTGCGATGTGTGGTCGCTCGGCTGCTTGTTGTATACCTTGTTCAGCAATAGCTACATGTGGTCCCCCAATTTCGGCTGCCATGACACTCTACTCGACATAACCATCTGCTTTGGCAAGCTCCCGGATCCGTGGTGGGGTTTGTGGAAGGGCCGCGAGAGATACTATGACGAAGACGGGCAGGTAAAGCCAGAGCAGGAGCAGGAGCAGATTGGACAAGTCATAGGCACTAGGAACTTTATCTAGTCTCGTCTTAGGCGGGTGCGAAGGTCCAAGGATGCGTTGAAAGGAATGCAGGATGAGGAAGATGCGTGGTTCAGAAGGCTTATGTATGAGATTTTCAAGCTTGACCCAAAGGAAAGGATGGTTGCGAAAGAGGTTGTCTGCTATTTGCCTCCTGGTTGGGTGGCTGGGTCCAATCCTGGGAATCAGGGTTGAGTTATTTCGGGCGGAGTTGGTGGTTTGCTCTTAATAGCATTCATCGTCAGAGGCCAGTCGAGGAAATGATATGTCTTAAATTACCCTGTAGTTCCGGTGATTAAAGCTTACGGTCGATGGACAAAGTTTGAAAAAGAAGCGAAAGAAATCCACATTTTATGCCGCACCCCATTACTGAAAATCCTACTTGTTAAACAGACCCATACACACTTTATCACTCTGTCAACGTTTCCAGCGTCACCCTATTCGTTAGGTGGCCTTTTGTCGATCCCTATGATTTCACCCCAGATTTAAGAATAGCTCCAGAGCTGGTCCTTTAAGCTGTGAGCTAAATACTGGCGAAACACCTATCAAAATGACCACCGTAAAGACCTTATTATTAGCGTAGCAAAACATTATTCATCTCCTGCCTCAGCTACGTAGATGTTTATCTATCAGCTTGTGAGACAAGTACCTTAAATCACCAACAAACACCCTACCTACTTAAGGTAAGTGTCTCTTAGTACCAGTACCTTCAAGATTTAGCCGCCAGATCGTTCAACGACTAACTTAGCGCGCAGGCCTACCCACTTTTAACTTCCATCAATCTCTCACACTTCTCACCGTACTTCTCTTGAATGCTTGGAGGTTTATGCTTTTACTCAAAAGATTGCCCCCGAGTTATGTCAAGCAGGATATATTAAGTTAAGGATTGTAGTCTGAATTTGACAGCATGAACTAGGCGATAACTCGCCTGACACACACAAGCATAAACATGACCATTGACAGGCCATTGCGAATGCATTGCGCGGGCTTGTAAGTGGTTCATATCTATACAAGCCCTGAATTAAACATCCAAGCTCCAAATTACGACCCTCTTTTCCGACTCACGTTTCTTCCGAAACGCAAAATTTGTGATTTACCATTAGCCCGGAACTAGCTATGTTTCGAAACAGCATGTAAATGAGATATTAGGTTGGTGCTTATACGCCCGGAAGGCTACACAGGCGGCGCTCCACTTCTCATTTAAGCGTCCACCGTATACGAAAGCCGCTGGCTGCGTTTGATTCGAATTTGCGAACCCCTATGTGCATGTTTACGTCTCCTGGAGACAGCAACTAACAGCGCCGGTTGTTTAGATGCTGATATTTTATGCTCCTCGGCGAACTTGGTTGTCTAAGTACATCTCTGTAGATAAATTAATTAGTATCTAGAACCATTGATTTAATGCAAGTGACTTAAAGCATCTGCTTAAGTTTTACTAAGCCGTTAATTGTTTTCACTGCAGCCAAGTGGTTAGATCCACTTTGCTAGAAGATCCAGTGAAAATGTCGCCACCCACTTTAGCAGTACTTCCATTGCCTGAATATACTGAATCACAGGCCCTAGTGCTTGAAACCTACTCTATATTGACTGAGCTCTCTTGGAAAAACAATAGAGCTTCCACAAGCCTCAAGGTTTCCGAGAGGGGAAATAATGGCCATTACATTTGTATGAAGTTCTTCGAAGAGATCCGGTATGTGTGCTTCAACATTACCGACCACTGAATCGGGGGCTAACGGAGTATTGCTGTCTCTCATGATGCCTTCCCAACAATCTATGTCAATCTATGTGTTGAGTCAGCAGACATTGTGTAAAGAAAACAGAAAGAAACACCCCAAGCTCAGCTAAACATACCTTAGGAACACCCCCATAAGATCTTGAAGCCCTCCTAATCCCATGTGCAAGCCTATGAGCAAGTCCCAGGTCTTAACTCTGAGAGGCGGGTCGCTGTCCCACTTCAGGATTACTATCCCAGAATTTCAGGTCCTGAGGGTCATTTTCTATCGCAATTGACGGTTGCTGTGCAGTCTGGAGGCCTAGATTCCTGCGGGAAGTGCTCCATTTCCTTAACCGATTTGTTTGAATCCGGTGCTGATTCAGCGCTGATTTTGCGGAAAAATGACCTAGATATGTGTATTTTGGATGGTTTGGTTCCGGCAATGCAGTATATTATCGGCCCTTGATTGTTTATAAAGACGATGCGGCGTGAGAGGCATCGTAGAGTGGGTCGTGAAACAACTACCGGCCAAACCTGATTCTGCCCGAAATTTTGAGGGTAAAGTAGTCTCGTACTGCTGCTGGTAGCGGTCCGAGACTAAGGGTAAAAGATATTTTGATGGTACTTTAGCGGGAGTCCTCTGTTTCGTATAAGGCTCGTATGTGATGAGAGCAAAAGAGAACGAACGAAGAAGCTCAATTGTCTATCGTACAGAGAGAGAAGAAGATAGACATATATAAAGAAAGAGATCATCTCAAGCACTAAGAACAAATCACTAAGAGCGAAGCATCACGAGAAAGGCACTACTCAGGCCCGAGGCTCACGGGGAGATAGGCACCGTACTAAGCCCGAGGAACGCGGGGAGATAGGCACCGCACCAAGCCCGAGGCTGGCGGGGAGATAGTCTCCGTACTAAGTCCGCTAAAGTTAGTACCCGCCTTAGTTCTGGTAGTCTTGGGGCTAAATCCCTTAGTCAACAATATGAGGCGCATATGAGGTTGATCTTGCAATCACCTTGATTTGATTTTGCATACTCATGAAAGTACTGGCACAGCTGATACCACATAGATTTGCAGCGGTTACAGCCAGCTGCAAGCATGGCACTCCTGGCGGTCTGTCTTTCACATCAGAACCTGACAGGATTTTGGTAGCCGCCCTCACAGCCACGCTTCAAGCGCCAGGTGGGGAATGAGTAGATACACAGCAGCACACACCTTCACCATGACCCGTAGGTCCATGACAACCATCATCACCATCACCATCACCATCACTACGTGCACTATCGCCACCATCATCACCAGCATTCTGCCAGTGCTGTAGTGCACTGCCACTGTCACCACCCCACGCACACCTGCACATCCAAAATCACAAGTGCAGTGGGAAATAATTGTAGAGCTAAAAGTAACTCCCAGAAGTGACAACCCCATCACAGAATACCTGCTAGTAATGTTTTATTTGGCTGTGAAGGTAAAGAGTTTTTAGTTTTCACAGCATTGCACAAGAATCTCCAAAATGCTGATTGTGAGAATACTTAAAATCTCCTACCTGACTAGTTACTGTGGCATGAGTTTCAACTGAGGATAATGTGTCTCAGCTGTCACCATTGCAGTTCACTGCAATGGTGTCAAATCTGCCTGAATGATTTGTGTGAGTGAGTGGTAGGATAGTCATAAGTTTGAGAGGTTACCATGAGCTAACAAATATCCTCACATCAACATGATATTTCAGTCACCTCATGTGGAGGCTAATAGATGTCTACCAGCCTCACATGAGCCTCACCTGAAACGGAGGACCCCCGCTAAAGTAGGTTTGAGCTCTTAGATCTTAGGTCAAGCCCTAGCGATGAAGGTGGTAATAAGCATTATAGAGACCGATAAGACGAGATCGTCGGGGCGAAAAGATTCGAGTGATCATACTTGGTACCATCTCAACCTGCTGTTAGGGATTTCTCACATGACATCATTTATTTCTTCCACTCGAGATTGTGAGTCCACTCCTCTACTACCCACTTAATCTCTCACCAATCTATGTGCAGCAGACAGGTGCGGGACTCGCAATTTCCAGGTTACATACTTTCAAGTACAGACGCATTGTACAGAGCACAAGACTGAGCCTTACTCGTAAACAAAATTCAAAAGCTCGTTGTATGAAAATTTCGTGTTTCAGTCTGAGCGGAGTGAAGCTCATAATCCAATCGGAGGTAGATGGGTTGGGCGAGATAGCCCTATTGAGTTAACAATGTAGGGTATGGGCCATGGCAAGCGAGATTTTGAGATACCATTCTCATCTATCTAAATTAAACTTCCCTCTTAACATATTTTATTCCTCCGAAGCCTATACCAACAAGACAGCCTGCGGCCCTTTCCCTAGCCTGTAAACGGCTTTGATCACTGGTGCTAGCCTAAAAATCCCACCAAGCCGTCAAACAGACTACTTTTTCTAACCTTCATCTCAGTAGTGTCGCCTTACCATGCCCACTCTACGGCCACCCCTCGTCCGCCAGATCAGCAGCCTACCTAATCGATGCGGGACGACAATCCTGGAGCTTCCGAACGAATTGGTTCTCCAAATTTCAGGATACCTTGAGAAACTTCACGACCTCAGCTCTCTTCTTCGTTCGTGTCGCCGATTCGCTCTTCTCGTTCTCCCGGTTCTTCAGCAATTACTTATCCGCCGCTCTCCATATTCCTACCATTGCAGACACGGCTGGCGTTCAGTCCTTCATCGGGCAGTATTACAAGGAGGGTGCGCATCAGTTGAAGCCATCATCAAGAATGGCGGAACACGCCGGATCAATATCCGTGATGCGTGCAAGCACTCGCCACTACACTTGGCAGTGCTCAATGGACACGAGGATATGGTGGAGCTACTACTGAAGAACGGAGCTGATACGGAAATTGAAAGTGTGGACCGATGGACACCGCTGCATTGCGCGATCGCGCGGGGTGCCCACAATATAATTGGGATGCTTCTTGATTCTGGGGCGAACTCGCACGCTCGAACTTCAGGAAATCGCCACACGGCGCTCACTCACGCCGCCATCCTTGGTGACACTGTTGCGGTGAGCTTGCTTCTACGGTATGGAGCAGGTTGCGGCGTACCGACTTCATGGAATGCTTCTGCCATGCATTGTGCTGGCACAATTGGCCGTCGGGATCTGACGGAGTTTCTGGAAAACAGCGGTTTCGCTATCACCTCATCCCAAGTTGCTCCTTGTAGCCTGAAAAACGAACAGAAACGTGAGAGGCAGATTCTCTGGACATTTTTGGGCTGCATGAAGTATACGTATCTACACTATTTAACGGACGAGTGGACTGGACAGTACACGGCATCAGCGGAGAATACCGCTGTGAAACTCTCACACAAGCTGCACAGAAGTTAGAACTAGGGTCCTGAGTGGTAAGCGCAAATCCCCTTCTTCATCTCTTATTCTTACCGTTTTACAGTGCCTCACTCGCCCACTCCCGCCACCTGCAAGTATGTATTGAGAGTACCTTGTATGGAATATAATTAGTTCCTAGGTGTATTGGTGTAATGTGCGAAAAGGTGCATTCTTCTCTAGTATGTGGGGGGATTGATATTGTCCATTCCAAAGCCTTGTTTAGGACGTGGTATTGGATGTTCAAACACTTTTTAAAACAATATACTGGTCGACACCAGATATTCCAAAAATTGACCACTCAATATAATTCGCATTTTGCAAAAACGATGTCGACACGTTTCAGAAGCACAAAATCAGTTATCAAAATCAATCGCAAGTGTACGCAAATCGGAATTTTTGGCGGTAACCAATTGTAAGTAAAACCTCCTGGATGAATGAAGCAATCTAATGACGATTACCGGATTATAGTGTTGCACTAAACACCGCAATGGCTGTGTTGATTGAGATTATGCAGGGGAAGTAAACCTACGTAGGGCTGAGCGGGTTCTGCTGATTAGACAACTCAAGGTTATCTAGTGGTTTTGTGGTGGTTTTAGTGATTGAAGTGGACAAGATGAATCGCTGCGCACCGTCCATGCCATCTAGCATCGACAGTTCGGAGTCTCGTAGAGAGATGGAACGCCCGAAGTACACCGAACTAATCTTAACGAGAGATGCCGGTAGTGCGGAGTCTACCGCAACTCGGAATTACTCAAGAGTCAGGACAGAAAGCTGAAGAGCTGAATTTCGCCGTGCGCCTGCCTACTCTAAAATATAGCTCAGCCGCACCACTGAAATGTTTAGAAATGTCTCTTTATGGGAGTTGTGCCATAATCGCACAGAAAATCGTGATTCCCGAGGATTTCGTCTTCAATTGTTAGAATCATCACTAGTTAGCCGCTTACTAGTTAGCCGCTTTTACAAGATTACAAAAACTACAGTACCGGGGCCGGTCACCTTAACCCGCGGATAACGGGCTTAAACAAGGCTAGTTATTTTCATTCGACTAGTAAAAATAATTGCAATATTGGATGTCATTCCTATCATATACATATATATGCTTGCATCCATACGCAAATGAAAGCCATCCTTTAAGGGGAACCATAGTTTGTCATCATAGCATCCAACTCATAATACTGCAACTGAAAGTCCACTGAACACGACTAGGAGGAAAACTCAAGATCCGAAAAAATAGAAGAGAAAGATAACCGTCGATGTCGCTATATAGTACCCTCTTGACCGATTATTATTTCATACCTTACATCGAATCTGGCTTTCGTCCATACACGACATAACTAACCAGCACTCAGCCAAAGCCATAAGTAAGCTAACTGTACAGAGGAACCTACTAGTAGTTGTATGTGTGGTTATTCTTGTTCCTTGCGCTTTGGACTGCGCCGCAGCAAATCTTGTCCGCTTCTTCTGCATCAATTCCTAGGATTCTGGTAAAAACAGACATGCCGTAGGCATGAAATCCTGATGTTTGTAAGCTACCCGCAAACTTTCATGTGTATTATATAATATACCGGTTTCACCGCTCAGCAATGACATTGCACCCTGGGACTCGATCATCAGCATTGACGATCTGTCTTGGCTCGCAGAAAACATAAACATGGTGTACAACTAACGATTCGCTTAAGTTCTAGGTTCTTTGGCCATGGAGCAAACGGCTGCTTGTAGCTGTGAATCTGGATGTCGACAAACCTGACCATCGTTCAGACACCTGCCAATATGCATACGGGGGGAAATGGCACCGACCCTGCCTTCTCAAGATTATCCCTCAAAGTCTCTCCTGTCACGTGTGGAGGTCGTCCAAGTTTCACCAATCCTTCGCTGAGGAGTTCCAAGTATCGTATAATGCCTGAGGGAAGCGTATTATCGTCGCTGTATGCCACCAATCCAATTTCCGCGAGCTCAATATATCCTCCTGGCTTACAGCAGCGGTGGGCTTGAGCGAGCAATTGCGGCCAGTCTGAAACGGCTTGCGAGATATTCCGCACATGGATGAAATCGAAGGAGTCCTGTACCCAAATTTTGTGAGAGATCGTCGGGAGTATCAAGTGCTGAGTTAAAATTAGGGCGGGTACGCACCACGGGATATGTCCACTCCAGCTCAGCATCGTCTACCTCAAACCGGCAGTTGGGAGGGACCCTGATATCCACAGCGTCAATATTCAACATAAACACAGGTTCCAGGAATCATTAACTTACCACTTTGGCTGAATCGGACTACAAACCCGTCTGTTATCACCAGTACTATAAAAAGAAAGTGCGTAAGAATACCTGAGATCCATGCCAATGACTTCCGCGGACGGATGCTGTTCGGCCACATCTATGGCCCAGATTCCAGTTCCCGTACCAACATCAAGAATCCGCTGGGGAGAATCTCCTATTGGCGCCTTATATAGCTGTCGACCCAACAGCAGGAGCAGGATTTCATGATGCATATCGAGCCTATCTTGTTCTTTCTCATCCGTAGGGTGAGGGTTCTTATCCGGTCCCCAGTAAGTGTGGTATCGGCGGCCTGTTGTACTCGTTCAGCCATTAAACGCGCGCGTCTGAGATAGAATAGCATACCGTTCTCGAAAATGTATTCGTTTACGGATGAGGATAGGCTGGCGGTGCTAGTGTCGTATCCAGATGAAGCGTAACTCTCGTTACCTAAGTCTTTCAGCTATGATAAGAAGTGGTGTCAACGCTTAGGCTGTGGAGGTAGTTGTCGGGGATGGCATACCACAGCTGGGTCGACTTCGATTAATCCTTGGGCCTGTGTCATTTCGAAACCGTAACAGTTGTGGAATTCAACAATTCCCAGCTATTGTCTTGCGAAAGACTTTTATCTTGCAAAGTGAGCGTAGCATCGCTACCCCGCAAGTTGCGCGGCGGCTGTAGTAGAGTATATGCAGGTATATCGATAAATAGCAGGTGCGTTTCCGATTGTGTGAAAATATCAGAGCACTGGAAAGGCGTCTCCTACCCGACATAACTTGCTTTCGATGCAAGACGAATAAGAAAAAACAGGACCTTCCATGCACCCTTATCACGCAGTCCACCGTTTGTAGGGTATTTCTGGTTCCCTATAGTGGGGAAATGCACTTTTCTACTTACAAACCCATCCATACCAGTATGATTACCAGCTTTAAACATTAATAGTAGCATCATATGACGGGGATTACTTTCCAGTCTCTATCCCCGCTTGCTCGCTGAGCACTCAGCGCATACGCTAACATGGACTGATACTTTTGACCTTGTACCATGTACTAAACAATAATGGGGATACGTAGACCAGATTGAACCGGGATTGTCAGTATTGGCCAATTGGGTGCATATATATGACAGCGCCAATGCAATAGCCACTTTTCTCACATATTTCATCCGCTCCCAAGAAAAAGCAAAACCATGCAGTGCCAATGCATTACAGCCCCTAATTATGCACTATACACATGTCACTATTTCCGCTTCAGCTGCTCACTACTGCTTGTCGTTTCTGTATTATTGCTGCGGATCTCAATTCACTCAGTATCGGTATCATATCTTTGAAAGTGCACAAAGAGTAGTTTCGAGCTTCATCTGCGAGCTGTTGCAATTCCAAGCTCCCTTAGTGCTCTAGTACAGCATTCATTCTTTACTCTTCGGTCAAAGTACTCTGAAACCATCTCCCTCAATTTAAGATCCATTCAGTGTTCCTAAGTGGCCCGGCCCGCATATATTGGAAGTTTGCATTATCTTCGAGGCCTGCAGAAGCCTGGGCGGGCCCGCATAATCATGGGCCGGCCTGCATAAGCCTGGGATAAGTTTGGGCCGGCCTGCGTATATATTTGAGGCCTGCGGAAGCCTGCATATACCTTCGAGACCTGCATAAGACTTGGTGGCCGGCCAGACTTCAATTTACAGGTATGCACTAGCGAAGATCAGGCTCAGCTTCATGCAAGCCGGCCGGGCCGGGCCGCTTAGGAACACTGGCCTACCGTATTTAGTCATGTACTCAGCTGTGGCAAAATCCTTTAAAGACTTAAGTTTTTGGAGTCGACAAGACACGGGATTGTTAATCACACGGTACATTTCGACATCCAATCTTAAGGCATAAAATGAATCAACTTTTGAGTGACCCGGATCTGACCTGACCAGACGGATCCGCCCACTCCGCGATAGAGATGTATTGAACACAGGACTGCGTTGGCAGCAAAAGAGTCCAAATTTGGTAGTTGCGCTTTATCTGGAGATCCCTCCCGAGAGCGGTGATGCACCCAGTTTCATTCGCCTCGTCATATCCGGTGGGGAACAGTCGAGAAACCTCATCGAACACTAGCATAACTGTGCGACCACCGCGAGCATTCATTATTTGCGGCAGAAGCGAAGAAGCTGTTACGATATTGGGAGAACCGTGTGCATAGACTATAGTATAGAGACACGTATAGAGACTTCAAGTTCTTTGCAATCTGAGCCTGATTTGCTTTTCCTGCCTCCAGAGCAGGTGCAAGGGCAAAGTTCACACAGTCATATAAGAAGCTCCATAGTTTCAGATCGAGATATAGCGTCACAATCGAAGCCATGAGCTGCCTCAGATCCTCCAAGTCCAGCTTAAGCAACTTCACCACATTCTTTGATGCGAGCTGTAAATCATCTTTGAGAGATTTCTTAAGGTTTAGGCGCACTAGCTGCTCCCAATTCGACAGCGACTAAAACAACAGATACCCATGAAGTAGCGCACTAGAGAAATTCAGTATTGTTAATATGTAGCATTGTGATAAATAAGGGAGCTACAACACAAGTTGGGCTCCTTACCGCTGTCTTCGATATCGTCCAAGTTCATAATATTCCCGGAATTAAGGTTAAAGCACTCCTTTAAAATATCTGCCACGTCAAGTAATTCCCAATTAACAGGATAGGCAGAGACAGCTGCAACCTCTTTGGAGGAAAGCATGTGAGGTTACATTTGCAGCGGCGCTTTAAGTCAATGGCCCTGCGCAACGGGCGAAAAAACCAGAATGTAGAACTGATTCAATGCTTTGTAGGGGGTTGGGGCGAAGGACAAGAGGCAAACTGTTGGGAGTGGGTTTATGCTTTTGGCATTCGGCTTTGTACTGAATTCGTAGTAAGTAGAGAACTTAGTGGTTATTGTGCGATCTTGCTAGCTACTCTATAAACATACGTACGTACGTGACCGCTCATTAAAGCCCTAACTGTCAAAACCCCAAGAAAACCCGAACCGGTTGCGTATATACGCCACTATATTTTGATAGAATTGCGTGAAAGTGATGAAGATTGAAGTTATCAAATGCTGTCACGGAGGTGTATTGTTTGAAGCACAAACCAGATTTTCAACCACATTCAAGACCTTAGGCAAGTTTGGAACGCTTTTGGGGACGTGTTATGACTGACGTCCAGGTTCAACCCGTCTCTACCGCAGGCTAGAGGTTACATTAAGGTGCGGCTTATAATCAGGGCATTTGGCGATCTATGCACTAGCAAATCAAACCTGGAAACCTACCTAAGTTGGCGTATTTATAATTAAAGATGGACTACCCGCGGAGACTTTACCTATTAGCTGTGCGCCAATAATATAATCTTGCGTAATTTTACTAAGTAGCTGGGCATAATCAGTGTTGAAGCTAACGATAGTCTCGAACCGCTACTGGCGTAGCGAGTAAGCAGTCCGAGACTAAAGCTGACGATTTAAGATCGTACGCCCCGATTAGGTTAGTATAAGTATGTGCTTGATTTGTTGACAAGTCTAACCCAGAGTGATTAATTTTAATTAGAAGACCAGAGGCGTATTGAATATAATTTTTTCATTAGTAGTGGGGTAAGGAGCATGGATATGCCAGTGACTTAATTAGTAAAGAGATATATCTTGAAAGAAAGGATACAAAACTTGACAGCTTCTCCTACCGGCGAGGCGGCGCAACTAGCTACCTCCTGCATTCACACTGGGCCTGTAAGCCTTGCGTTCTCCTCTTATGACTTTGCATACCGCATCATGTAGAATAAAGTTACCGGCAATCGCGCTTACTATGAAAGAAGCGTCTTAACTATTGGGCAGGGATTTTAGCTAGAACAGTGCTTCTACAAATTGGCCAAGATCCGTAATTTTGGGGAAATGATCATACGTTTCTGTGGTTGGAACTGAATGCCGCAATATTAATGTCAACAAAAAAGCAAAAAATACACCAAAAACTTTGAAATGGTGAAACACCGAAAGTCCCGGGTGGCGAGTGCGGGGTAGATAAGAGTGAAAGAGTGAGTGAGTGATTATGTATGAAGTGATGCGGAAGTTTCTTTGATTCTGCATCTTTGGGAAAGGTTTGTATTGGTTTCAGTTGTGGAAGAAATACCTCTACAATAGGATAATCCGAAAGCTGCGAAACGAATTCTATCTTCGAAGAGTGTGGCTGTACGACAATTGGACTGTTTGTACTAGTAAAATCTGCGGGGCACACGTGCGAATATGCACAAGTGTGTTGTTACACAATAACTGGCTCATAATCAGCTGCTCATACTTGGGGTAATGCCGTAGTTTTAGCATGGGACGCAATTCCTATCCACATCAACATCAACTTCCAAGCGTGAACGATGGATCTCCTTGCGAGGATGGGGCTCATGCAACGACGCATACCAATGTCTAACGGTCGACTTTTACGAAGCACCACAGAAATGGATATTGCGACTGGTGTTTCGATGACGGCAACACGTCGTCAATTGCCGAAGGAGGAGGGGAGACAGGTCGCGGAACGTGACATGCATCCATATTTCAAGAAGAAGAAATACAGAGATAACGGAGAAATCTCATCGCGAATCCGAAAATTTCACAATACAACACATGATAAATTAAGCATTGTGTGGATTATCGACTGTTGCGACCAAAGGAGTACGTATGTTGTTTTTTCACTCTGAGTTTCAGCCTGGCTGATGAGTTGGGAAGGGGAATTGACGGCAAATGGACCCTACACATCGAAAGAGGAACTGGATAATTTCATCTTTTCTTCGGTGACAAAGCCATAGTCCGAAGTTTTTTGAGTACAAATTTCTCATGCGAGATATAGGCACTAAAACAAAGGAGTTCTCGAATCTGGTTAGAAGTATCCGAACGTTGTGAGACCGGCCATACTGACTACCTGCAACAGTGTGGTCGATGGCATAACTAGCTGGTCTGCAGCCTTGATCGGATATGAATGCAGTATACCAGTAGAGTTCTTCCTAGATTCAGCGGACGAGTATTATGTACAGCTCAAGTCCAGTGAGGACAGGGGTATGGCCAGAGCTAGACTAAGTTCTGGATTTTTGCATGGCTGACAGTTATGGGATTAAGTGATCAGCATGGATAATGCTAGAGTAGTGCGATCTGATGACGAGATCGAGAGGTCGCTATATTTTGAATCACTTGGTGAGGCCTCACTCAATATATACTTCGTATAGATTTTTTTATGTCCAGCCTCACCAGAAGGAACGCGCTAAGCGGGGGAGAGGCTGGGAACGAGAAAGCATATATAGATGCACGTACCATTGCCAGGAAGGTATGCTGACATTCCAGGGTCGTCCGAAATCCAATTTACACGATCACATATCATCTTTCGAGATACCCCCCACAGACAACTTAAAACGGCAGTCGTTGTGTGTAACGAAAGCAGCAACATACCTCTTGGTTCAGCATTGGTAAATAAGTTGATGGGAGATGCCAGCACAAGTGAAAGGCTATGCCAAGATATTTACTGGCTTGTGTGGGATGTTTTTCACGAGCTGAATCATTGGACAAGCATATTGGAGAATACCAGAATGCAACTGAAAATTGAGGTAATATGTTCCAATTTTGTAAAGAACACCGAGAGCATATGTACTAATTGGTATCACAGGAAGAGAACGCAGAACACCCCGAACTAGATTTAACTAAAGCCCTCCATCAGGACACCGCAATTCACATTGAACTCCATGAAATGCTCAGGTATTAGATTAGGATAACTTCAATGGCGTCAGTCTAAATTCATATGATGACGCTAACGTGAACTGCAGAGTACAAACGGCCATATTAGAAGGGTTTGTCGGCACAATTAATCCGAATGATGACCATCTACGTGGATCTGCTATCGCCCGAATCGCGGAAATGAAAACCAAGCTGCATCGACACCAAGCAGTATTAGATGTATTGTCAAAGCAAACAAACAACCTCATTAGCAAGGTTTTCAACCCATAACCTATGCCATTCTACTACTGTAAGTGTGATTAATTTGTACGGCAGGTTTACAACACAATGGCTATTCAAGAAAGCATTTCCATAGGCAAGCTTACGTGGATAACTCTCGTCTATCTTCCACTGAGGTGTGCAAGACACAAATTCCGACTGTTACAATATCCATTGGCGTCGGGCTCAAGGCTGATCATCGTTTAGCTTTGCAGCTTCCCTCTTTAGCATGAACGCCAAGGGTCTGAGTCCACCCCCAGCTATGTGGATATATGTTGCGTTTGCAATTGGCTTGTTCGTCATTACCCTTGCAACAGCAATCGGGTTGACATCAGCCTTCCAGCATCGACAAAAGATAATCAGGCGGATCCGACAGTATATGCACCAGGCAGTGTCTGATCTGGAAAGAGATCCGATGGATAGTGGTATCCCCATGGGGTCTTGTGGAAATGAACCAGCCATTGGTGCAAGGTGTGACCATGTGCCTCTTTCAATGTTGTATTTCCATATTCTGATGCTAGTGGATCACACAAGCGCCCCCGACTGCAAATCCATCAAGTTCCCCACGAAACTTGGGGGATTAATGGCTGCCAAACAGACGTCCAACCATATACAAAAGCTACTGTCGGAGCTTACAGCGCCTCACAAAGTTGAATCCTTGCCATCAGATTATAGCTCGATACAAAAGCACGATGTAGAAAAGTTCAATTCTGCCCCCCGTCCAGCTGCAGTAACTATTGCAACATTGGACCTTGCGCTATCTGCGCAACAGAGGAGAAAGCTTTTCAAAGGTCCCCAAAAAGTCTTAAACTTAGAATTTATTTTACTCAAAGGCTGATTACTTGGACATGCAGATGAGAAAATCTTGTTCGATGACGATTTGAGACCATACACGGGGATTCTCCATGCTCCGGAAGTTGTCCGCGAGTGGCTAAAGGACATGAAACTGCCCCCACTTTTGGAACCCCGAACCATTGAGCGCACGGCTTGGAATGGGCCTGAGCAACATGGTGAGGTGGAGAAACTAGTAGAACGTAAAAGAAAAAAGAGACGTCACGATCGCGGCTCCATTGATACACTGAAGAAGAGCAGCGTCGACGCCAGGAGTGTGAGCGTGTCCAAGAACAGGAGCGTTCTACTGCCCGCAAAGCTGAGGTTGAGCACGTCCGCCGGAAATTCAGACTCGGATATGTGAACGAGGGAAAAAGGACGTATTCGCGTTGAGGTTGGAAGAGGAGGAGGAGTCTGCGATTGAGCACTCAGGTGGTCAAAACAATTGGAATGGTATTGTGCCCCGGCTTATTCGGACGCTACCAACACCTCCGGTGGGCGATACGTCCGATGTACAAGTGGTGCATTGTGAGGACAGTGGGTATTTTGACCAAACAACGACGGCTCCTAGAGTGGTTGCAAGTTGTGGCAAGGGATCAACAATAGAACAGCCCCCCCATATGCAGCAGTTGATCCCTGTTGCCGACGACGACCCAACACAGCGATCACAATTCGACGTTTTGACCCACGGCATCGGTGGGATCCAAAAGGATCCTAACAGAAAGTTGCTAGAATTCACTTTACTAGGCACACATGTTGAGAGGTACTCAGAAGCCAAGAAGTTCGTTGTTCCTTATCATGAGGTTGATTCCTGGGAAGTACGACTTTCACCCTTACCCGGTAATGCACTGCATAATTAACCATCCAGTGCACAGAAATTCAAAACCGCTTTACTCGCCGTGACCGAAGACTATCCTGCATACATCCAGCATCATGTGAGACAAGAAAGTTACGTTGTTCTAATTGGGGATGCAGTAGTTTTAAGTCGGTTCTGGGAGTCCACCATCAGCTCTATCTGCGTTACCAGAGGTGGACGGCAGTCAACAACTGAGACTGTATCTGTTCACGTCCGAATTGGCCATCCGGAGACCTCCGGAAGCACCACGGTCCGTATGGAAGACTCGCAAGTAATCAACATGACATCACCGAAGGCTGGTGATCGAGGACGAGTGCAGAGAGTTCGATCTTTTCCTGAGATTCACATTCGTCGGACGCAGACAAGGATTCCATCCCCAGTACCTTCTGCAATAGGTAGCCGTAAAAGAGCAAGAGCAAGAGCGAAGACTCACCGACCTGGAGTCGCTCTTCGTCCGACTCAGTCTGAACCGTTGTCCATCAGCTTTAGCCATGCGACAACGCAGCCTCCCAATCTGGGGGTGATTTCACGTGAGCCAACCACTTACGAACCCATGATAACCGCTGGAATTGCTACTCGCCATGGTCAGAGGCGGGGTGGAGGCGGCTCTCCACCATTGAATTTGAGCCCTGGATCAAGTTTTGCGCGTAACCATAGATCGGATCACGGTCACGTTTGGTAGCTGTGAGTTTATTTGGCGGAACGGATGCAAATTTTCTTTCGTTGGTTGAGAGCTGTATGTTTTTAATCTATGTAATGACTCCAAAATGGGCTTGTTGAAAGATTTTAATGCGCAACTTGAAAGCGGAGTAAAATTTTCTCCTTGTTGCCATTTGCCTGCGATTGATGAGCAGTACTGTCATCTATATGTTGCCTCCTTCTCGAGTTCTTGTAGAAGTGAACCCCGGTATCTCAACTGACCGTCTCTACTTGACAAACAGGTGATTTCGGCCTCACATATCATTGGTTGGTAATGACTGTTACTTTGGATGCTTGAGTGACTTCTTGATTGACTGATCTCTCGAGGCCCCAAGGCCCGTATATATACAAGCTCCCATTTCTGTTTGCATGCGCGTTTGCACTATCTTGAGACGCTCTCCTTGATCCTGATGCCGACCATGTATATCCTCAAACAAGCCGCAATCAAACGGAACTGAGACTCGTACACGCAAACGGAGCTGAGACTCACGATGCAGGTACACATGCAACACTTCCCCTCTTGCTACGTTCCGTAGCAAGCCCATATCTCCGTTAGTCTATATAAATAAAGTCTATGTGAATAGTCTCCGGTGCCTCATTAAAACTCTCCTCCTAATGACTGTGGTAGGCAGGGAAAGAATGCAGTCCGTAGCCTGATCTGGGACGGCCATCCCGTACAATCCAAGAAATCCATCAAAAAGAAGAAAAGTGAAACAACCTTAAATCCAACCTTAAATCGATTTCCGTGATCTTATCCGTTCCATGTGCCTAAACTACTATAGTCCTTTGCAATCGTGGTATGCCTTCGTGGTTTACCTTCGTGGGTATCAAGTAACTGATTACGCCGCGAGTATATAGATCTTAGCCGTTGCGATACTATCCCTTTGCCGGTAACCGGGTTTGGGCCCACAGATGGGCCAGCTTTTAAAATACACATCACACAACCACAATCCAGCCAAATGCCCCCAGAATAAATAGAAATACTCTACATATGGTGAAATTCATGAAAACAATTTCATTTGGGTGTGAAACATAAAGCCTCATTGCAGTCCTCACACTTTATGCTGGTTTTCATGCCTTCTCCACTACCACCCTGACTTCTTCTCCACCTGCAAAGGAAACAATCTACTCTACTCTCCATCCAAAGCGGGGAATGCATTCCTGGTACCTTTCGGCAGAGGGGCAGGGGGGTGTGCTTTGTAACTTGCCTGGTAGGCAGTGGGGGCAGGGCAGATTGTGTTGTTGCATATATGGTTTATCTCCCTGACGTATGGCTTCAGTTGGGCTGATGCATAATCTCTCTAAGATGATGGTCATTCCGGGCTCAGCTGGAGATGCCAGACTCAGCTGGAGATGCCAGCTGAGTGCGCATGCATGCGTACAAGACATGCTCCGAATACCGTATATATAAGAACACGAATGTACCTGTACTTAGAATATAAGCTTCTAGCAATCAGTATTTCAACATGTGTGGGGGGAGCCGACCGAGTGATTTTCTGTGAAGCCGGAATGCGGGAGGAACTTTTCATTGCTGATGAACTTCCAGCTTGCAGAAGGTCACGCACAATGGAGAGACGGAAGTCAAAGTGATCCACAGTGCACTCTTTGTTTGCTGGCAGATCTTGACAGATTATAAGGCTGTTGATAAGGGCTGTCTCCAGAATCCAATAGAAAAGTGGATACCAATTGTGTCTGGATATGAGCTGTGTATCAAAATAGGTTCGATACTGGTCAGCTACCTCCACTCCCACCTTGTGCTGGTTGTAGGCATCAACAATATCAGGTATATCAAGCTCTTTCTGGCATTCTCCAGGAAGAAATGTGGAATTTGCTCCACTTGCATTGGTACTCTTGTTGCCTGGATGCTTTCTCATTCTCAGTACCAGTGAATCCTCACCACTTAGAGGGTGGATTGTAGACATCATGGTAACAGTCGAACTGTCCATCCATAGCAGGGTTGCAACCCCATCATCAACAGCTCCACTTCGAAAATGATATGGCAATTTGCCATTCTTCCCAACCTTCAGCTCCTTGGGAAATCCTCCAAAACGGCTGCCTGCATGTGCCACATGCTCCTATCCCCATCTGACGAAGCTCTGCCAGCAGAGGTTGTGTTGTGAAGAAGTTGTGCATGTATACATTAAAGGAGAGCTTTCGATGCCTCTGGTGCAAACGTCTAATCAAGTGGTGAACCATCTTTCCAGTATCTGTAAGCTGTGACGGATGGGATTCTACATCAACAAGATCCCCTCCAACTGCATTCGACGATGGGTGGAACTCCCAGACATAGCCCTTCTCTGCCATGCAGAAACACTTATATCCTTGACTAATTGGCTTGTTTGGCATCTTTGTAATGTGAATTGACCTGCCAGTGAATAGAATCATGGCTTCATCAATAGTAACATTGCTGCCAGGTACTCGGTACTGCTGCGAGAAAAACTGCAGTTGCTCCAGTAGAATATCCACCTTTGAATGCCAACATGGTAGGCCTTCACTTTGAGTTTCAGTTGGTAAATTGAATGGAGAAACATGAAAGAAGTGGCGGATCTCCTGAAAGCAAGTCTTGCCAAGGTAGGCAGCTGGTGGTAATCCATCCTTGGGAAGGTAAACTCCATCCTTCTTCCAGTACCTCTCAGGAGGAACTTCAATCGGACCCATATGAATTTGAATTGCCAGCCAGAGATAAAGATCCTGAGCAGTAACTGGCTGCCAGGAACGCTGCTGCTCCTTCTCTGGCCCAAGAAGCTGCTGCTGGGCATAGGAATTGGTGTTGGCTACAAGCTGTCCCATAATGGAGTTGGTAAGAAAGAGATTGAAGATTTGAATTGGAGTAATGGCATCCAGCTCGGAGAATGAGATGGGCAATCGGTTCCATGCTTTGTCAGGAGGGACAACTGGTTGTAAAGGGTCGAATGTGGGAAGCTTAGGAAGATCTGGCAAATTTTGAATCGATTTTTTGAGTGTTTTCTTGCGCCGCTTGGCCGAGTGACAAGCTGTGATTGACCCGGCTGGCTCAATATATGCCTCATCTGAGGAGCTATAATCATCGTCAAGGTTGAGCATTGCAGGTGGAGCTTCAGTAGTGAGTGAAGACACATCAGGTATAATGACAGGTCGATGCTGTACCACTGTAGGTGGTGGTGGTGGTTGGGAGGAGGTGCGCTTTGGACCAGAGTGATTGTCCATGATGCGACACTTGGCACTTTGTTTTTTGACATTTTTTGGTGAGGATGGTGGAGATGAGAGTATAAGTGGTGGGGGTAGGTAGTTGACATTAAGGTTCCG
>Ga0307515_10004094_pt1 | contig 30401 bp, 3 predicted proteins | sample 17_EM_MG_FD_194513 | JGI IMG/M metagenome (GOLD analysis project Ga0307515, IMG submission 194513) | Populus trichocarpa ectomycorrhiza microbial communities from riparian zone in the Pacific Northwest, United States - 17_EM | ecosystem: Host-associated > Plants > Roots > Unclassified | place... | reverse complement strand
GGCTTTTGTGGAGGGGGGGGGGTAATGTTACGGCACTAGTAGAACTTGGTAGAACTTCGCGGTTATGTGACTAGAGGACCGCATAAAAGAACCCTACTTCGACCGGCGCTGCTCTTCTTCTCCTTTCCTTTCTCTAGCTTTAGATCCTCGTTTATAGACTACCAATCGTATAGGCTTGCGCGTCCCTCTTGCCGTGCTCGTGCCTCGATTGACTGAGTCGCTAATATTAAGGTTAGAAGCCTAATACTTTAACCTAACGCTTATAAAACGCGCTAGCCCTAAAAGAAGCGCGCTTTTACTAAAATTAGATCCTACTTTACCCTAAACTATTTAACCCTTCTACTAAAGATCTTATAGTACACGTCCTTAAAATAACTAATTAATTAATTAAATAGATTATAGTTAACGAATACCTAAATAACGAGTTTATTTTTAAAAAAAAATGCTTAAGCTAATATAAGATAGTATTAAACGCTCTAAAAAGATTTCTCTAAGTAAATATAAAGCCTGTAGAAACCGCTTATATTACTAGAACCGCCTAGTTATACCTAACTATAATAAACTTAAGCTTAAGCTCCTTAAATATATATATAATCTACTAGTAGCTAGCCATCCGGGCTAAGGAAAACCCCTAAAACTACTTTAATAAGAATACTATTGGCTAAATATGTATAATATAATATAAAGGTACGTCTCTAACTGCTATATCTGCTAATAAGCTAAAGCTTTATATAAGATATATAACGGCCTTCTAAAGCTACTACCTATTCTAGACCGAAGATGGAAGGATATCTTAATTAACTTTATTATTAACCTCCCTATAAGTAAGGGCTGTATAAATATTATAGTAGTTATAGACCGACTATCTAAGATTAAGGTACTTAATTACCTACCCTAATATATTAACACCTACTATTGCCTAACTATTTCTAGATTATATATAGAAACTCTATAGACTCCCTAAAACGATTATCTCTAATAAAGGCAGCTAGTTTATTTCTATATTTTAAAAAGAACTAACTACCTAACTCTATATTAAAGTACTATTATTTATAGTATACTACCTAGAAACGGATGGTTAAACGGAACGTATAAATACTATAATAGAATAGTATATTTAGATATATACATTATACTTATAAGATAACTAGATTAACTAGCTTATATTTACTAGGTTTACTATAAATAATTCCGTCTTAGAAACTATAAAGGTTTCTATATCTTAGCTAACTACGGCTAGTATCTATAAATAGTGTTTAAACCCTTTAGTAATATTCCTTACTCTACCTATTACGCCTTATAAGCTATAAAAGTAAATAAATTTATAAAAAAGATAGAGGAACTATAATAGTTTCTTACTAGCGAGATAATATGGGCCTAATCTATCTATAAAGCTGCAGTAAATAAAAACTAAACCCTAGTACTAGATTACTAGATTAGTGACTTTGTCTAGCTAAATATAAGAAATCTAAATATAAAACGACCTACTAAGAGACTTAATTAGAAGAATGCTGGCCTATATAAGGTTAAAAAGGTTATCTCCTCTTACGCCTACTAACTAAAGCTCCCTAATACGGTTAAAATCTACCCTATATTCCATACGTTAGTTTTTTTACCCTACTGCCCCTATATTAGACGCCGTACCTAGATAGATATAGGACCCTTCCCTACTAATTAAAGTGGATAGTAAGAACGAGTGCTTTGTTAAAAAAAATTAATAATATTAAGTATAATAAGCGGAAACGCTAATGTATATACCTTACGAAATGGAGAGGCTTTACTAAGCCCTTATAGGAACCTGTTAACTCTACCTAGAATTACCGTAGCCCTACCTTGCAGAAGCTTAAGTTTAAAGGGGGGGTACTATTATAGGACACTCCCATAATACCTTATATACGTTTACCTATTTCTACTAACTTAATAACTAGAGACCGACTATAAGATAGCAATCTAATAGCAATCTATAGCAATCTAACGGCAATCTACTATATTCTACTAAATTTTACTAAGTTTTACTAAATCCTACTAGGTTCTGCTAGGACTACTACCTAAATCCTATTCTGCTTTATATACGTATTAACTAAGCAACTAAGTCTACAATATATACCCTTTCTTCCCGTTTTCTTACCTTTTTTCCTTATGCAATGTCTTGACCTCCTTATACAGTTTATATATATAGCTTAATAATATCTACCTTGCTATATATTATCGCCGCTTATACTTACTCTGTAATATTTTTTAATTTTTAACTTAGTCTAATCTAATATAGTTATAATCCTTTCCTTAACTTTTATAGCTATAGCTTTATCTAATTTCTAGTCCTTTAATTAAACCGATTAATTAATATAAGGATAATCCTAAAACTAGTAAACAGCTCCATAGTAGCATAATAGGGTGTTTTTCTTTTATAATATCCTAGATGGTATAGTTCTAGGAGCTTTATCCTTAGGAGTTTTGTTAATTAACTCGACCTAAAAGCTTACTATATTAGTTCTAAGCTAATTTCTTCTCTTCTAGGTAATCTCTAGTTATTAATAGTTCCAATATATAGATATTACGTAGTTATTAGCCTAGTTATATTTATTAAATTTAACACTCTATATTAAGGCCTAATTTAGTAATACTAGCTTTACCGCTATTAGAAAGTCTCTAATTACTTAGTCGCCTTATACGTCTAGCAGTTTAATATTTTAATAGTCGTTATATATCTTCTCCTATTGCTATAGCTAGGCCTTGAAGTTCTAGTTCTTTAGGCCCTTTTTAACCTTAGTATATTAAGTAGATAAGTAGAGCTAACGTATTATATTAGTAGAGGTAACCCTCTCCTTAAGAGCTACTAGGGTGTTATATACTAAGTTAATACCTAGTATATAGATATTAAGGTTCCTAGCTACTATACTAATAATATAGCTTTATAGAGAGGTTAAAGCTATTTTCTACTTTTTATATTTCTTTTTTACTATCTTATATCTCTTATAGAGAATTTAAAGCTTGTCCTTCTTATCCTTAGAGAGAGCTATATAAGAGGTTATTCCTAGCTTTATATCTTAAGGTCTAGGAAAGACTGGTTTAATAGTTAAGGTAACTTATCCTATTTAGTTAAGGGGTTAACGTATTTCTATACGTCTCCTATTTAAATCCTAAAGCCTAATAAGGTTAATCTATTTGTCTTAATTAGCTTAGTTCGATAATATTACCTTTATAGTAACAACTTAGGTAGGTAAAAAAGTTATATTAAAAAGTGCATATAAAGACGAACGAAGGATTTAATAAGAGGTATAATTAATTAAATTAATTATATCAATTAATTAAACAGGTGTAATATAGCGAGTCACATAGGCTTATAACTGCTAATTAGTAGTCCATGTACCGATTATAAGAAAAGAATAAGGACTCTATCTATTCAAACTATAAAGAAAAGAAACTATTTATATATAGGGTAGGTGCAGGTAATAAGGGGGAATTAGGAGGGGGGGGGGGTACGTAACAGGAACAGGGGGTAGTAGTACAACGGGAATAGGTAATAGGCTAAATCTAACCTGAATCGACAACACTAATTACAGCTAAAATCTCCCATCGAGGTATACGTGCGATGAATAACGCGTGACTCGATCGTGATGAGTTTCATGAAAATAACTACGAAAATCCCAGTCGCTGATTGGATGTTAAGAGTGCTAAAGCCATCACAATTACTGTGTTCTCAGCCAGGTCTATATTAGACTCGGTCCGTGAAAAGCTGCTATCGTTTCCCGAAGCTTGTAGTTTTTGAGCTTGAGGCTTCCGTTCCAATGTTGGTCCTGACAAGCGGTCCTCAACTTTGGACGGATGCTGCGATGTCTCCTCGCGTGCATCATGTTCAGTGGAAGGGTCACAGTAATCCCCCTGTCTTCAAGCCTTTTAAGGCTTTTTGGTGTTCCTCAACTTCGTCGATCTCTTTGAGAATAAAAGCAATGGTAGCATCTCGGGCTTTGTCCAGTCTTCTCAGAGCCTTGATGGGCATGCTACTGTAGTCCACTGGCTTCTTCGGAGTAGGTGGTGCCGTTTCAACAACCGTTCCGGAGTTCCCTAATCCTCTACTCTTCTCAGCAAGTAGGCCTCTTAGAACGAATATACTTTGATCTCTCTCCCTCAATGATTCTTCAAAATGGCCTCGTTTCACATCATCCTGAATCTTCTGCCGTTTCTGCACTTCCTCCCTGCCGGCTTCCGTCGTTGCAGCTTTCCATTTTCGGATCGCCTCCTTTGCACAAGTTTCAATATGCGTGAATCTGACAGGCCCCAGCAAAGTCCCACCATACCATCTAGCAACAACCACAGATCCCTCTACATTCATATCCTCAAGCACCTTCTCAAGCCTTTTTCCAGCGTACCGCTCTCCATCATCATCGCGTCTTGTGTCATATAAGGTTTCGGCACCTGGAAGAAGGGATCGTTGGCGTGATGGTCTGCGCCATGCTGCTGTACGGTGCGACGCGCTTTTAAAGTCAGGTAACCCCTGGAGGGCCTTAGCAGACAGAGAAAGAGAATAGGCTCCCACAAAAATAGATGAGCGGTCTTTAATCGGTGCCGAGCGGAAGATCTCTAGCGGAAGAGACGCTGAAGGTGGTGGCGAAGGTGAAAGTGTACGCTTCCGCGACATCCTCAGTGGTTCATGGGCAGAGTACAGGCTTATCTCAGGTGCCTCAGCCGCTTCGTAGATGATTGGTAGGCCCGCCCCTTTGCATAACTTCTTACTAATCCTTAGCTCCACGTGACCCAAAAATCCCTCTACAAAGCGTCTGAGAGATTATAGGCGCACGTTTACTATAAGCTGGGCGGTTTTTTTTATAAATTAGCTATAACGGGACTAACCTAGTAGCTATAATTATAGCTATTAGTATATTTAAATATTAATCTCTTTTACTTATATATTCTACTTTATTTAGCTAACTAGCCTATATATTAGGGGACGATATTATTAGGTAAAACCTAAGTAGATAGTTATATAGCCGCAAGGTATAGGCGACCTAGGGGCGACCTAAGGGTGACTTGCTAATAAGGTACGTACTCTATACATGCCTAGGGAAAACCTTTCCTTACCTTATATATAGACTTCTCCTTTTTCTTAAGGATTTGTCTATCTATATAATATACCTTATTATTCTATTAATTGGACTCCCTATATATCCTTACTTTATATTTAAATCCCTACTAATCCCCTTAAGAGGATAGCTAGTTTAATTTTTCTATAATATATTAAAAAAAAAAAAGACTAATACCTATAACGTGTTTTACTACCGAGCGCAATTCCCTACTAAGCGAAATCGGAACGCTGGCGATATAACACCTTAACAATAATATATAATGCCTTTATAACGTAACACCTAATTTATATATACTAAAGGCTTATTACAGCTTACTATTACTACTTTAAGCTTATCTAAAATTAGTACCTAAAAATACGCTATAGTAGTCTATAATATACCTAAATTAACGCTATCTTACTAACGTAATAGATGGCGCTCTTAACGTAACTATAACCTAAACTTAAGATAACTAACTCCCTTAAAAGAGCAGACGGTTATATAGCGTATACTTAACAATAGTTTATACAGCGTACCGCCCTTAAAGGACAATATATAAGATATAGCTAATAAACTACTAGAGGAGCGGAGCTATTAGTTAGTTAGTAAGAACTAGGTTAACTACTTTATTAAACGTATACCTAAGCTTAAAACTAAATAAACCCGCCTATATAATTACTAGTAGTCCGCCTATAAGGACCTAGTGGTTATTGGCCCCTAGTTTATACTTATTTAATTAATTAAAGATAAAGATACTGTTTGTATCAACTTAATGATATAAGTGAGTCATATCCAGGGGCACGAAATACGTATAGTATCGTATGCTCTTTTGGATGATGGTGACTGTCAATTCTATTGAGGTAGACTACATAGTTTATATACTGACGCGCCCTCCCCCTAATTAGTTATAAGTAAGTAGTTAGTGCACCAAACGCGTAGACACGCGTTTGGTACACCAGGTGCTGTAATTATACACTAGCGGTACTTAAAGATAGACCCACTTATATATAGCCTCCGTAATTGCTTTAATAGAACTATAAAACACAAAAGAAATATATAGGAAATCCCTCCCGAGGTGCCTTCCGGGCTGCCTTCTAAACGGTACTCTAAGCCGGCCGTAAGTCCTGCTTACGGTCCGTAAAATAAACCATACAGCCTTCCAATGGGCCGTAGATTAACCGTACGGCCTTCCAACGGGTCGTAAATAAACCGTAAGTGCTCCGTTAATCTTGTTCCACCCATTCTATAACCTTTAGATTAAGCTTATTTATATTAATTAGGGTTTTAAGAGCTTAGTACGGCTTTGCCTTAGTTATAGCGTCCGCTAGGTTATCTCCGCTGCTAATCCATTTGACCTCTGTAATCTTACGTCGTTTATAAGCCTAATGTAAGCATATTAGGTCGACTATAAGCCTCTTCTCTTATATCGTACCTAATTTAACTAGGTAGTCGTAGAGGGACTTTAAATCGGTGTATAAAACTAGGGGTAACTGCTCTAATTGTAGGATCTTCTGGATTGTTAATTTAATTACGGCTGCTATATTAAAGCTATAGGCTAGTATATATAGTTTAGAAGCTAGTACACTGCGGGTTACTCGTTTGCATTTAATTAAAGACTAATAAATTATATTTATATCCTAATTATGGTCCGTAAGTACAATTATAAAGCCGATTTGTGATAATAGGTCCCTATTATTAGCGAAGGGGGCGTCCGTAAATACTAATAAGCTAAGGGAATTTAGGTCTAGTAGTATAAAAGTAAGTCCTCTTATTATATTATTAATTTACCACTAAATACGTTTATTAAGCTGCTTAATATTTTCCTCTTATAGATCTGTTACTTAGGCCGCAAAGAATAAATTATAGGTAGATTTGGGTTAACAAACTATAGTAATATAGGCGCCTCTTACACACTATATAACGTATTAATCCTTTGTATTTACGGTCTTATAGGTCTCTTTATAGGAACTGGTAAGGTCTATAGGCTTTACTATAATAAGCCTTAGGTTTTAAGCTTAGCGTTCCTAAGTTAGCTAAATTAGGTTGCCTTTTTGTATAATTAAGCCTCTATTAAACTTAATTAGAGTCTGCTTAGTTAACTGCTCTTATAGCTTTACTAAAAACTTTACCTCTTACAGTTTAGTCTCTTTAGCGTCTATAAAAGTCTGGTCTACTAAGAAGAGGGTATTATCTATTTAGAGTCCGATAATACTAAGGCCGTTTAATAGGGTGTATAGGAGGCAGGGGTTATAGATCAACTATTCCATTTTAAGTTTATTAATATAATATTAGTAATATATTTTAAACTAGTGGTTTCTAGCTTCCGGTACTCTATAAAGGGGTTTTTTAACCTATAAAATTATTCCTAGTTGCAAATTAAGCTTAAAGGGTGGTCGTATAAAGATATCTCTACTTAGGTAGGTATTAGACTGCATATAAGCTTGCGAGATATCCCGTAAGTAGAGGGCTATAGGTTTAATTTACTATAGTCTAGGCATAAGTATAAGTATAATCTGTTAACTAACTTATTAAATTATAGGCGATTATATAAGGATTAAGTCCTTTCCCTAGTCGTTATAAGCTTATATAACAACCCTTGATTTTTTAAAGGCTTTATTAGTACTAGGGTGCTTAATTTTGTTAATAAAGCGTAAGTTAAATATACGGACGCCTTGCAGAACATCTCTCTCCATTACAGCTGTAAAAACACCCTTTTTAAGTAGTTAATTAATCTCCTTGCGTTATAAGTCCGTAAAAAGTGTTTCCTATACTAGAACTAATATATCCACAAATAGAAGTTGCCTTGCGGATATACCTATAGAGGTTAAGTAATTCTCTATTATAGGGTTCTTACGGGGGCGTCCTCAGCCACGCTTTATAACAGGTTTAACAGATTTAGTGGGTTTTTAGGGGACCTCTAGGGTAGGTAAGGGTACTTCTAGTTTATCTAATTCGGCGGGTGCTTCTAGTTTATCTAATTTAGCGGGTGCTTCTAGTTCGTCTAGCTTAACGTTATAGGTGTTTTCAGGCCAAAAATAGGGTTTTACGGACGTGCTTCTAAAGTTAGTCAGTCCGCTAAGAAGTTATACGTAATACGTCTCATCTTCTACAGCCAGTAAATAGTAAGGTCTAGTCTAATTGCCACTCTTATACTATATAAGGACTTTAGAATTAAGTAGGAGGTTATAAACTAAGGTTGTATTAGGTCCGTTACAGTAGTATAGGGCGTTATTAATAGTTTGTTTGGCCCGTAATTTAACTATTTCGGCTATTACCTTCCGTATTATAGCTGCTCGATCCATAACGGACGGGGTAGGAGGGTCCAGTTTACTTATCCTTAGGTAGGCTCCGTAAACTAAGAGGGTAGGTACCAGTCCGTTAGGGCCAGTAGTGTTATTAATAGCTTTTACGGCCATCTATAAAGCCAGTTCCTTTTAAATATTCTTATACTTGTCTATAATAATCTAGTAAGCTCTTTATAGAGCTAAATAAGCTCGCTTAATAAGCCCAACGGACTAATACGCCTTAACTAGAACGGCTTTTATTAAAATAGCCATAGCTATAGCATACTGTTGGAATTCTTTACTAATAAAGTTCCTACCAGCGTTATAGGTAATGTACTTAGGGGGTCTAAGGTATATGTCAATCCAGCAGGTCCGTAAAATATCCTAAGTGTATTTTATAGATATATTTTGCAACTAACGGGCGGCTTAATAGCGGGTTGCCTCGTCAATTATATATAATACTAGGCTGCCGTTAATGTACATAATGTCTACGTATATTAAGTAGTTAAAGTTAAGGTCCTTATAAAGGGTAAACTTAAATCAGCTTAGGGAACGTCCATATTTCTAGTAAAAGGAGTAGTATTTAGTTAGGTAGTCAATTGCCTTCCTATTAACGTCATTATGTCCAGAGCATTTAAGGACTCTATATAGCTTTTCGGCTAATAGGTGGCCAAAACAGCAGTGCAGGCAATAGATTTTAGTACTAGTAAGGTGGCACGGGTTATAGTTAAAAGATTCCTAAATATAGGTCTATAAAGTCTCTCCCTATATAAGGAACGGGTATCCAAATCGTCATATAATTGGCAGGGTGGTATATTTACTTCCTAGGGCAGTTACGGGGCCAATTACGGTATCTGTAACATTGTTATAGTAAACCTATAACCTATCCATGTCTATAAAACAGAGTAGAAAAGGGGTATCCGCTTTTACTACGTAAAAGTTAACTAGGCTAATTGGGGTCTTAACTGCAACTAATCTAATTAATATAGTTAAGCTAATACCGAATTAGATATTTACGGCCCCAGTTTACGTAGTATTAATATCCATATTATTATTTACGGTAGTCTTATATATAAGGTATTATCCATAACCTATAGTAAACTTTTTAGAGGCACCTATATCGATTATAACGCCATAGAATTCTTTGGGGGTATAGCGTTCTATAGTAATATATACAAATAGGTCCTATTCACAGTCCATAGCGTCTATAATAGGTCCAACGGGTGTATTTACAAACTGGTTTTTAGGTGCAATTAAGTGTATAAAGGAGCGGTCGGCTAATATAGTTATAGTATTAAAGGCTTAGCTGTCCGTAAAAGGTCTAAAAGTAGTTAAGAATATCTCTAAAGTCTCCTATTCCTAAGTGTTTAAGTTAAAGTTAATTATAAGGGCTTCCGTTAACTCATTAAGGGACTCCTCTACTTCCTCTCCTTCATATTCTAAGATAAACTAGTTAATCCGTTTATTAAATCTCTTCTTAAACCTATTATGTTCTTCCTAGGTATACCTTATAGACTAATATCCTTCCTTACTGCATATAAAGCATTTCTAACTAGTTTATCTATAGGGGTATACTTTCGTACAGGAGTTGCTATAGGGGTTGCGGGTAGGACTTAGTCAATGCGGGTACTACTAGCGGTAGTGGCGGTCCGTAAAGTAGGCATCTAAGTTAGTTTGTAGATTTTATAGGTCCGTAATAAAGGCTTAAGTACTACCTAGTAGGTTTAAGGCTTCGTACGTTATAATAGAGGACCGTAAATTGTTAATAAGGCAGCTATAGTATCTGCGGGCTTATAATAGGCGTATTTATAGGGTTCTATTTCCTAGCAAGCCGTAATAAGTTTATTATGCAGGAAGTCGTCCGTTTAAAGCTTAATATTAAGACCGTACTGTAGGTAGTAGAGGTCTTTAATAAGGATTTATAGGCACTCTATAGTCAATTTTTCAGTATTCTTGTCTATTACGGTCCATAACTTAGTTGCATTCTATTAGGTAAGAATATTACGCTTATATTCCGGTCCTTTAAAGTAATTACGTGTGGCTTTATATAGCTTATTAAAGGGAATACCAAGGGGGTTACTCTTAAGGTTGGTATAATAGTGGTTAAGTGCTAGGCCGCGCAGCATAGTAGAGTAGGCTTAGCTAAACTCCTATTTAGGAATGTTGGCCTTCTAACAGAGGTCTATAAAGATAGTTAGTTTAAAGTTAAAGTTATCGTTTTTACCGTTATACTTAGATTCGTCAGTATAGAGCTTAGCTAGGTTAGCTAGCTCCTTGCCGTAGGTCTTTACTTAGGTAATTTACAGATTTATAACTTAAATAACGGAAGGGGTTTAGTCCGTAATTTAATTTGCGGGGGTATTACGGTCCATAATTTGGGTTACGGGGGTATTATAGTCCGTAACTTAAGTACTAGGTATACCTTAGCCCGTAAGATTAATTCCAAAATTGCTTAGGTTTATAGGACGAATTTAGTAGAATAGGTCAGGTATAAGGCTAGCGATCCTATTAAGTTTGGAAGAAGTAAAGAGTTTATTAGTTTCTTTAGCCTAGTCTAAGATTTCCTCTTTAGTCTATTCCGTTTAGTCCTTCTTATATATTGTATTGTATAAGGACCGTACAACAGTAACTTATTTATCCCTTTTAACCCATACACCTTAGTTATATAAAAGGGTCCATAGGTTACAGATAGTAGTAGGGTTATAGGCCTTAAAAATAGCTTCCGTAAAGTCTGCAAAGTCTTCCTAATATTACTCCTATAGGTCGTCGTTTATAAGCTTAAGGTATTCGTACTTAAGGATTTTAAATTTAATATAGTTGTTAACATTAGTTATAGATATAAGGTTAACTCCCTACCTCCACTTTTCTTAACCTTTATTGATTTGCTTGCTAATGTCTACTATACTATATCGTATAGTACGTAGTGGGTAGAAGAGGTCTTGTAGTATTCTGTAAAGGTAGTTAGCGGGTCTATAATAGTTCGCAAAAGGGTAAGAGGTTTTATAACGGTCCGTAAAGGTAATTAGTAGGTCCGTAACGGCTTATAGGAGGGTAGGGGGTCTCCATAAGGTCTTGTAACGGTCCGTAAAGGTAATTAGCGGGTCCGTAGTAGTTTATAGGAGGATAAAAGGTTTCCGTAAAGGGTTTAAGGGAGGTTATAATAGAAATAGGGGTTCAAGGTTTAAGGATGGGGGGTTCTATATAGGTCTATATTTATATCTATAAACTTCTAGTAAACCATACTAAGACTTAAATAAGTGTATAGAGTTAGTAATAAGTCCGCAATCCCCAACTTCCAACCTTTTAGCAGGTTATACTAGGAGTTTAAACGGGTGGTCGCTGTTATATATCGCTCGGGGGAGGGGGGGGGGTATTAAGTGATTGCTGATCTGTGCGCGCTTACTAATTAGTGTTTGTATCAACTTAATAATACAAGTAAGTCATATCCAGGGGCACGAAATACGTATAGTATGCTCTTTTGGATAATAGTGACTGTCGATTCTATTAAGGTAGACTACGTAGTCTATATACTAACGCGCCCTCCCCCTAATTAGTTATAAGTAAGTAGTTAGTGCACCGAACGCGTAGACACGCGTTTGGTACACCAGGTGCTATAATTATACAGATACCTATAATTTTAATAAGTCTAGGTTTATAATAGGTAAAATTACACCTTAGCTTATTATTATAGGCTTAAAGAAACCTAGTAGATAGAAGAAAATATAGCCTAGTAATTAGGAGTGGGTTACCTTAATATAAGGCGTTAGGTTAATAGGGAGGCGTATTTTACCCTTTCTTATTTTTATAGATAAGGTCCTTATTTTAATCTAGTATAATAATCTACCTCTTAAATAGGTTATTATAGTTAGCCCTATTAGCTAAACTAATAACGAGCTTATAGTTAACTAGCTATACTACCTTAATATATATTTAAGTCGCTATTAAGTTAGAGCCTATAGGCTCTTTATTATTAATAGGTATAAAAGCTATTACTTAATCCAATTCCAGAATCTTTATAAGGAGAAGAATATTATTACTCTCTATATGCCCCTATATTTATTACACCTACTATAACTACTTAATATTACCTACTTCTTGCTATTAAAACACGTATATAGTAATAGGATTTTAGCCTTAGTACGTAATCGCATTATATATATTACTAAAAAAGACTTTCTATTAGCTTTTAAAGCGGCTTATAATAAAGCCTTTATAGAGAATAATATCTATATAGGCTTTAGAGGTACTAAACTAGTTCTACTTAATTTAAATATTATAATATTAAAGCTTAATATACGGCTGTGTATGCTAATATTACCTATATAATAGCGTACCGCCTAAAAACTAAAGATATTATATAACACTTATAAAATAGAGGCATAATTAACGCTAGTTTATAATAAAATTAAAAATTACTATAGGTTACTAGCAAGCTCTATTAATAAAAAGGTTATATAGCTTATTAAGGGTGCTTAACAGATAGCGTATAAAATGGTATTAATATATAAAGAAATTGCTTACCTTTAATAAGTAGCTAATATAATAGTAAAGCAAAAAGCTATAAAAGGCAATATATTTAGAATAAGGAAACTTTAATAGTTAGTAAAGTAGTTAACTTAATAGCTGTAAGGGAGGGTAGCTATTGTAATAATAGCGAGAAGCCTACGAAGAGGGTGCGCGCAGTAAGGCACTGCGGCCGTTGCGGCAAAAAAGGACATAACTCCCGTACTTATATAGTAGAAATTAAGGACGTAGATAATAGTAATACTTCTAAAGAATAATATTCTATTACTAAATTAATAATATTTTATTATTGTGTTAAGTAATTTAAGTATGCGTTAAGTCGCTAGCGTTTCAATTTCGCTTAGTGGAGAATTTCGCTTAGTGGTAAAACACTTTACCTAATAGTAATACGCTAGCGATATAACTATAAAACGCCTTAGAATATAATATAGATAAAATCGCTAGAGGTATACTAGCAGAATCTAAGCTACTTGCTAAATCTTAAAAATCTTAAAAATCTATAAATACTAAAGACTAGTTTAACTTATATATCTAGGCTTAAAAGGAGCTTAGTAAGGTTACTAGTGTCCTAATAAATACTACTAATATAAAGGAGCTAGACGAGCTAGCTAAGAAAATAGCTAACTTATAGAGTATTATCGATTTAATAAAGCCCTTCTATTATCTCTTTAGTAAGGAGTATAAGTTACGTAGCGAATACATATACTAAGTAAATCTTAACGCCCTAGTCAAGAAGTTACTACCTAATATTAGTAGTACTACTTAATAGCATTTTAACTAGTGGATTGCCGCAGTTAAGAACCTTTTTAAGGTTAATAATACTAACTATAACTATAACTTAGTACTATACTAACTTGGTTACTATACGCCTTTTACGTTATTATGTATCCTAAATATTAACCTAACCTATAACCTAATCGATCTTTAGATTGTACTCCTATAACTAAGGTATACCTAATACTACCTTACCCCTTCCTAATAATAGGATATTAAAAAACATCTTAATTAGTCTTCCTTTAATAGTTATCTAAATAGGTCTTATTTTAAGATTAATAATACCTCCTCTATAGGCTATTAGATCTCCTAAAATTATAATTAATAGATAAGGGTACTTCTTCTATCTATAAGGTAGACCTATTCTCTTAACCATTACTAGTGAGATATAGTTCCGTATTACTCTACTATCTATTAATATTTTAAACTATTAATTTTACCAATTAACTTATAGATTTAGGTATTATCCTTAAGTTCCTTTAAGGGTTTAAGGCTCTACTACTAGCTCCCTTAGGTTCTATAGGCCTCTCCTTTTTTTTATAACTATTAGCTACTAGATCCTATTTATATTTAGTTTACTTTTAGCTAATACCTAGTTCGCTTTTTATCCTTAATATACTATAGATACGTATTTTCTAGGCATTTCTACTACTATTATCTATTTATAAGGGATATTATTACGGACACTTTAGGTTGCCCTTAGGACAACCCCTAGACACCCCTTAGATAGTTACTAGTTATATACTAGAGGCATATACCCATAGTATATAGTTCTTATAATCCCTAAGGCCTTACCTCCTTAAGGATTTATCTCTCTTACTAATTTATCCTATTCTATAATCGTGCCTTATAGCCCCCTATTTATAAAGTCCCCTTATATTTAAATCCTTTCTACTCCTTTTTAGAAGGGTAGTCGGCTTTAAGAACCAGATTATTTATTTATATCTTTTATTTATAACTACTATTCTCCCTTAAAATCTTATAATAACCTAAATGGAAACTCCACGGGCACCTTATAGAAAGCCGTAGAAAGGTCCCTTTAATAGTAAGAAATTGCGATAATATAAACCTCTAAGTAAGACGGCCGAATAAGCCCTAATACTTAGATACGCTAAAAGCTTAAAGACTTTTATATACCTATAGTCACCGCTAAGGAAAATATAGATACCCTTTATAATAGTTATAATACTACTAGAAAGTAACCGAAACCTCTTTAGCCCTATATAAGCTAATTAGAAGATTAAGCGCTAAAGGCAACTCTAAAATCTTTCTTTAAGCTGGAAATGCTAGAGAAATATACTAATATATCTAACTAGGGAACTAACTAGAACCCTCCCGGAAGACTACTAGCCTATAATTAGTAAAGCAATAGTATATAAACTGTTTACAAGCTAAGCGGGTTTACCCCTTTAGGTAACTTAATCTAAACACTAACTTAAAACTTAAGCCTTATAGGGAAACCTATACTAGCTACTAGTATTAACACTACCTCTATAGCTAGAGCTTCCCTAAGGCTAAAGTTAGAAAGTTAAAAGCCCTAAACTAATTTTCTTTAAGATAGATATTAGGAAGCTACTATAAGACTTTTAAAAGCTATATAGGAAGAAGCTACTAATAAATATATTAGAAACCTTTAGGGGTAGGTTTAAATCTAATAAAGCTTAATTTAGGCTAAATAAAATCTTTTATAATCTAGCTAAGACTAAGGGCTTTTTAGGGGTTACCTAGTATCTACCTAAAAAGGTATAGAAGACTTAGAGAGGCATCTATACTATAAATAAAAAAGAATATAGACTAACTGGCTAAGGCCTTTAATAATTTAGAACTCCTTTATAAACCTAACGCCTAACAGCCAGATAATTGGGTTTGTAAGGTAGACAACTTCTTTAAAATGCTAATAATATAAAATAATACCAAAGAATGTATATACTAGATTATTAGTAGGATTAAAGACTAATTACTAAACTAGATTGTACTTAATTAGCTTAATAAAGAGCAAATTACTATATAGCTATAGCTGTAAACCTTCCTAAAAAAATAGACTTAAGACCCGTATATTATATAATATAATAATATAAAGCTATTCTGGAATAGGATATTATTACGGTCACCTTAGGTTGCCCTTAGGACAACCCCTAGACCCCCTTAAATAGTCGCCGGCTATATACCAGAGGTATATACCTATAGTATATAGTCTTTATAATTCTAAAGGCCTTACCTCCTTAAGAATTTATCTCTCTTACTAATTTATCCTATTCCATAATCGTGTCCTTATAGCCCTCTATTTATAAAGTCCCCTTATATTTAAATCCTTCTTACTCTATTTAGAAGGGTAGCTGGCTTAAGGACTAGATTATTTATTTACATTTTTTGTTTATAACTACTATTCTCCCTTAAAATCTCGCGATAATCTAAATAGAAACTCTACGGACACCTTATAAAAGGCTGTCGCGTTAAGGTAGAAAGGTCCCTTTAATAGTAAGAGATTGCAATAATATAAACCTTTAGGTAAGATAGTTAAATAAGCCCTAATACTTAAATGCGCTAAGAGCTTAAAGACTCTTATATACCTATAGTTACCGTTAAGAAAAACGTAAATACCCTTTATAATAGTCGTAACGCTACTAAAAAGTAACTAGAGCTCCTTAGCCCCACCTAGGCCAATTAGAAGATTAAGCGCTAGAGGTAACTCTAAAATCTTCCCCTAAGCTAGAAATGCTAGAGAAATATACTAATATATTTAACTAGGGACCTAACTAGAACCCTCCTAGAAGACCACTAGCCTATAATTAGTATAGCGGCGGTATATAGACTACTTATAAGCTAAGTAGGCTTACCCCTTTAGGAAACTAAACCTAAATACTAACTTAAAACCTAAGGATTATTAGCAAACCTATACTAGCTACTAGTTCTAATACTACCTCTATAGTAGGAGCTTTCCTAGGCCCAAGTTTAGAAGGTTAGGAGCCCTATACTAATCTTCTTTAAGATAAATATTAGGAAGTTATTATAAGGCTCTTAAAAGCTATGTAGGAGGAAGCTATTAATAAATATATTAGAACCTTTTAAGGGTAAATCTATATCTAGTAGGGTTTAATTTAAGCTAGGTAAATTTTTTTATAACCTAGTTAAGGTTAAGGGTTTTTTAGGGGTTACTTAGTATCTACTTAAGGAGGTATAGAAGATTTAGAGAGGCACTTATATAATAAATGGAAAAAGAATATAGACTAATTAGCTAAGGCCTTTAGTAGTTTAAAACTCCGTTATAGACCTAACCCCTAGTATTTAAACAATTGGGTTCGTAAGGTAGACAATTCCTTTAAGATATTAATAATATAAAATAATACTAGAGAGCGTATACGCTAGATTATTAGTAAGATTAAAGACTAATTACTAAACTAAATTACGCTTAATTAACTTAATAAAAAGTAAATTACTATATAGCTATAGACCTTCCTAAAGGGTTAGACCTAAAATCCGTATATTATATAATATAATAACGTAAAATAATTTTAAAATAGTATATAGCTAGTATAACGAATCCTTGTGGGAAATACTATAATAGACTTATTAAAGGGCTAGGTATATAGGTATAGAATAGTTAATAATATAAATATAACTAGTAGAGTAGGTTACCTAATAGATTAACTCTAATTATATTTTAAGATTTACTATAAAGAAGAGACCTATTTAAGCAGGGACTATAGTCCTTTAAATATATAATACTACGCCTAAGAAATATACTAAGTACATTAGTATATTAGTATGTTAGTACGTTACGTTCCTATATTTCTATATTCCTACGTTTTAAACTTATAATATAACTAGCTATATAACTTAGCTACTCTTTATTTTATAGCTTAATCGGTTTTAACGCCTCCTATACTATCTTAACTAACCTATTTATATCTCTTTTTAGTGATCGTACTACTGCTAATATAAGGTCCGTAATACTATCCCCCTCCTCTTTATCTTTGTTCTTAAAGATATCCCTTATTTTTAAGTTATTTATTAAAGGTATAATATTACCGTTTTTAATTTAATAACCTTTATTATTTTTAATACCTCTTATTAAATCTTTTATGTCTAACTATTATAATTAGCTGGTAATATTTATTCTTTTACTTAGTAAAAAATAAGATAGAGACCACGTATTAGGAAATGGAGGTTCCTTTACGGGCAAGGCGCGCTCGCTTCCTTACCCTAGTTTGGCCAAGACCTAACCTCAACCTCGACTATAAAAGGCCTTCTCCCTCGCTACTTTTGCCCTCATACTCTATCTCCTCTTTTCTTTCCCGCTACCGTGCCACCTTAGACTCTAGCTGTCAGCCATAAGGCATTTTCTATCTCCTTAGCATCTATATAGGTGCTCTACCCCTTCCCCAATCTCTATATGTTTTATACTAACGATTACCTAGCGCTGTAACTCTTTGGCCCTTTCTATAGGATATATTTATACTCTCTTCTGGTATTAACGCATGCTTCGGTCCTACTATATTCCTCCTTTCTTTCTTTCCTCTCTCCTCTCCTCCTACCTACGTCTCCTACTAATTAGTGCACCGGAATAACATTTCCGTTTATCCTCTTCTTTACCTCTGCCTCTAGCAGTGTCTCGGACGTAACTATAATATGCAACTTAATCCCTATCGGAATAGATATAAATGGCTATACTAAGAACCGCCTAGCAATAGATTATACGGGTTATAGCTACTGCAAGCTGCGGGACGCGTTAGGTAGTATTGCATTGCAGCGTTACAATAAAGGCGAAGCCGGACGCCGAAGTAGGTCCTTAGCGAAACTATAGGCTGATGCCAGTTACTTAGCTTAGTTAAAGCTGCGCCGCTAGAAGCTGGAAGCCCTTGCCCTCCTTAGCGCCTTCTTAACCTAGACCTAGACCTTACTCTTCCCTAATAATTAGAGGATTATATTGCGATCGGAGAAGCTGCTAGGCTTTAGTCTAATCTAGCCCCCTATTTAGCTAAGGAGGCACGGGTTATATGGAAATATCCTTTATATAGACCTAAGACTTGTAAGGCGGAATCTAGGGGTGAATGGCCTATCCGGTAGCATAGCCTGGCTTTTAGTAGAGCTAGTGTTATAATCTTGCTCTTAGCTAACAAATACTAGAGAAAAATTCGTGTATTTAATCTCCTAACGGAGACGGACTTTATGCGGTGGCTGTATTAGCTAAAAGGATATAGTGAGATAGATACGGGCGTAATCGCCTAATCTACTCGCGCTATCTGGGCCCTTATATTGTTTGTGACATCTAGCTATAGGCAAGGATAAAAGCAAGGCTTTTGCATATATTTAGGAGGTTAAGCAGCGGCTATAGGCTCTATAGAGTGTGACTAAGGAAGTTCCTTAGATCTAGGGGAGAGATTTAAGGATGCCCTTATTACTTGGAGTGTTTTTTAATACTTATAGCAGAATTACGGCACGCCCCCTACCTGTTTAACCCTAGGAACTATAGTCTCGTAGAAGATCTAGTACAGAAGATCTAGTTTGCTAGCATAATTGGGTTAGAAAATAGACACGTTAGCGCTAGCTCTAACTTTAAGGAATAAAGGCAGAGGTACTTTACCACTAACCTCCTTAATAAAGAGGCTTAGTGTAATGCCCCTATTAGAGGCTAAATATGCTAGCTTAGTTAGTTAGGTCTTAATCGCAGTTTCCTAATAGGCGTTAATCTTATAACAAAGCTTAAGCCTGTATAAACCTTTATATATTATAAATAGTAATTGCTAACAAAGCGTAGATTACACGTTTTAATTCGCTATTAAGTTAGTAGGGTTATTTTAGTATAGATGCTGCGGATATAAGCTAGTGGCGAAGAGGGGACTGGCGTGGACTTAAAAGCCTAGCGTAACCTGTTCTTTAGGGCTATTAGAAAGGCATAAGGCAATAACAATTCTAATAATAATAGCGGTAACAACAGTGGCATCTTCTTAACCCCTTCGTTTTAATTTATAAATTTCGCTTAATAATATTAATTTCTATACTGCACCCCCTAAAAAACCGAAGGTTTCTTAGTATTATGCGATTACGGCTTTTAAGGCAAATATAAGCAATATACTTAAAAAGAGGATAAAAAAGGGGAGAGTACCTCGCTTCCCTTTAAGAGATAATCCTATAAAATATTTGGCCTGGTTGCGCTTGGGCAAGTTATTCCATATTGCCTTTTTTAAACATTCTACCTAATAAGGCACCCGTAGATCCTAAGGCTTTTAATAAGTATAAAGATATTTATAAGAATATAAGTAACAGCCAAGACGCTAAAGGAAGTAATTAAGGTAATTTAGTAATTATCCCCTCCTTTTTCTAATAACTATAAACATGTCTAACGGGCAGCAGCGAATCTAATATTTATTAAAGATAATATAGCCGACCTAGACTTAGAACCCAAAGCTAAAGGGGATGGAGCTGGTAACACTAATAATAAAGCTAATAAAGTTGGTGATTAACTAGCACCTTATGGGTTAGGTATACACTTCCCCCCTATACAATAGCCTTGCTTAATAATTATTAAGTAGCGGAAATAACTGCAGTAATAAGGACAATAAGAATAAGGAGTTACCTTCTTTAGAGGAGCTGGAAGATCTCTTTAGCGTATCTATATATAACCATCTTAAACCTACGGTAGAAGACGTTAATAAAATAGATAGCCTAGCTGAGGGAATTAATATTATAACTGTCCCCTAGGCTATACAGAAGTTGGAGATCTATGTAGTAACTAACTGAAACTCCTTAATAGCCAATAATACAGATAATATTAGTAAGTTATAGATATTAAAAATATCGTTACTATAACCTAATAACTATAATATATAGACAATCCGCTTATTAGGGAGGGTAATTATAAGAAAGGGAATATAGAAGGCGAATTATCCTTTATATTAAGGAAGCGGAAGCTTAAGTAGGACAACATTACTAATTATAATTCTAACAACCCTACTAAAGAGAGTAGCGGGGGTGGCGAGGGTAGTAATAATCCGCGTCCCCAGAAGTAATAAAGGCCACCTACTTATTATAAAGACTTATCTTCTAGCCCCCCTATACCTAACCTTAACTCTTAATACCTGTAAGTTAGCTAGCAAGCGGTATCTACTCCGCGGCCCACTAACCCTTTGCTTTAGGAGCCTACCCTTCTCTACAGCTCTAAACCGCCGCATAATAAGGCTAGCAATTGTACTTATAACAAGGACGAGGACGGTAATAGTGGTGGCGCCGCTAATAACTAAAGCGACGTTTTAAACCCAAAGCCTACTATAAAGCGTCGTACCCAGACTAAAAAAGATAAAATTAATAAAGTGAGCTTGGATAATAAATGGGAGATTAATAATATTCTAGGGGAAAGAATAACTAAATTAGGGCGCAAATATAAGGTGGCTTAGAAGCCTACCTAGGTTTATAAGAGCAGGCTTTTAAATTCTAAAGATGCCCTTAAGTTTTACTAAAGACGCGTTTAATAAGCTAAAGCTAGATTATTATAGGTGCACTCTTTTTCTAAAGTTACGGAAATAAAGGGCAGAGTTACTATGTAGAAGGGACGGGGCTAGTAGCTTAGGCGTATCCTTATGTTTTAGTTAGTCCCGCGGAAATAGGAAGCCGGGGTTTGCATTTAGTGGTCTAATTATTTAAGTGCATTTTCTTAACGCGGTATTGCTGTATATAGCCGTTTTTATCTAAATTTTACTACTAATTTATTTATATTATGTATATCTAATCAAAACAGAGCCTTATAAGTTATAAGACCTATTATAATACTAGGTATTACAGCACCTATTCGTTTATATTACGAATCCTCTCTTTTACTATTAATACACTTAAAAGAATTCGTCGAATTATACACTTCTCTATACTTAAGATGTGCTAATCTACTAAAATTACTATTAAATATAAAAAGTGCTAAAAGAGACTAAAATATTCCTTAAAGATAAATCGTATTATACCTTACCCTAGCGCTATTGCATAAGGCGGGTAAGCGTATTTTAACTTAATACCTATAACATAAAGTACAGCGTAGTTTAGGAGCTCGCTAGTAACTAGAGATTATCCAGCATGTCCTAAATAAAGGATAGTTAGTATATTACACTATATAGAAGGATAGTAAGACTAATAGACTTATAAAGCATAAAACTTACCTTTATTAACGCCAATAACGCCTAAGAAATAGGTAAGGTATAAATCTAGATAGAGAAGCCTTTAGATTTTTAAGCCAAAGATAAGATTTTATAAACGTTAAAAGGAAAGCCTTAAGAGTGTGGAGGAAATGCCGCGGAGCTATTACTAGGGATAGATTCCGTAAACCTATAAATAAGTTTAGATAGTTAAAATTCCTAGTTTTATAAATATACCTTACTTATCTATTTCTTTAATAACGTTATCTATATGGTTATATTTGCCATTCTAATAGCCTCTAATAATAACTTTAAAGGCCCATAGGGACTTTAATTCGGGAAATATTCCTTATTTATAACAATCTTCCACATTATTATTAGAAAGCTCGTAAAAGGCAATATAATACATTAAGATATAATAACAAGCCAATTTAAAGGCAAAAATTTCGGCCTTTTAAGGCGTACTTAAATATGGAGCTTAGGCTTAAATAGAGTACGAAGCGAGAAAAGGAGACCTATTAATTAATAAACTAGTAAAGTTAATTAGCTTTACGTTTAAATGTTTATCTAAGAGAATATTATAGTATAAAATATTACTGTATATAATATATCTGGAGTAAATATATTTAAGAACGTCCGTAAGCTATAAAATTCAACACATTTATAAAATTCGATTAACGTTGTTACTTCTATCTTAAAGAAACCCGTAGAGCTGGCCGTTTAGAGCGTATTCTAGATATATTGCCGTGCGGTTATCCTTCTAAAAAAGTTCGCTGCTATAGTATTATAAGAGTCCATTATATTAACCAAATCTCTTATAGATCTCCTTTTCAACTTTAATAAAGCGTTAAGAATTCGCGTTATTTGGAGCTTTAATAACCTCGTTTTGAAGTTTATCGCAATATATAGTGCCCGAAATTCCCTAGCCGATAAGATTCTTACAGCTACAGCTAAGGGGTAGCACTACGATAAGGTCTATAAGTGTTAAAGTAGTAAAGGGCTTTAAAGAGGTGGAAAAATCCTAGTGTCTAGCTAACTAATCTATTATTTACCCTAGATTTTAGACGCTATTCTTAGATAAGATTAGTCTTTATAGCAGATATACTAACCCTAGGTCTTCCGTCCAAGCTATACTAAATCTTATTTATTCTAAACCTCATCTTAAAAATATAACGACGAAAATGTTTTACAGGACTCTACATTCCTTAATAGTCTATATAAAATTTTCTAATTATTCCCGTGCACCTATAAAACATTCCTTCATATAATTAGATAGTAGTATTTCCGTAGCCTCTAACATATAGCACCCTTAATTTAGCAGCGAGTAAGCTGGCTTACCTACCCCTATAGCCTAAGCTTTCTAGCCATCTATACAATCTATCCTTCATTCTGTTGCTCTGCTATATATTCCTTAAGTACTTATTTAAAGGCTTCTCTTCTAGTTTTCGCCCCTCGCTCTACATTACAATTAGTCTAGAAAATTATATTATTAAAGGATATATACTTAGATAGTAGCGTAAAACCGCAAGTCTATTAGGAAGCTTCTTATAGGCTTTACCGGAAATATTATACGTACCAACTACGTACTTAATACCTTCTTTATAAATCGTATTACAAAGGATCTTTAAACTTAATATAGTGTAGTTATTAAGAGGTATTGCGATATAAACAAGTATAGAGTGATTGCCATTGGTCGTGCAAACGCTTTTATTAAAGTTAGCGGCAAGGACTTGAAATCTCACCACTATAGAGGCGGCTTTAAGAGTTGCAAGAGCGGCTATAAGAGTATCCTTAGGATCGGGAACCTCCCTAGGAAGATATAATATAGTAAGTAATAAGAATGTCGGCTCTAGAGGTCTGGACTTAGTGGTCTATTAATATATCGGCTAATAAAACGATAGTATACGCCATACTATATATATGTTAAAGACCGGTTAAAGGTTAAGCATGCTATACGTAGCCAATATCTTGCTAGAATAATAAGGGTATGCGTAAGTCTAAACCTAGTACGCTAAATATATTAAAAGGCGGCGTTAGCAACTTAATGCGGATATATAGTTATGCGTAGCGAAGGTCAGTAGAGGGCTAACTGTAATATAGTTTAACCCTAATTGTTTAAAGGTAGTAAAAATATGCATAGGCCTAAAATCGGAGGCGCTAATTAACCTAGAAAGTAAGAACGGAACACCAATTACCTATAAAAAAATCTATTAGTGGGCCACTACAGATATAGAGGCGTTTTAGTAGCTAAGCTGGCAAGCCCTAGAGTGCTAAATTATATTAATATCCTCTTAACTCTAAGCTAAGTAATAGGCTTAAAGTACGGGGCTATATATAGGGGCTTAGTTCCAGTGCTAGTTAATATATAGGAGCCAGCACGTTTTAAATTAACGAGTAAGAGAGCGGGTAGTGTTTAGGGCTTTCTTAAATTAGTAGTTTGCCCTATAGATCGCGGCTTAGACTTTAAAATATAAAAGTCTAACTATTTAAGAGGGGTAAAGCAAATGCGCTACACTCTAGCTCGTGCTTAGGTACATATTCCCCCAATTACCCTAGTCACCTATCTGTAATAAAACCTGCAGATATTTAGACCGTTACTTATTAAGGCTTTATCACATAACTAGGAGTAATTAGCCAAGTTATAGAGCGCTAGCGTATCCCCGCTCCTAGCCCTTAAAAATTTGGTATACTTCTAGTATAAAAGTTTTATGCAATAACAAAAGACTCTACATAAGGCCTTCCCTCCTAAAAATAAATAAAAACTACAGTCTGGTTTTATATAATGAGGCATAAAGCTAGAGACGCGTTTAGTGGCTTTAATAGAGTATATCTCAACCTTAGCCATATAAGGCAATTTTAGATAATACTACGTGCCTTTAAAGGAGGAGCCGCACCTTAGCCGGGTTTTTTAAGGAAGTTTAAAGGTAGTAAGAGGCTTTAAGCTTTGACAAAGTTTATATATAGCTGCTACCTAGGAAGAAAATTCCTCCTAAATAACTTAATAGTTCCTTATATATACCTCTTATAGCCTTAGCTTTTCCACAGCCTCCCTTCTTAAGTCGCTAAGCTCTAGTATCCGGGACATAAAGTCTCTCTACTCTTGCTTAAGATATATACGTTTAAGGCATAACTAAAGTGTATAGCGATCATCTCTAAGGAAAACCTTATCCGGCAGGAAGTCATCTATAGCTTCGACCTTCTTAGGTAGAAAGACATGATCCTGCTATAGGCTATATACCTTAAATTGAAGGCCCTTATCCAGCGGGGGATTGTCTACAGCTTTAAAATTCTTAGATAGAAAGGTCTCGCCTTCTCTTTACGCTTTATAGGTTATATTAACGAAACGGCTAACGTAAATTTTAAAACTACTAAGCTGGTATTAGCCTAAGAAGTAACTAAGATAACTAAAAACTAACCCATTCCTCCTATAATTAGTTTTAGTATAGGAGGATTTAGGGTTTAATATTATGGCTTCCTCTAAGTCATTAGGGCTAATAGGTCGGTCGGGGTATTTAGGGTTTAAATATCTCCGTATAGCTTTCTCCGAGTTACTAGGGCTGATAGGTATGTTGTAAGATATTATATTATACTATTAGTGTTTAATATAAAGCGACTAAGCTTGTAGCAAAACGATAGTAATATTCATAACACATTCTATAAGAGAGTGTCCCTATTTATATTAGTAGAGATTACTAGAGCGTTACTACAGTAGCTTACCAAAAGGAATAGATATGTATTAATAAATATAAAGTAAATTCTAGAATATGGTATAAGAATAACCGTAGCGCATAAGAGCTATAACACTTTTAACCTTTTATATTTTCTTACTATCCAGGTAAAAGTAGTAAGAGTTATACCTAATAATGTATTTACTAAGAGACTACCTAAAAAAGCTAATAAATGCCCTATTATCTAGTGTTGTAGGAAGAATACTAGTATAAAGCCAAAAATTAGGAGTAGAAAGGCAAGTATAGTAATGCCGGTAACAACTAAAAAATCCTTATTAAAAATAGTTTTTGGAATATTTATATAGAATCTCCATAAGAATAGAGCCTAATTTTTAGTTAGTAATTTACTTTAAGAGGCTGCACGTATAAACCTTAATAGCTAGTCTAGTACACTAGGATAGCTCTAATAATATATATAACAACTTAGCCGAAATAGGAGAGATGTTTTTAAGCTAGTAATAAAGGGAGACTCTAAAAATAGTTTAGAGAGGGAGGAAGCAAAAAATTATTTAAAAGCGGAGAGAACGCTATAAGGTAGTTAGTAAACAAAGCTATAAAAGTACTACTTAACTAAAAATAAGTAAATAAATAAACTTAGCGCCAATAAATGCTATAATAGGAAGTTTATACATTATTTTAAAAAGCAGGGGTGTCCGCTAATAAAGAGATTAACTAAAGTAAAAAAGGGTAAGAAGGTAATAAGGTAATAAGGTAACAGCGTAATAGGGCAGTAGGGTAATAGGGCGGCTGTAAGGCTAAGTTATAGCCTAATTCCCTCTAACCACCTTTATAGAATATTGTGCCCCTTAATAGTAATCTCTTAGCGATCCTTTAGAAATCTTCTAGGACTCCTCTGTAACTCCTCTGTAACTCCTATATAACTTATATAGGACTCCTCTAAAACTCTTATAGCACCTTAAAAAACCAGCCTCCTTAAGCTAAAAAAAGGTAGCGAGAGTGGCTAGGGTCTTAAGATTAGTTTTAACAGCCGTATCTATAGTGCCGCCTTCTTTTATATGCGCCTTTTTAGGCCTTAATATCTCTAAGTACCTCTTTTACTAAGGCATAGGCTTACTTAGCACGCTTTCTATTTCTAATACTCCCGCCCTAGCGGCTTATAATTCTCTATTTAATAAGCTTAGCCTCTATAGCCTATACGTAATATACTAACGTAACGCGCATTATCCGGATTCTTGCTTTTATTCCTCCCAATCTTTCCCTATTCTATAGTCTCGCTAACAATAAGCCCTAGTTTTGCCTTCCTTAGTATCCGCACAATAACTTCTTTAGCATTATAATTCCTCCTAATTATAGGTAGCCTCTTTACTTAGTAATAAAGCTTAACAAAGTCCGCGACCTTAGAGATCTGCGCTAATTCCCCTGTAGTACCTAGCAGCCTCCTACGCAAATAATAAGTATCTGTTATTAACTATAGTAGGGATAGTTTAAAGCCTTCGGTCCCCTATATAGTAGGAACTATAAATATCTCTCCTATACTATGCAGAACACGTATTTAGAGGTATAGGAATTATAAGTAACAGAACCTGTTTAATCTTTATCTACTAAAACTTAGGAATCTAGTACAACCCTATACGTCGTAATACCTCTAATGCGAAAACGCGGTTACTCTGCAATCTCTAAACCTTACTAAAGTAAGCGGAATATTAGGTATTATCGGACTAAGAATAATATATAAGCTATAGATTGTATATTATCTTTTAAGAAGGGGAGGGAGCCTTTAAAGAAATTTCCGTGTCTATTCTATACCTGCTATTTTAGCAAGTCGTGCAATGTTTAGAAACATATAAGGAAGTTCTATAAAGAAAAGAGTTAACTAGATAAATACTGCTATATATGCGAACAAGAGTTCTAAAGACTGTTAAGTTTTACCTAGTATATAAATATTTATAAATTTAAGGCAACGCCCTCTGGTTCTTAAGCAGAGTTTAAGTAATTGGCATTATAGCTACGCAGAGAGCTATTCGGGCGCACGTTAAGTATAGCACCCTTAAGTTCTTTAGTGGAACTAGTATAGCTGCCTAATTAGAACACGTTTAATGCTATGCCCTTTAATCGCAATTAGGACATATTTAATGCTACGCCCTTTAATAATTTACCGGAGCTAATATAGCCGCTATTCTCCTAGGGCAATTTAAGCTCGTTAAGTGCGGTAGCCACTAATTCTTTAGCGGAGTAAGTACGGTTATTTTATTAGAACACGTTTAATGCTACTCCTTTTAATAATCTATAAGAGCTAATGCAGTAGCTGCCCCTATAGGATAACTGGGACACTTTGAATGCGATAGGGCAAGTATAGTTATTTCGCTAAAATACGTTTAATGCCACGCCCTTTAACGATTTGCTAGAATTAATACAGCCGCTATTTTTCTAGGATGATTTAAACCCGTTAAATACGGCACCCTCTAATTCTCCAGTAAAAGTATGGTTATTTTATTAAAATACGTTTAACGCGACACCCTTTAACCTTCTATTAAAGTTAATACAATAGTTGTTCTCCCTAAAGGGTCCTAGTATAACAAATATATTACTCTCTAATCTAGACTTAAATATTATAAGCCTGGCGTAAGCCTTTTAAAATCCCCGCTATAGCCTAGCACTAACTAAAGCATATTAGTGTAACTTATAGAACCGCCTCCTAAGCTCGCTAGATCGCCCCCTTTTTAAACTAAATCTACTTTTAATTATACGCTACTGGTTCTTATCTAGGCTTAAAGTAATATTTAATACTTTGGTAGAGGGATATATAGGAGAATCTGTAGCTAGCTATAAGCGATAATCTTTATTCCTTTTATATGCTACTTAATATAGTTACCGCTTCCAAACTATATATTTACTACTTTTAGAGCAATTATTTCTAAACTACTCTAGAATCTTATTACCAGTTTAATTATCCAGTACTCCGCGCCTAGAATACCCGGTCTATATATATAAAACCACAATTACGTATACTAGGGAAGGTAGTTCATTCTTAAAGAAAGGTCTTAACTATAATAGCTAGTAATAGCAAATAAAGCTAGAGGAAGTTTAGTAAATACGAAAATGTTTATAGGGCTTAAGAGTATATATATATCACCTTTATTAGCCTTAACATCTACTATTTTCCTAGTAGCTACTCTATAAGAACATGCATTAACCTGGAATATCTATATAATATTTTAATCTCCTCCTAAATAATAGCATATAGCCCCTATAAGATCTTTAGTAAAAGCCATTTTTTCCTATTTATAATCGCGCCTTAACTCTTCGCGGGTTAGAGCAGGTTTAGATAGAAGGTAGGCGGTAATATAAAAGCCATCATTTTAAGCTAAGAAAAGTATTGTTTTAATAGCCTAGAGGGATATTAGTCTTGCTTATAAACTTCAGAAATAGCTTACCTTATTTAAGATAATCTCCCTTTTAACAAAGCTTAATAACTCCGATAACTCCGCTAAAGGGGGCTTAATACTTGTAGCTCTTTTAAGAATAAGAAACCCGTCTTCTACAAAAGCTTATAAAGCCTCGCTAAGATCTTCTTTCGTAAAAAGCTCTTACCCGCTACGTTTAACGACTTTAATATCTATATGCTTGTTACTTAGTCATTCTACCGTTAGTTTAAGGTTGTTATTATTTTACTACTTAAAATTTTAAGCCGCGCGGGGTAGGTTTAGTAGGGTATAGCTATAATCCAAAGCCTCTAGTACACGTAATGCTTTGCCTAGTGAGATTAATAAATATTATTACACATTAACTTTAATAACTAACTATCGACATCTAATATCTCTAGCTTAAATGCATATAAGCTTATTTTGTTAACCCTTTAGGTAACGCTTACTAGATCTAACTGCTTTAGGCTAAGATTAAAGAAGACTTAAGCTTGAGCTTAAGCTAAAATAACATCCTTGGGGAAGTGTTTAAATTCTTACATACCGCGAAATACTAGTAGTAAAATCTAGAGGAGCGTGCTAGTTATAAAGCAGGGGCTATAAAATCGGTGCCTTAATTAGACTAGGGGTAACTAGAGGTCTAGTAGGTATTAGACTCTTAGTTTAAAAATAAGGAAGGTTAGGTTTAGAGGGAAAATAACCTTATTTAGGTGCTAACGTCTATCCTCTAAAACGATAAGTGGATTTTAGAGATGGAGGTCCTGGGGATTACTATAGGATCGCTAGGGGATTCCTATAGGAGTCCTATAGGAGTCCTAGAGGAGTCCCGTAGAAGTCCTATAAGAGTCTTATAAGGTTATTATAGGGCTATAACGGGATTGCTAAGAGATTACTAAGGGATTGCGAGGAGTTAACATAAAAGGTAAATTTTTAAAGGTTTAGACTTGTAAAATATACCCCAATATAAGAATATCTAGCTGGTTTAAACAGTTTCCTTATAATACCTTTTAGCCAAATTATGTCCTCTACTCTATCTGTAATTTTAATTAATAGTCCGCTGTGCGTTTTAATAAGCTGACCGCCTAATCTTTTTAGCTGCTTTAAAGCTTACGGCAGTTTCTATCCAGGTAGTTATCTCTAAATTACGCCGTAAGTAATAACCCTAGATTAGATTAGAAGGTCTCTATACTTATATCCCTATAACGTTAGGAGGATATAGTTTACAGGTCTCTTAGTATTTTAGGCACTATGTTTTTACTTTATTAATAAAATAGCCGTATTTAAGCGTTATTTAAATATGGTCGCATATTTTGTAAGGTAATAATAACGATTTTCCATCTAGGTAAAGTATGGGCAATGTGTGGATTTTAATATTAGAGCTATTCTGGAATTTATAGTATATATATACTACTTAACACGCGGCCAAGATAGGAGATAACGAAGGAGATGCGTTATAGGAATGTACACTATTGGAGTCCTTACTTCTGGGACTAGGTGTATAGCCCCTCGTCTACCCTAGCCACCT
>Ga0307515_10004093_pt1 | contig 30402 bp, 8 predicted proteins | sample 17_EM_MG_FD_194513 | JGI IMG/M metagenome (GOLD analysis project Ga0307515, IMG submission 194513) | Populus trichocarpa ectomycorrhiza microbial communities from riparian zone in the Pacific Northwest, United States - 17_EM | ecosystem: Host-associated > Plants > Roots > Unclassified | place... | reverse complement strand
TATGTTAGGAGAATACTTAGATAAATTTATTATAGTATATTTTAATAATATTATTATCTACTTAATAACTAAGGAAGAATATAAAGAATACGTTAAATGGGTTTTAAAGAGACTATAAGAAGAACAAATGCTAGTAGTAATTAAGAAATGCGAGTTCTTTACCAGGAAGACCGATTTTATTAAATTTATTATTAAACTAGGCTAACTTAGTATAGATCTAAAAAAGATTAAGGCTATAGTAAATTGGTAGGAACTAGAGAACGTTACATAGTTAAGATTGTTTTTAGGGTTTTATAATTACTGCAGAAGGTTTATAGCGCAATAGTTAAAAGATATTAAATTATTTACGCGATTAATAAAGAAAGAAGAACTATAGGTATAGGGGGAAAAGTAGTAGAAACTATTTAAATAAGTTAAGGAATTGTTTACCTAAGAGCTAGTTTTTAAGATCTATTAACTAGGACTAGAGATAGTTGTAAAAATAGATATATTAGATTATATATTAAGGGCATACTTTATATAGAAATATTAAGATAGATAGCACCTAGTGGCATATTACAGTTAGAAGATAATACTACTAGAGTTAAACTATAACATCTATAATAAGGAGTTATTAAGTATAGTTATAGCACTAAAGAAATAGAGAGCATTTTTATAAGGTATAGAGAAACTATTTATAGTTAAGACGGATTATAAGAACCTAATAGGATTCCTAATAATAAAGGAACTTAACTAAAGATAGGTTAGATAGGTAGAGATGCTTATAGAATACTATTTTAAGATTTAGTATACTAAGGGTACAGATAATATATAAGCAGACGCTCTAAGTAGAAAGGCTAAACTATAAAATAATAAAAAGCTATTAGGGGCTTTACTGCGAAAAGATATAGACGGATTAATTAGGTATAATTATCTAAAGATTATAGTAACTTAGAAAGACAATAAGCTAAATAAAGTTTATAAGTTACTAGAAAGCTTTTAGGTATAAAGAATTCTAGAAGTATAGCTAAAAGATCTATAAACAGATATATATAAAAATTAAGAAGTAAAGTATATCCTAAAAAGCATAGCAGAATAATTTATAAAAGATTTCTATAAAGGAATAACTTAAGGATATAATAGAGCTATAGGCCTAGTGTTAAGACTCTAGGAGGAGTATATTATTAATAGAATTTAGGGCTTAGCGTAAAAAGTTATAAGGGAATATTTAGATTGCTAAAGGAATAAACTAATAAGGCATAAGCTATATAGAGGGCTATAACCTATTAAAATACTAGAGAGACTATAGGAGGTTATATTATAGGACTTTATTATTAAGTTACTAAAATTAAGAGATCCTATTACCGGATAAAATTATAACATAATCTTAGTAATAGTAGATAAGCTTATAAAGTGGGGGTACTTTATAGCATGCACAGAAGAGATATTAGTAGAAGATGTCGCTAGAATCTATATTAAGGAAGTGTTTATAAGATATAAAGCACTAAGTAAGATTATATTAGATAGAGATCTAAGATTTATAATAGTATTTTAGGAGGTATTCTTAGCGGAACAAGGAGTTAGAGTAGTAACTTCTACTATATATTATCCGCAAACAGACGGTTAGATAGAAAGATTAAATTAAATACTAAAGTAGTATTTAAGGCATTATATTAATTACGTATAGAACAATTAGGTATTATTATTACTAGTTATATAGTTTATATATAATATAACACTGTAAAAAGGAATAGGCATATTACTATTTAAGGCAAATTATAGATATAAGCTAAGAATATTGTTATTACTATAATAAGTAAAGAAAACGAGTAGTATAGCTAAAGAAAGAATAAAGACGTTAATAAATCTTTATGTAGACCTTATAGAATTAGTAAAAAAGGTATAAGAGAGAATAAAAAAGTACTATAATACTAAGAGATCTAAAGGGCCAGATCTTGAGGGAGATAAAGTATAACTACTATATAAAAATTTTAAGAGTTAACAACTAAGTAAGAAGTTAAACCACGTTAGACTAAGACCTTTTGTCATAGTGCTGCAATAAAGTAGACTAAATAACTATGTTGTGCTATAAAGAAGAGAAGAAGGTAAAAGGGGGTATTATATATAGATAGTAGGGCCAGCTGCCAAGGCGCTAGTGGTGGGCCGGCTAATAGTAGGAAACAGTATGCGTTAGGTTAGTGCCGTGACAGTACTCCCCTCTTTAGAAGGTTTGGTCCCTAAACCAAATAAATAACTTTAAATAGGCAGTACGCGGGACTACCTATTTTCGCTGTAAAAAATATTAAAAATCCTAATTAGTCGGCTTAACAAATAAAGTTTGGTATGTGGCGCTCTTAGCGAGAATCTAACTAATTAGACAACTTTAACCGGCGGTTAAAGTTTTATAACATCTTAACTACTATAAATTTTAATATAGTGGTCGGCCATAACCTTGGCGTAACTTTTCCTTATCTTATACCTAGTCTAGGGGTCCTAGCTTCTTAGGGTGTTGCTTATGGAAGTACTATATAGCTTATTTGTAACCCTTTAGATCCTCTTCTAGCTGCTAGGTTATGTTCTTATAATATTTCCATTTAATCTTATAAGTTAGGCCTTAGGGGTCTTTATTGTGTACATTAAGGATTTTCTTAAACTCCCATTTGTCTTCTATATTGCCATTATTATCTCTCTCTATTACTTGTCCTTATATATTACGGCGCTCTATAGTATTAATATTTGCTTAGCTAGGGATCTCTTTAGCGGCCTAGAGGCGGACCTTAAATGTATGGAAGGATTTATTTACTTAGATATGGTCCGGGAGGTTTACTACGACTACCCCTTAGTATACTGCAAGTACGGGGTACAGGCTGTCCTATTTATCGTCCTATTTCTTCTTAGGTCTATTTATCTTTATATTTTCTAAGCTAACTATAACTATATCGTCTTTGTAGAATAACGAGCTCTTATCCCTATGGGTATTAGTATTATCTTTATAGCGTTACTATAAAATCCAGGCTAAGGCCTTAAGCTATATTAATATCCGCTTAAAGCGGTTGGCCATAGAGTCTGCGCGAAAGAACTCCTTCTTTACTTATGCTAATAGTGTTAATGGGCGGGGGCCAGCAGGCTTAATTCTAAGGCGGGGGTTAAAGCCATAGTTTATAAAAAATGGGGAGATACCTATACTCTTGTTAACTTAATTATTTATAACAAACTTAGTAAGCGGCAGGTAGTTAACCTAGTTATCCTATATAAAGCTAATAAAAGTATAGAGGTACTTATTTATGGCAGCGTTAATAATTTCGGTTTAGCCGTCCGTTTTTAGGTACTAGGCTAAGCTTAGTTATAAGGTTATTTTAAGGCGTTCGCTTAGTTGTTACTAGAAGTTACTAATAAATTATATGCCGCGATTAGAGATAATCGTGTCCGGTACGCTATAGAGTTTATATATATTATTAACAAAGCTATTAACTAGCTCCTCTATTAAGAGTTCTATTACTAGAATAAGGTATCGCTACTTAGTTATTCGGTCTATAATAATAAGGATATGTTTGTATATTTTGCCGTAGTATTAGTATACCGGAAGCGTTGTAATATAGTTAATTAAAATATTAATTTACGGGCGAGTGGGTAGTTTTAATAGCTTTAGGAAACCGGGCGGAGCGGAGTAGGGGGTTTTAGTGCGAAAATATAGGGTATAGTCTTTAACGAAGGTAGCTATAAACTTGGAGATTTCTAGCCACTAGTATATTTGGTTTAAGAGGTTAAGAGTCTTAACCTGGCTAGGGTAACTAGTGGGGCCGCTACTATAAGAGTAATGGATAACTTCTAGGCGGAGGTCTAGGGCGTTAGGGACGAAAAGACGTTAGCGGAAGTAGATCTATCCGTTAACGATACTATATTTTAATTTATTGCAATAGAGTAGTTTCCTAATCTTCTTTAGCTAGCGGCGAGCTTTTTGATTACGTAGGGCCGCTACTATATCTCTTATAAGTTTGTTTTTCTAGTATCTTAACCAAATTAGCTTTTTTAGTAACTTTTCGGCTATTTTAGGGTCTAAGGCGGCTATAAACTCCGCGTTATTAAAGTTGCGGGACTTGTGTAGTAATTCTTTTAAGATTATAGGGTTAACTTTCTAGGGCGGTATAACAACTTGGGCTCGGTGGCGGAGGTATTTATTATTAGCGTTTTTAGGTTTCGTTCCTAGTAGCTGGCTTAGGGTGTTAGGGAGCGTGGCTTTACTGCTAGGTCTGTATATAATTACGAAGTTAAACTATAAAAGGAACTCTGCCTACCGGACTTGGCGCTAGTTTAGTTGCTTAGTAGTTATAAATATCTATAGGTTCTTATAGTCGGTAATAATTTTAAACGGCTTTTTAGTCCCTTATAGCTTAGGACGCTATTTCTCTAAAGCCTTAATAATAGCTAAGAGTTCTTTATTATAGATCTTATAGTTATACTTTGGCGTAGAGTGCTTTACGGAGAAGAATACAACCGGTTTTAGTTTACTGTTATTGTTATACTAAGAAAGGACTCCGCCAGAAGCCTAATTTAATATATCTATCTCTACCACTGTTTTCTTTATATAGTTGTAGTATGCTAGTACTAGTGCTAAAGTAAAGGCTCTCTTAAGGGCCTTAAACGACTTAGCTTGTTTTAGTCCCTATAACCATTTAATATCTTTTTTTAGGAGTTTTGTTATAGGTGTAGTAATAGTAAAATAGCCTTAGATAAACCTATGGTAAAAATTTGCAAATCTAAGAAACTGCTATAATTCCTTAACTAAGGTTGGGTTCTCCTATACTTATAAGGCTTGGACCTTTTTAGGGTCCATACTTATTCCTTCTATTAAGATAATTAAGCTAAGGTACTTTATCTTTATTGTGTAGAACTCTAACTTGCTAATATTAATTTAGAGACTAGCAGCTCTAAGGTAGCGAATTACCTCTTTAACGTGTCTAGTATGCTTAGCTTAAGTTTTAGAAAATATAAGGATGTTGTTAAGGTATACTGTGTAATAGTCGTCTAATGCGTTATAAAGAATGTAGTTAATGTAGTTTTAAAATATAGCTAGGGCATTATAAAGGCTAAATGGGGTTACTAGCATCTTATAGAGCCTAAAGCGGGTAATAAATGCTATAAGCCACTTATGGCCTTTAGTAATACGGATTCTATTAAACGCGGTAATAATATTAAGCTTAGTATAGAATTTGGCGCCGTATAGGGTATTAAATGTCTTATAGATAAGTAAGAGCGGGTATCAGTTCTTAATGGTAACGTTATTAAGTCCTTTGTAGTTATAGCAGATCCTTATTTCTCCTTTTAGCTTAGCAGCGAGTAGGAGCGGGGCTGCAGTAGGGGACGTTAATTCTTGGATAAAGCCTTTATTAAGCATTTTATTAATCCATTTCTTAACGCATTAGAGCTTAGTAGGGGAGAGTAGGCGGTTCTTATAGTACGGGGGCTGCTTTTTTAGCATAATTTTAATTTTATGGTCCTATGGGCGATATAGTGGGAGCTTATTAGCATTCTTTGGGAGAAACCCCTTAATATAGTGCCTGTGTTCCCTTGGGAGGCGTTATATAATATTATCCCTAGTTAGAGTAGGCTTGCCTTTTATAAACTTCTTAACGTTTATATCTATAACTTTATAGCAAAGGAACTTAGTATTTATAGTCCGGAGGTTTTTTTTAAAAAAGTGGTAAAAATAATTAGGGAAGACCTTATAAGCTTTTTCTATTATATAGTTACTATTAACTAAGCGGTGAAAGGATTCCTTTATTAGGTCTGGTATCTTAACTAGTCTAGTAGGGAGTTTATCTATTAATTATTTCCGTTCTTCTTATTCTATTAATTTTACTAGCTCCGCTATATGGATCCTTATTACTTTTACGCCTTTTTATTTATAAAACTGGGCGAAATTTATGGCGTGTACGTTTATAATATCGTCCAGATTGGGGCGTATTTAGTCTCCTCCCAACGTTGTGGTAGGGCTAGCTCGTTTTAGTTAGCTCTTAGGAGCGGTTTTTAGGTGACGGCCTTATATAAGGCGTGTGGGGAGTAGGTATAAGGTTAGGCATTATAGTGGCGCGGTTTCTATTATCTGGGTCTTAGTAGTTTTATAGCCAGTCCTTACTATAACGCGGGCTATAGTGTGTGTATATGGTATATAGCTTAGTTCTAGGTGTTGGGCTAGGCGGCTAGGGTTTAAAGGGTATCTAGGTTAGTATTAGATTCTTAGTAGTAGCGGCGTAAAGCGGACCTTCTTTTTTAGTCTTGGTAAGGCTAGCTAGCTTATTATTTTAGTCTTAAGTGCTAGAGTGGTCCAGTCTTCTACTATCTTATTACTTTACAGCTATATAGGTTCCCCTTTATTAGGAACATTTTCTACTATTAGGGCTTTATATATAGTCCTAGGCACTAGGCTTAGTAGTGCCGAGTATCTATATAGGGTATCCCTACTACCGTCGGCTATCCCTTATAAGAGGTAGTTTCTAGAGTAGTAGTTTAAGTTAAAGCGAATCTTAAGCTCCCTAAAGCTAGGATAGGGCTTATGCTTCTAGAGCTAAGGCATACCTAGGATAATTAGGGTAGTGGGTAAAAGTTTAGTAATAAGAAAGAGCATGGCTTTAGTATAGAGGCCAATTAACATTTGGGCGGTAAAGTAGTCCATAATAAGTAAGGTTGGGATGCTGTCTATAAGGCGTAGTGGCCTAAGTGCTAATAGTTTCTTAGTTATAATATTATACTTTCTTATAATAGACTCTTTGTTAATAAATGCTATCGCCGTACTACTAGAGTCTATTAGGCTTACTATATTAATATAAACTTAGGGGTATAGGTTACGTAATAAGGAGAGCTGGGTTTAAACAAGGATTAATTTCTTATTACTATTTGCTAATCTAAGATTAAATAGTAGCTTACTAATAGAAAGAACTAATTAGTCTAATAATAGGGACCTAATCTTCTTGTCTTCCTCCTTATATAGTTTAGACCCTTAAATATAACTTAGTTTAAGGGTTTACCTTTTAACGACTAGGGTATAGGGCTGTCTTAGTGGGGCGGTTTAGTATTGGTCTGGCTGGCGGTGTTGGTCTTAGTTAGGGTATAGGAAGATGGCACCTCGCTAATAATATGGCCGTGTTTATATTCGCTAGCACGGAGTCGCTAATACTAGGCGCCGTTAACGGTTTGGGCTCCTATATTAGGTATTATTTAAAGTGGCTAAGCCGTAGGGCTAAAGGGGGGGGGTCGTCCGCTGTGGCTATAATAGACTTTGTGGTTACCGCGTCTATAATAGGCTCTACGGTTACTGCGTCTATAATAGACTTTATAGTTGCCGCGTTCGCGGTTATTAGTTTACGTTATTTAATAGGCCGGTATTAGGACTGGGTTTATTATCTTATTAGGGTTATAAGCGTTCTTTTAGTGGCCGGGTAGGCTATAGGTAAGGTATAGTCTATTATTAAAGCGGCGCTTACGCTCCGTGTTTAAGATTCTATTAAAGTTTATAGGTTCTCTAATTACTGCTAAGGTTAGGGTTAGTGTAGGGGTAGGGGCTTAAGCAGGTGGGCGGTAGTTAGTGTTCTTAAGGTTAGCTTGGTGTGTATAGTTTATAAGGTTTTTAGTAAATATATCTATCTGCTTACCCTAACCTATATAGTTACTATTATTAATTTTGTGGGTAAGTCTAAGTACTAGCTCTTCTATCTTTAGAGAGATAAACTTTTAGAATAGGTTTACCTTCTGTTTATCTGTCTTCTTAGTATAGATTATTAACTTATCTAGCTCTCCCTTTTAGGACTAGTAATTACGCTCGCCCTAAGGGAAATAGTTAAGCTTGTTTTTTGTAACCTGGGTTATGTTAATAACCTTATAGTAGGCAGCAAGCTCTTTAAGCATATTTTCCTTAGCGGGCTATTTCTATATAGATATATTGTTTGGGTTCTTGTGTATAAGCTTTAGGCCCTACTTAATAAACTTATAGGCCTTACCTTCTAGCATATTTGAGATATAAAGGATCTAAAATTAGACTGTATTAAAGTAGTCCTAGTTACGGTTAAAGACTCCTTTAATCTTAATGTGCTAGGTCTTAAAGTTAGCTTATTGTTTTAATAGGGTGCCTTTTCTACTAAATATTGGTAGGTCTTTAGACTTCTGTTTTTTCTACTAGGTTGCTACTATTGTTATAGGGGTTAATTATTTTAGAACGGTAATAGTCTCTGCCTAGGAGTTAATAGTTCCTATTTAGGAAGCAATAAGGGTATTAAGGCTTTTGTTAGCTTTCTTATTAGCGGTATTTATGTTATATATAAACTATAGTCCCGCTTTAATATTACTAAGGAACTTATTAGTATAGTTAATAAGGGTATAGTAAACTTTATTAGCCTTAAAGGTCTTAGGGTACAGTGGGGAGCGGCGGATTGTTTATATAATGTTGGGGTATATCTATATAAAGAAGTCTATAAAAACTTCGTGGGGGTTCTAGGTTTTGGCTATTTTGGCATTATTAATGTCGCCTATCTTGGTAGGCGCTAGGAAAAACTGAGGATTATTTTAGGACTGGGGTTGTAGCTTAAGGGCGCGTTAGTTTTAACGGAGGTGCGTATAGGTCGCGATTACTCTGGGGCGGAGATTAATTAACTAGGGTACAGGGATGGAGAATTAGTAATTGCGACGGGGCGCAATTAATAATAGCACAAACTGTTATAGTGCTGTAATGAAGTAGATTAAATAACTATGTTGTGCTATAAAGAAGAGAAGAAGGTAAAAGGGGGTATTGTATATAGATAGTAGGGCCAGCTGCTAAGGCGCTAGTGGTGGGCTGGCCAATAGTAGGAAATAGTATGCGTTAGGTCAGTGCCGTGACACCTTTTAAAATTATATAAAGAATTTTACTGGTTATATTTAAGTTAAACCTATTAGCTAAAATAAAGATCTACTCTATATAGTATATTATAATGCTAGAGCTAGTATATAGGAATATTAAGCCACTAGTCTATAAAGTAAACACGTATAAAAGATAGGAAGAAGATAAATAGTAAGTTTTAAAGATTATTAGTTATAAGGACATTAATAACGAAATATAGTATAAGGTTAAGTAGATAGGCTATAATAAGACTACCTAGGAACTACTAGAGAATCTAAAGAATGTTATAGGAAAGGTATAGGAGTATCGGAAGAAATTAGGTTAGGCAGTATTAATAAAGAAGGATTGCTAAAGAATAAGTTACCTAAGGGGGACCTAAAAAGAGCAGTTGCCGAACTACTTAGATCTATTTCCTTCTCTATTAGAAGAAAATCTATTCTTTTATTACTAAGTTTCTATGGACCCTATTCTATAAGTTTCTACTCCTTAAAACGGACCTTTTTATAAACTTTTTTAAGATAAAGTAAATAAGTAGACGCCGTAATATAAGCATCTAGGGCCTTTCGTTCCGTATTATAAGAACATTCTAACTTAATAAGGGCTTAAGACAGTTTACTATCTAGCTGCGTAGCAGTAGATTAAACACGAGACCTTAAGATAAATTAATTAGGGAACTAGACGACTATTAAGAGTAATAGGTCGCGTATATTTAGTATTAAAGGTAAAGCAAATATTATAGGACGAACGAATATTCGCTTTTATATACTTTAAGTAAGAGGACGGTTATTGTAAAGATGGATTTGCTAATATAATATAGACTAACCCCTCTTTTAAACAATAAGAATATGGAGACGGTATAATCTTACTAAAAGATAGTATTGCAGTAATAGTGCGAGCACGACGTTGGGCGTATAAAGAAGAAATTGCTTTAGGTATAATAAGCAATAATATTAACTAAATTAATTAGATGGATATTATACCTCTAGTAAACAACTTAGAGATATTAGGAATCTTTAAGGATAAAGATAAAGAGGAGGGAGATAGTGTTACGGACGCTTTAAGTATAATATTATAACTACTTAAAGAAGAGTCGGAAGAAGCTAGTTAGTTAATTTAGGTACGGTCTAGAATGGAGCCAATAGAACTATATAATAAGGAATAATAACTAAGGTTATATAATATGCTATATATTAAATAAGAGGAACGAAAGGAACTTATGTACTTTATATATAAGACGTATATTATATATAAGAAGGATTTTATAGAAGTACGGTTGTGTATTTAAGGACCCTTAATCCCTACCTAGATAGTTCCTTCCTTATAGTAATTCTTAGAATATAATTAGAGTTAATCTATTAGGCAACCACTCTACTAGTTATTATTACGTTGTTAACTTTAATTTGCATTACCTATACACCTAGCCTAATAACGAGCCTATTGTAGTACCTGCTATAAGGTTCCGTTATAGCTTATAGTTAGTGTCCGCCTTATAAGCGCCTATTTAGTATATAGTAAAGGAGCTATTATTTTTCTTTTAATTTCCATCCGGGCTCTATATAGCTTTCTTTTATAGAGCTTCCTTACCTAGAGCCTATTACCTTATCTTTTTAATCTTTAACTTAATCTAATCTAAAGCGCTTATAATCCTTTTCTTAATATTTATAGCTATAGCTTTGTCTAATTTTTAATCCTTTAATTAAACTAATTTATTAATATAGGGACAATCCTAAAACTAGTAAATAGCTCCGTAGTAATATAATAGGACATCTTTTTTCTATAACGTCTTTAATGGTATAGTTTTAGGAGCCTTGTCCTTAGGAGCCTTAAAAGCCTTATTCTTATAAGCTCTGTTATTAACTTACCCTAAAAGCTTACTATATTAGCGCTAAGCTAATCTCTTCTCTTTTAAGTAGTTTCTAATTATTAATAGTTCTAATAGATTTCGACTAGTTAATATATAGATATTATATAGTTACTAGCCTAGTTATATTTATTAAATTTGGCCCTCTATATTAAAGCCTAATTTAGTAATACTAGCTTTACTACTATTAGAAAGTCTTTAATTGCTTAATCGCTGTATATATCTAGTAGGTTAATCTTTTAACAGTTATTATATATTTTCTCCTATTGCTATAGCCAGACCTTAAAGTTCTGGTTCTTTAGGCCCCTTTTAACCTTAGTATATTAAGTAGGTAGGTAGAGCTAACGTACTATATTAGTAGGGGCAACCCTCTCCTTAAGAGCTACCAGCATATTATATACTAAGTTAATACCTAGTATATAGGTATTAAGGTTCCTAGCCACTATACTAGTAATATAGCTTTATAAAGAGGTTAAAGCTACCTTTTACTTTTTGTTAGGCTATAGAGACGCACTGGCCATAACCGGCTTAGCGCAGGCGAGGCGTAGGCGAGGCACCTACAAAATATAGTCGCCCCGTATTAGAGAACAGCAGAATTCAGTTCTACAGTTCTACTTCATTAAGAACCAGATACTCTTTGCATCCCGTTACTGTTGTTATATTACTACATGCCCTAAGGACCTTGGCGTCCTAACAGTACTAAATTCTTATCCCTTTTTAAGGGTAGTGGCCCGACAATACAACGGTCTGCTAAGGCCACGACTACGTAACGGCAACCCTCTATCGAGAAGACGACCTATATTTATTAACTACATTACAGCCTATTAACCTAATGGCGAGACGCGGGCGTACTAGCGCAGTGCGTACTACTAAGACTAGGGATCGGCCCTAGGATAATATAGGCAAACCTATGTCGTCCTGGACAGAACCGGAAGCTACGGATAAAGGGAATATATAGGAAGAAATACAACGGCTAGAAAACGAGAAGCTATAACTCCTAGAGTAAAGAAAACTATACTTACTTAGGGAAGAGGTGGAAGTACTAAAACGGCGTTAACGCGGCAAGGCGATGTTAACTCCCGTTCCTAACCCAGATCTACAACCTTAAACTATTCTATTGGAGTACTTAGATAGTAGCTAGATACGTCTGAACCTTAAGCGGAAGGCTACTAATATAATAGGCGCTCCGTTAAAACGGGCCGTTAAAATAAAGAAGATTGCTCCGTATTATGGTAAGACTATATAAGAGCACTAAGACTTCCGTAATAGCTTAAAGCTAGCGTTCCGCCTAGAGTGTAACGGCTTTATAAATAAGGATACTAAAGTCGCGTTTACTATGCAATATATAAAGGGGACTAACCGAACCCTTTAGCTATAGTATAAAGATAACTATCTAGATACGCAGTTTACCTAGGAGGAGCTTATAGAATTCCTACTTAACTAGATTAAAAGTCCTATTAATTAAGAACTCTATATAGCCCTAACCTATTTAAGGGCAATACAGTAAACCAATTAACCAGTAAATAAGTTTGCTGCTTACTTAACCTCCTTAAAAGCGTAAATTAACCCTCTTTATAATGCAAAGCATCTAATAATATATCTATTCGTGAAGCTGCGGCTAGAGCTACGGGTTGCTATTACTAACTATTAAGAATTCCCTTAAACTTAAGACTAGCTAGTTTCCCTAGCTGCCCTATTAGAGAAAAACCAAAAGAGCGTAAGCGCCCTATAGGGTAGAAGCAATAGGCGCGCCATAAACTTAAATACTAAAACCACCTAGTTGGGTAACTTAGGAAAAGCGGACTCTAAAACCACTGCCGGCGACTTAATAGTGGGGCGAAGCAATACCGCTGGGGGTTTAATATAGCCTAAAGGAAACTGTACTAAATGTGGGCAGCTAGGACATTAGTAGCGATAATATAAAGTATAGTAATAGAATTAACCACCACCTAGCAGCGTAAACGCTACCTCTATACTAGGAAAAGATAAGCGCCCTTAAGCACCCTTATAGCCCTAGGGCGTAAACTCCTACTAGATTATAAGGAAGCTATTACTGTCTTAAGTAAAGTCCTCTCCAAGCAGACCTAAAAGGAGACCTTAGTAATGCTTAATATTAGTACCGAAGTAAATATAGTTAACTAGCGATTTGCTATAGAGTATAACTTTAAGACGCTAAACGCAGAGCTACCTACCTACTCCTGGTTAAATAAGACTTAGGCATATTACTATAAGGTCTATAAGGTACTACTAAGAATAAAGGACAGCTGGGGTAAGATTAGGGAAGTAACCCTTATCTGCTATAGAATGGCTAATATATCCCCTACTATTACCCTAGGTATACCAGGGTTAAAGAAGGCCTAACTTCTTATCAACTATAAGGCAAAGGCGTGGCAATAGAAGCTAGACGGCTTATCCCTGTTACTATAAACCCCTAAGGGTTTCGCGGAGTCTTTCTAGATAGAATCTAGGGTCTTTACCCTATTAACTTCTAGAGTAATACCTAGTAAGTAAGATAACGGCAGCTTATTAGTCCTCCCCCCGCAGTTAAAGGAAGTTAGTAATATCTTCTCCTATAAGGAAGCAGGAAAGCTACCCTAATACTACTAGGGCGACCATGCTATTGACCTAAAAGAGGGATAGGAGGCCCTATATAGGCCGCTTTATAACCTCTTAGCTAAGGAGCTAAAAGTCCTAAGGGAGTACTTAAATAACGCCTTAGCTAAAGGCTAAATCTAACTAAGTACTAGTCCCGTAGGGGCACCTATCCTCTTTATACCTAAAAAGGATAGGAAGCTATAGCTTTATATAGACTATAGAGGCCTTAATAAGGTAACGATCAAAAATCGTCTTACACTACTATTAATTAGTAAGACCTTAGACCGCTTAGTAGGTTCTAAGATCTTTACTAAGCTAGACCTAACGTATACGTATCACCGTCTTCGTATCCGTTATAGCGATAAGTAAAAAATAGTATTCCGCATACGCTACGGCCACTTTAAGTACTTAGTTTTACCTTTTAGGCTAACTAATAGACCAGCAACCTTTTAGGGCTATATTAATCGGGCCTTATTAGGACTAGTAGACGTCTTCTATATAGTTTACCTTAATAATATTCTAATTTTCTCTAAAAATTTAGAGGAACATTAGCGCCACGTAATAGAAGTACTGCGTAGGTTATAATAATACTAACTATATACAAACCTTAAGAAGTGCAAGTTTGGCGTATAGGAGATTAAGTTCCTAGGATATATTATTAGCCCTAAAGGCATAGCAATAGATCCTAGCCGGGTAGAAGCCATTACTAAGTAGGAGAGCCCTTAATCCTATAGGGATATTTAGGTCTTTCTAGGTTTTGCTAACTTCTATTATTAGTTTATCTATAAATATTTTACTATTACGAAGCCTATTACTAATCTCCTAAAGGGAGTAAAGAATGGCCGTAAAGCTAGGCCTTTTAGCTAGCCAGAGGAGGCGGAGCAGGCAATACGCCGGCTCTGCGACGCCTTTACAACGGCGCCGCTCCTATAACGCTATACACTAGGCCTACTAACTTAGTTAGAGACGGATGCCTTAATACAAGGCCTAGCAGCAATTATATTACAGCTATTTAAAGACGGCCTTTAGTATCTAATAGCCTTTTAGTCTAGGAAGCTTTCGCTAGCAGAGCGCAATTATAAGACCCATAATTAGGAGCTACTAGCTATTATGGAGGCTTTTAAGCATTAGAGACACTATATTAAGGGGCTATTAAGCCGCCTAGAAGTGCTCTTAGATTATAATAATCTAAAGGGTTTTATAAAAGTAAAAGCCCTTAATAGACGGTAAGCTAAATAGGCTATAACCCTGGCTGCCTATAACTTTATTATTAAGTATAGGGTGGGAAAAACGAACCCCATAGACGCGCCGTTAAGGCGACCCCTAGGCGTAGGGGGTCTGCTAGAAGAAGACACCATGCTACTACTACTCTAAAGGACTTTGGGAATATAAAGCCACTAACTTAAGGTAAAAGTCCTATTAGGTGTATAGGAAAGCGAGCCTTTTATAGAGGTATCGCTTTTATGGCTATAAGCTAGCGACCTAACGGAGGTACGCCTAAGCAATATAGTATTACGGTTTAACTGGGCAACCTATATATATGCTATTAAGCAGCGTATAATAAGGACCTAAGTTAGAGTAGTAAGCGCTTAAGAGAGTGCCTATAAGTCTAGTACGGAAACAGTTGTTAAGCTTATTAAAGGACTTTAAACTATAGATAACTTTATACTACAAAAGCGCAGCAACAGCGTAAATACGGCGAGACGCCGTTAACGCGCCCGCTTAAAGCTAGTGTAGCAGTTTAATTTCGCTAGACTACTTTGTCACCGTAGGAGGCTATATATACCCCTAGACCTAGTAGTTTATATAAAACTCCTACAGATCCACCATAATAATGCCCTAGCTGGCCACTTTAGGGAGAAAAAGACCCTAGATCTACTCTCGCGTAAGTACTACTGGCCTAGTATAACTGCGGACATTATAAACTATATCTCTACCTATAATCTATGCCAGCGTATACATACGCCTTAATATCGCCCTTATAGTAAGCTCTAAGCGCTACCTTACCCGGATTAGCCGTAGTAGGAGATTATAATAGACTTTATTACAGGCCTACCGCCTAGTAGACGAGGCGATAAGGTATATAATGCGATATATATAATAGTCGACCGCTATACTAAGATGGCCTTATATCTACCTATAGTAAAAACTATTACTATAACTAAACTTGCGGATCTCTTCCTTAATAAAGTAGTACGCCGTTTTAAAGCCCCTAGAGGGATTATATCTAATTACAACAGTATCTTTACTAGTAAGTTCTAGTTAGAGTTATACTTTACTATAAAAATAAAACGTAGGCTAAGTACGGCCTTTTACCCGCAAATAAACGGGTAAATAGAACGCCAGAACTAAACCCTAGAGTATTACCTTCGTATATTTTATAACGAAAAGCAGAGCAACTAGGCAGGCCTTTTATTACTAGCTAAATTCGCCTATAATAATGCTAAATATAGCATAATAGGTATAAGCCCGTTCTATACCTGCTATAGGTTTTACCTATATCTAGAATATAAGGTTAAAGTAAACAATAGTAGTTCTATTTTAGCCGCCTTTAAAAGGATTAAAAGGATATCCCTTAAACGCGAAGCGCTGGCGAAACGCTAGAAACACGCTGCCGAGGCGTAAGCAAAATACTATAATCGTTATCACCAACTATAGGCATATAAAGTAGGGGATTTAGTCTTACTATTAACTAAGAACCTTAAACTAAAAAGGCTAAGTAAGAAGCTTATAGCACGCTTTATTGGACCTTTTAGTATAGCCGAACTAGTCGGAAAGTAAGCGTACCGGCTATATCTACCCACATCCTACCGTATCCATTTAGTATTCTATATTAGCTTGCTAGAGCCATATAAACAATATAAGGGCGCTACTAGAGACCCTTTACCTAGGCCTATTAAGCTAGATAATAAAGAGAACTAAGAGGATTAATATAAGGTAGAAGAAATATATAAAAGGAAGGGATATAACTAGACCCTATAGTACCTAGTTAAGTAAAAAGGCTAGCTAGAAGAATATAATAAATAGGTTTTAGCAGAGGATGTTAATAAGGACGTAAAGGAGATATATAATAGTTACTTTACCCTAAGGGGTAAACGGAAAAGAAAGTAGGTAGAAAAATAAAAAACTTTTAATTATAACTGGGACTATGTCCTACTAGCGGGATAACAGTAAAGCAATAGTAGAGCAATAGTAGAACGCTAATAGAAATACAACTACTCTATAGCTCTAACGAATCCTCCCTCTCCTCCTCTCCTTCATCCTCCTCCTCTCCCTCCTCCTCATCCTCCTCTCCCTCCTCCTTATCCTCCTTACCCTTATCCTCCTCCTTATCCCTTATAATGGAAGGCATATTAGCCTATAAGTACTATTAGCATACGCTATAACGGCGAAACACCTACGCTATAACACGTACTAAAGCGCGCATTACGTTAAGAATTCCTTTAAGGGTATAACGGATAGCCTATAATTCCTATACTTAAAGTAGGGGAAAGTCTTCGCCCTTTAGGCGCTGGCGGAGACCATACTTAGCGCCGGTGCGTACTAAGGCCTCAACATCCTTTATAAAGGACTTCTGGACGGCAGTAACGTGAGCGTTAAGGTTAGCCGTATCTCCGCTAGTAACCCGCTAGCGCTTAGCCCTATTAATAAGGGCGAGTAGCTTATTTAGGCAGCTATAGAAGGCCTTAGGGACCTAGTCTATTAGCCGTTAGAACCTAAACTAATGCACTTAAACTTACTAGTTAATATAACTTATTCAGTTATCGGCAGTACCCGTAATTACGGTTAGCCTACTTGCCGTAGGTAGCCTGCCTAGCGGTAGCTACACGCTTAGCGTAGCGGAGGTAGATTAGTTCCAGCAAGGCTAGGGGAGCGGCTTATAAGCGGCGTGGGAGCTTTAACGGCGCCTAGTAGGGTTAGCAACAGCTATAAGCCAGTATAAAGAATACTTACGGAAGGTTCACCAACAGGCGGACCGGCAGCTTAACGCTTGTAATTTATAATTAATTAGAAGTTAAGAAGAAGGCGAGTCGCAGACTAGACAAATTAAAATTAAATAGGAAGGGAAATCTGGTATCCTACCTAGGTAGGAATTCCTACCTTTATAAATCTCTACAAGGTCCTATTATTACATTATTCTATTATTACATTATCCTATTATTATATTATCTAATTCACTTAAATTTATTAAAAAAACTTTTTATTTAAGGAAGGGCAATAATAGCACTCCTATTGTATAATAGCGTCTGCTAAGGACAGCCGCTTAAGAAGGGGGGGGCAATTATTAGGCTATAGAGACGCACTAGCTATAACCGGCTTAGCGCAGGCGAGGCGCAGGCAAGGCGCCTATAAAACGTAGTCGCCCCGCATCAGAGAACAGTAGAATTCAGTTCTACAGTTCTACTTCATTAAGAACCAGATACTCTTTGCATCCTATTACTGTTGTTATGTTACTACATGCCCTAAGGACCTTGGCGTCCTAACACTTTTTTTATTCCTTTTTTACTATCTTATACCTCTTATAGAGAATTTAAAGCTCGTCCTTCTTATCCTTAAAGAGAGCTGCATATAAGGTTGTTCTTAGCTTTATATCTTAAGGCCTAGAAAAAACTAGTGTAAGTAATTAGGGCAACTAATCCTATTTAGTTAAGGGGTTAACGTACTCCTATACGTCTCCCGTTCGAGCTTAAAGCCTAATAAAATTAATTTATTCGTCCTAATTAGCTTGGTTCGATAATATCACCATTATAGTAATAGCTTAGGTAGGTTAAGAAGTTATATTAAAAGGTACTTACAAAGATAAACAAAGGATTTAGTAATAGTTAATAAATTAAATAGGTGTAATACAGCAAGTGACTTAGGCTTATAACTGTTAATTAGTAGTCTATATACTAATAAGTAAGTAAAGAATAAGGACTCTATCTATTAAAACTATAAAGAAACGAAACTATTTATATATAAGGTAGGTATTAGAAATAGGAAAGAGATGGGGGGTATATAACTAAAATAGGAGTAGTAGTATAACCGGAATAGGAATAAGGATAGGGTAATAGGCTAAATCTAACCTGAATCGACAAATCCATATAGCTTCGCACCTTAATTTTATTACTATAATGGGTTGTAAACGTACTTCTAATAATACAGATCTTATGCAGCCTAATTAGTATATTGTTCCGAAAAATAGAAAGGCTAAAATCCCACCGCCGGAGCCTTAGCCACTGCTAGAATTTAACCCCTTACCTATTAATCTTCTACTTACTAATAGAGCTCTAAATCTACTACCTTATGTAGATCTAACTAATCCTCTTGCCTTATTTAAGCTTATATAGACTAATAACTTGCTTAAGGAGCTAGTAGCTTATACTAATAAGTATATAAGGCTTTATCCCTACTAGAAATATAAGGATAAAAGAATAAGAGTTTAGAGACCCTATAAATGGAGGCCGACTACTACAAGGGAGCTTCTTATATACTTGGCAGTAATAATTTATATAGGGCTATTACTAGAATTAGATATTACCGACTATTAGAAGAAGACCTATAGAAGAGAAGTCGACTATTTTACTATTAGGGAAAATATAGGTAAGACCCGTTAGTAGTAAATAGATTTAAAGCTTTATATATTAATATTAAAGCACCCTAATAGCAATATAAAGGAGTCTCCTTTTAATAAGATTGCTATACTTAGCGACGTCTTACGCAACTTGTCAGACCTTGCGCTACCCATACGGCGGTATAGGCTGTAGAGCTTATAAGGCATTCCAACCGGCAGCCGTCCAGTCGCGAGACACTGCTGCTATCTTTTTAGTTTGCATGGCTGAGTGGGTTGGGCTTGGGCATGACACAACTATTTCTAACTCTATTAAACGCCTAGGACTTACCTCGCCGTTAATAAAACAATTACTTAGTTTACCAGTTAAGTATTTAAGACTATTAATATTCTAACCAGACCTACGCTAGAAGGCTTTAAGATATAAGTTATAGCTAATTAGGGCTGTATTTTAGACTGGCTTTAGTATATAAAAGGTAACAAAAAAGGGCCAATTAATATAGATAAATATTAGATAAAGGAATGGGGATTCTTAAAGACGCAAATAGTAGTATTAGATCTTCTCCTATAGGAACTTAAAAGCAAATAATATTTTAATAAGCATAAGTATATTGTTTGGCTGGATAATCTCTTTATAAGTGTTAAGCTACTTAATTAGCTTTAGTAGGAAGGAATTAAAGCCGTAAGGATAGTATAAACAACTAAAACAAGGCGTAAGGTAGTAGATAAATAGGGAAATAACTCTATAACGCCTGCTAAGGGCCCTAAGCAAATTAATCGGTTACTTATAGACCTTAAGCTAGTACATTCGGGATAAATTAAATAGGGGAAATTATATGGAAGACTCTCTAAAGACGGCTCCTATACGGAATTTGTTTAAAAGGATGCCGACGTTATACTTTTTATAAGTATAGTTAATTTTAGTAAGTTTGCCTAAAAATAAGGCTTTACGAGCTCTGACATTATCTATTACTAGGTAGAGTTAAGGTTTAACGAACTTAACGATGCTCTGCTACTACCGCATCTGGCGCCCACTAAACGCAAAAAGTCTTTAGCGACTAAGCTATAAAGGAACTCTTAATCCCGCAGTTTATTGGTATATATAACTACTTTATAGGTAGCGTTAATAAAGCCGACTAATTAAGGTCTTATTTTAATATATATAGGACGCATATAAAGCCCTTTAAACCTCTCTACTACTTCCTCCTTAATACTACTATCGTTAATTACTATAAGCTCTCTAGTGAATTAATTACTAGCTATTAACTAAAATATAAATCCCATAAAGCTTTCCACAAGGAGCTCGTTAAGGCCTTATTTAATAGTGGTAAACGTCTTACTAACCTCCCTAGTTGCGTTACTATAATAGAGGCAAAGGATATATATAAGGCGCCGGCGAAGGATTATAGGTAGGGCCCTGTTTAACTGTTTCCTAAAAAGCCAAGTTGCGTAGCTTATATAGCTATAGGTAGAGGATCTATAAAGGAAGAACTTAAAAGGAAACCCCTTATAGAGCTTTCGGTAAATACAATACAGAAAGCTCGCAATAGTAAGGAGTAGGTAAGATGACGTCGTCCTCTAAGAGCATGATTTGGGTGTACTCTATATAATATACCGCTTTATAAAGAAGGACCTTGCTAGTAAGAATACGTTAACTTAATCTAATTACGATTAGCTTAATAACATAGCATATTTAAGATTTATTATAATAATTTGGGCCCTTATTAATTAATAAAATCTAAACTTTAAGACTCTATTTGATCTAGAGCCTCTAGTTAGCTCGTCTACTTAGACGCCTATCCTGACAGCGCATAGGATAGTAATATCCGCAATATATAAACTTCTCGCTACCGCAACGGCAGAGGTAGTTCCTCTTATTATGCTAAAAGACACCTTTTTTATTAAGTCTTTAATTATAGACTAGATTTATATAAAATCCTAATATATATAGCCTTATTTAAATAGATCTTCTACTTTCCTAATAGGGTAATAACTATAACTTTAACTCTTCTAAAGCCTTTAATATATTCCGTACTAAATCCGGTATATAACTAATTACTAGCCAGTTAGATATTTCCTATAAATCTTATTTAGTTATTAATAATATATATAGTTATTATAGGGTCTAAAATTATACTATTATAGAGAGCGTAATTAAATGCAATATAAGCTCTAGTTTAATAAACTACGAAGCTTCCTAATAGGTTGCTAAATAAGCTCTTCTACTCTATATTATTTAGCTTTTTATTAAATAAGGCTTAGCTCCTTAGTTAATTAATTAAGGCCCTAAATTCAGGTAAAGAATTAGTAAGCCTCTGCTCTACTAACTATATTTTTAAATTATTTAGTTTCTATCCTAACGGTCTTATTAACTTAATAAGGTAGTAGCACCTTTTATATGGATAAAACCTTCTATATAGATACCTTATTGTCTATCTCTTCTAATCTATTTTTTTTTAAAGATTTTACTTCTAATTTAGCTTCCAGTTTAACCTCTAATTTAGCTTTTAATTTAGGCTTATTAATTAGTTCTTCTTTAAAGCTAGCTATTATAAAGGCCTAGTTAAAAGAATAGAATATATTAGAAGCTAGTAAATAAGAATTCTAAAACAAGGACTGGAAGAAGGTTGAGGAAAGGGCACGTCTATATATATAGCGCTAAGGCTCGGCTAAGCCCCTAACTAGGGTCTATAATAGTGCCGTAACAGCTATATAGAATCCTTACTAGCTCCTTGCCTTTTAACTAAACTCTAAGCAACGGTAATTTTAATAGACTTTAATAATGTTATAAAGGGCAGGTAGACGTTTTTTCTTCTACTTATGCCCCTCTAGTTTATTTATTTAATATTCTAACTAGCTTAATAAGATAGATTTAATAGTATTTACAAAATCTTTAACTAATCAATTACTATCTACCTTAGGTAGATTAACCTTCCTATAATCTTTATATACCTTTTCCCTATTACAGAAGTAGGCACGAGCTGGAATACAATGTACTAAACGGGGTAGTAATTGAAGAAGGCTACGTACGCGTAACTATGCATGGTTAATACAAAGACATTTGGATAAAGAAGAGTCTTCGTGTGCCGGGTACGGGTATAAATAGGGGTTGTAGGGGAACGTGCGTAGGTGTCTCGGGACGAACGTGAGCATGGGTCAAGAACGTCAAAACGCGCAGGGACGTGAGAACGTGTGAGTCCCGTAACATTCCCATTTATAAAGCCACTTTTTAATATTCTAACTCTTTAAAGCCCTCCTTATTTTAAAATATTAAGTAGCTAGGTTAACCTTTTAAGCGTTATCTATTAGAGCGGCTGCCTGCTTAAGTAATATAAGGATATCGTAGACGGTATTGCCACTTAGTCGGTAATAGGTAATAAATAGGTAATAGAAAATAGATAGTAAGACATACGATGGCAAGAAACAGGGTGTGAGTTATAAGGTGGTACTTGACAGTGACCTCAACGTTCGACGGTTTCCTAGTCTTAGCTTTTTCGTGAAGGCTTAAATGCATGTAAGAGTAGTTATACTTTTAATATAGAAGTTTATTAACTCGAAACCTACTAACAAAGTCCGTGATGCGCATGATAAATTAAGCATCCTATTTTAAAAATTACGCTTGGAAATTCTACCTAGGAAAAAAGCCGCCCATCTATAAGTCTTGTGACCATCCATCTATCCACGGGTATAATGCATCCCGCACCTAACATTAAACTCTGTATATAACCTCGTTATATCATCCAATCATAACTCATCAGGCAACGAAACTCCTTGCCCTCTTCTTGCCCAGCATGCCAGGCTTAGAAGGGTTCCCGTTCCCAGCCTTACACATCAGGCTACCTACAATCTCCAATGCCGCAAGCTGCTGTCCCGCGTCTTGACTACCAGCGAAACTTGTCGCAACGAAGTTCGCGGAAGCGCCTAGAATGTTCTCCACGGCGTTCGCTGTGCTTGGGCTCAAGATTGCGGTCATGCCCATCCACCTCGCCAGGTATGCCTTGAAGCTCGCCTGATCGGTATTGCAGTTGCCCTGGCCCTCGCACTGCTTCTCAAACAGGACGCCGTTGTTGAGAAAGTTGCGCTGGGTGGAGGAGACGAAGCCGTTGGCTCGGTCGTTCCACTTTCCATTGCCAGTCTTGTCCGCCATGATGGCAGCCCCGTACATAAAGACGCCAACGTTGTAGCTCCACTCGTCGTGATCCACGTCCACGCACCCGGTGCCTTTCGCGTCATCGGTGCCATCGTAGACATTGTAGTCGTTGTCGATCAGGCCTACGCTGACGGTCCAGTCGTACGCCTTCTCAGCCCAGGAGAGGTAGTCGGAGTTGCCGGTGAAGCGGCCCAGCCTCGCGGCAAGCTGGAAGAACAGCCCGTTAGCGATGGTGCTCTTGTAGTGGTATCCGTCTGCTGACGGGTCGATCTTCCACTTCATGCCGCCATTGCATCGCGTAGTATCCCATCGACCTTTCAGGTCATTGAAGACGTTTTGCGCGAGCGAGAGCCAGGTGGGTGAGCCGGCTGGGGTTGCAATGCCGTATTCAGCAGCCGACATTGCGGTAAGTGCCCACCAGGCTTGGTCGTCGTTGCCACTGCAGACGTTTGGCATCATGAAGTTGTTGGTAGAGCTGATCTGAGAAAGGATCGATGAGCTAACGAAGCCATTGTAAGTGGCATCACCGGTAGTGTGGTAGTAAGAGAGAAGGCTGTCAAGCGTCGAACCGCTTTCCCACCACCAATACGGGGAGGGGAGCAATCCGGAATTCGGCGGGTACAGGGACACTATTGATTTGGCGATTGTGGAGGTTGTAGATTTGATAGAGTCGGTATTGCCATTGTTGAGCGAGAGGGCTTGCGTCGTGTAGGAAAATGCTGCTGTAAGAGCTATGGTTAAAGTATAACCCTTCATGGTGTAGGTTTAAATAGAAAACAGGATTTAGAGAAACTGGAGGGAAGAGGAAGAAGGACAACAGATGAAATCTGTTGCAAGGTTCGAGAAGAGGGACAAAATGAAATAAACGCGAACAAAGGGGAACGGGATTTGTTGTGAAATAGCTGCTGTTCAGCTATGAGAAGAGATTCTCAATATAGTTACTTATACGCATAAAAGAATGGCTTAACGCTCAGATGGTAGACGCTGATTGCCATATCTTTTATCGGATCTCCATGGCCGGTGTAAGAGGATTGGATGCGTGGGTTAACCAGGGCTTAGCTGGAGCTTTGAGCATAAAAAAGGTAAGTGACAGGATTCTGTATGTTCGCCACAGCGACATTGATGTGGTGAGGTGAGAGAGGGAGGCTTGGGAAAGATGGGGTCCGGAGTAAAACCATAATGGGAGAAAGTAGCTGGTATAGGAAAATAAGCATAAGAGTGCTGGCAAAAGACTCCAACGTGAAACACGCTCATGTTAATGATAGGCTAATAGCAGAATTAACCAACTAGCGGGCCATCAGGAACGGGGAGTAGAAGAGTGGTGTGAATGGACAGGCAAAGAAAATGCAGCCCTTCCTGCACGCGGCGCTGCTATGGACGTTCCAATTTTGGGATCTCTGCGAGTCCTGCTTGTTGGTGGGGCTGTTGGATCCTAGGGGCTGTGCTCTCTCGATAGACGGTAGGCGGGCTGTAGATAAGCTGCAGATGTAAGAAGAGGCCTGCCCCATCTACAGGACGGAAGGAGGGGCAAAGGATGGGGGCCAGCGTGTGTGCTGCCTTGATGTGGCTGTGGCCGTGCTTTCATTGTGGTGGCTTAGCCGAGCCTTGGCATGAATGCAGCCAATTGAATTCATATTTATTCCCAAAGCTGTGCACCGATATTTGCCATTTCCGCGGCTTAGGCTTATTTTTCTGCTTTGTGGGATCTATTCCCTGTTTCAGCTCCTCAAAGTCCGCTAGACTGCTTTGCCATCAATAAACTCTCGTCAAAGCCCACAGGAATTGGCGACGGATCATGCTCTATCCCTTAAACCGCTGAAATTCGTCCATTCGTTATCGATAAGAAATGGCTAATAGATAAAGATGTCTATTCAAAGCGAAGTCATGCCTCCTCCGAACAGCAACATCAATATCTATCACAATCAGCCTTTCGGCTTTTCGCTTTGAAATAAGGCTTATTTGATAGAGAATTTGTTGTTCATTCGTTTTATAGCCTCAATAATGCTATGCCATACGGCGCTGTGTTGTTGTCGCGATAAAACGTCTTACCCCTTTTCGCGATTTCCTTTTTCGCGATTTCCACAGCTGTTGATGAGTAGTCTTTCCTGACAATTTTTCCCACGGGGTATTTTAACAGGTTTTAAATTGACGCTTTCCAGCTTCCTCTTTTCCACTTCCTCCTTCCTACTACGTTGTCGTTATTAATAGCCTTCGATATTACCTAGAGATTCTAGGTTACTCAAATGGTCTTTTGACGATACCCCACGGGCGCAAAGAGACGATACATATTCCTACTTTTATATTGGTTGTTGGGCGCAGGCCTCGTACCGCTAGGTTCTAACGGTACGCGTTGTTGGGGCAATGAGTGTGTAATCATCTACCACTGCTTGAGACAGTAGGGAACCTACTATTCAATACAGCAGGCTGGGGCGAGATTACCCTCTCCTCGGGCCTACACCCTCTAATACAATACATTATTCAGAATATATCTCTGCGAGCGAGTGAATAGATCAACGTAATCGGCTGTACGCGTTGCTTGGATTCGGGTGTTCTGCACGGACCAATTACTCCATGGACGCCAGCGGGTTAAGGGATAAAACCATCTTGGTGGTAAGAGGTATTGCAAGCCCTCACAGAGAACTCACTGTCGATACTAGGGGAACTCGGTATTATATATTGAATTTGTGGAGGAAAATAGAAATAAAGAGTTGTCTAAGCCAGCGAAGTCAGCAGGAGACTTGGCATCTAGGCCGCTCCCGCTCTCCCTTGATCTATCCCGTTTCCTGGCATTGTATTGGCAACTGTGATTGCTCTTTAGTAGCTATAAGGTTCTTCTTAAGGATCGTTGCTCTTAATTACGGATAGATATAATTAAGGCAAATAAGTATCTTCGGCACTCGTATAGGCTTCTAAAAAAAGGTATATTTAATAATTAAGAAGTTAGAGAGGTAGAAGGAGAGCCTATAGCTCCTATAATATCGCCCGTATAAGCTTCTGCGGCTCGTGAAGCTATAGAGGCTCTGCCTTAACCGCTTACTACTTCTAAGGATACTTGGGGCTCTAGCTTTAATAAGGAGTTTAATGCGATTAAGGGCTTTAAGGTAGAGGCTGAGAGAGAGGCTACGCCCGACGGTAAGGTGGTGGTTATTAACGATAAAATTATAGAGTAAGATAAGGAATCTAATGAGCCCATTTACCGATGTTTTTTTAGTAAGTTTAAAGGCCTTCTACCTCTCGAATACTATACTAAATTCGTGCTAAGACTTACTATAAATAGTATATAACTGTACAGGAGCTCCGTGGCGCTCCTAGCTTTAAATCGAATATATGGTGGATAGTGTAGATCTAGCTTCAAATCCCCTCCACTCTGATCCAAATAGATCACTGAGGGAGATAGGGCGGCCATTCTAGTTTCCTTTGCTGCCATCAAAGAGCGCCTTGCCGTACCCGCGCATGGTTATATTGGTGCCGCCAAAAAGCCAAGCTGCCGAGCGCCCCGCGTACGTGACCGAGATCCTATGCGCTAGCCAGTATTGGATGTTTGTGCTCCAAACGACCTTGCCGTAGATAGAGATATCATAGTTGCGCAAGCCAGTCGTGTCCGTGACCTGCCCGGTGTAGAGGGTACCGTTTGTGAATTCGCAGTCAGGATCCGGACAGTAACTCTTGGCAGTAACTACTGTGCGAATCTTATCCAAATCAAGTGGAAGCGAGGGCGGTAAGGTGGCTAAGACAGTCGGAACAGCCCTCAGCGTTTCTATTCCGTAGCACGTCTTCTCCTTGGCTTTTTAGGTATTTCTTACTTCCTAAAACAAGTATCTGGTTAACATCTCGATCAAATATGCTAAACTGCTTACCGCACTATTCTAGTAGAGACTCTAGCTCCGTCAATAACCGCGAGAGATAATAACTTTCTAACTCTTACTAGAATCCAAACTCTAGAGACTTACCTAAATAATACCTCGATGCAGAGGGATTAGTGAACATAGGATAACTAACCATTTTAAGAACTACTGTCGATTGGTAGTCCGTGTACCGATTGTAAGAAAAGAATGAGGACTCTGTCTATTGAATGTGGCTCTAAGAGCCTCTATATATACATAAGAAAGGTGTAGGAAGTGAGAACGAGAAGGGGGGAGGGGGGTGGCAATGGAAACAAGGGGTAGGTGACCGAGTCAATGACTGAGTCAATGGGTAGGTAGCTGAGTCGGTGACAAGACAACCTGATTCAGGTCGACAACTACTTAGAGATATGGTTGAACAAAATACTCATAATGGAAAATGGTGGCTGGAGATATTCGGAGTTAACATCTTCTAGCGTCAAAAGTCGAATACCCGACAAAACCAAACGGACTTCAGCCCAATCATTCTGTATTCAAGGTGCTCGGCACAACTCTGGATAGTAATTCTGCAGTGTCTAAGTATGCTTCTGTCTCTCGCTTTATTTGCGGGTGGCTGGTAAAATGCTTAGACGCTGGAAACCCTCCAAGCCGCTTCTTCCGACGAAGATGGTCCCGATCGCATTCAAAGTACGAAATTCTGCGAATGTCCGTAGCTACTGAAATGTCACGGTTCTGGACATCCTAGCTCCATTCCCGTTGTGTACATAAACCTCCTCTGTCCATGATCTCCATATATCAAGCTCTATACCTCATTTCCATCGTTGCTATCTGATTCTAGGAACACTCGATTTTTCGAATCTTCTATGTTCTGGTACTTCGAAGCAAACTACATGTGGTCGTCGGTAGTGGCTCTCGCCATGATGGCCGGGGGCCAGCTCGGGCAAATCGACAGATTTCTGGTGCCATTACGGAAGGTTGAAGGGGACACTGCAGAATGGACAAAAGCATGGGACTACATGGCAGAGGAGCAGAAGGAGTTGGCGGCACAAGACCTCGAAAAGGGCTATCTCCAGAGCGCCAGCGCAAGATATCTCAGGGCGTCGACGTACTTCCTCACAGGCGAGCGTCAGACACCCCCCGGGCTAGCAAAGACGTATAGCTACACAACCGCGCTAGAATGCTTCGCAAAGTCCATCGAACTGATGCCCATCCCGCTCGAAAGAGTCGAGATCCCCTCCCCCGACGGCATCCTCCCCGGCTACCTGATCCCCGCGCAGACCAATCGCCGGCCCCAGTCGTGATCTTCTACAACGGCTTCGACGTAACAAAGGAGATCCTCTACGGCATCATCCGCGACGAGTTCTCCCGCCGCGGCATCGTCTGCCTCGTCGTCGACGCCCCTGGCACCGGCGAGCCGCCGCGCCTGCGCGGCGTGCCGTCCCGACCCGACTACGAAGTCCCCGCCGCCGCCATTGCCGACTACCTGGAGACGCGGTCGGATATCGATGCGGGCTGCATTGGCCTGCTGGGGGTCAGCCTAGGCGGCTACTACGCTCCACGCGGCGCGGCGTTCGAGCCCAGGGTCAAAGCGTGCGTCGCGTGGGGCGCTATATGGGATTATGGCGCTACGTGGCAGAGGCGGTGGGAGACACGGTCGAAGAAGACGTCGGTGCCGTTCTGGCAGTTGCCCTGGGTTATGGGGACGGAGAGTATGGAGGCCGCGTTGGACCGCGTCAAGGCGTGGACGCTTGAAGGCGTGCTTCAGAACCTCGAGCAGCCGTTTCTTATCGTACATGGAGAGAATGGTGGGGCGGTCCCGCTGGAGGATGCGCAGAGGGTGTTTGATGAGGCTGGGTCGGTGGATAAGCAGTTGAAGATTTGTACAGTTGAGGAGGGCGGGTCGGAGCATGTTGGTGTTGACGATCCGGATCCATCGAGGCAGTTGATTGCGGATTGGTTTACTCAGCGGCTTGGGCCTCTTGGTCCGGTGAGGAAATGGGAATCTCAGTGCTAGGTAAGTGCTTTTGGATAGGCTAGGTCATATGATTTGAAACAACTGTCATTCGTTAATTCCAGTGCCGACCTAGAACACAACTGCAATTTTACCAAGAAACAGACGTGATCAAATAGACTATGGATTATATCGAAACACGTAGGAATGGATTAGCTTCGGCATGGAAGCCCCGGAAAGGAAAGTCCATCAAGTGATTATAATATATCTGTCCGTGACATAGTCTTTTTATCGTGCTTTGGATGAAGTGTCTTCCGGCTGCAAAAGGGCCCTATAACCTCGGCGTAGCACAAAGCTGAAACGGAAGTACTTCCATCGTATCATGGGCCTAAGTTTTTCGTGTTTGGAATGGAGGCCGGTTTAGTTGGGCAACATACAATAGTGATGCACAGCAAAGGAAAAAAGCCTTGGATGCACCACATTGCTAAAAGACCAACAACAGTGGGATTGTTGGTTCACAGGGATGGCGTCATCCTAGGCCTTAGGGAGGGGAAGGCGTATATGGCAATGGTCTACAAGAGACAGCAAACAAGGGACGGTCAAGGTATGGGAAACTACTTCTAGTACACGGCAATCAATCAATCAACTGCAAGGCCTAGCTGGGGCGTAGTGAACCCTAGCTATAGGTAAACTAAAAGACGGAAGCAGCGGCTACCAGGAGATCTAAGGTCTAATGGAGGTCGGGACGTAGCTACTAAGCAGCCGCAGGGGGCCGTAGCTACGTGCAGAGATGGTTAAACGGGGTTTTTCATCCTACTGAGGTGGCTCATAGGGTTTTTCTCCCCCCAATATACCAGGGGTTTTTTCCTGTTAATATTACTTTTCCCCTGTGTGTACGGAGTAGTCAGCGTGGGTCGAGCTAGGATCCGTATCAGACGTTAAGCAATGAACAAATAATAATAATTACCTATATTTGACGTCAAGATCTAATTTTTGGTGTAGTAGAAGGGGGCTTGCCTAGGTCTTCCTACTTGCCCAAAAGTTCATGATAGTCTCTTAGTGTTTAGGGAGGCCCTTGAACGTTCTCGTCTTCCTTATTTGACACCTGAATATTGTTAATATTACTGTCGCCTGTATCGTTAAGTCCTTCCTTAATATTTAAGACCTTAGCCACCACCTCTGGCAATGTAGAGCCACCCGATTTGACGACTTCGCGGATCCAGCTTTTTAAGCACTCGTTTGTTCAACAACCGGGTTCCAAGCCTACATCGCGTCTATGATATCGTTCGCCGTATCAAAGAGCCTCATCCTCACGCTCGCGTCGTTGTTTTGGGGCGGGTATACCGATTTGGTGGTGAGGATCCTCGCGGGTAGCTGTCACCCCGTCAAACTCGCGTGAATCGTGATCGCTAAATGTCGAATTGACGCTGTATTCTTCTTCTTGAGGCCTCTTTCGAGTGAGAGTAGGGGGGGGGGAGCGGCTAGGGGGGCATGGCGTAGGGAGTGAGGCGCACCCACGATGTGTTGCGTACGGAGGTATCGGTCAGGCTAATTTCGGACCGAAGGCCTTGCGATGTGAAAAGCTCCATGGACGGATCACTGAA
>Ga0307515_10004092_pt1 | contig 30410 bp, 32 predicted proteins | sample 17_EM_MG_FD_194513 | JGI IMG/M metagenome (GOLD analysis project Ga0307515, IMG submission 194513) | Populus trichocarpa ectomycorrhiza microbial communities from riparian zone in the Pacific Northwest, United States - 17_EM | ecosystem: Host-associated > Plants > Roots > Unclassified | place... | reverse complement strand
GAACTCAACTTCGTAGACACTACCCACGACTGACTGACGCCCCCTCTCGTAATATCTACGTCGAGCATTCCCCTCCTCCCTCTGAATGAGGCTGGATTCCGGTCTAGCCCACCCCTTGACAGATTTTCCCATCGCGCCATTTGGCGTCACCCATCATCGTAAATTCCTAATTTATTAACCGCTAATGTAGACACGAGAGATAGCTCCTGCGCATTAGAACTACAGCCCTTCATTCGCCCAGAAACAGGGTACTCACTAGTTCGAGCCCCTCTCTGAATTTTCTCCCGGTCCAAGAGTTCCCCCATCGCCCACGCACTGCGAAATTACTATCGGGTCGTCAACCCTCGGTCATGGACCATCCTCGCCCACGGGTGCTGTGTGGATCAGATGGCACGTTAAGTTTCACACCAGGGTCAATGTATCATACAATAATCATAACGGCATTATCTCCCGGACGAAAAGATATCGTAACAAAGTCTACATTTGGGTGTTACACGGGGTATGAGAGACCGGGCCAGAAGGGAACTAGAACTGGGGTGTCTGAAATTAAGTTGACCCCCAAAGATGAACGGCCACCTTAAAGAAGGGATCCAACCCTACGGCAGCGCGGCCATTATCTATAAGTTAAAATAATTTAGTTACTGTACGTCATATGGTCATACGCGTCGCATTTAAAGGGTGCAGGGTGAGCGAGGAAAGGCGCTACGATGTAACATATCAGCATACGGGAAGATACGAAAGCAGGTGGCCGTAGAATGATCACGAAACCGGCAGCAAATGGGTCTGTCCTTGCACGGGGTGGTGCCACTCTGCCTGTAATTGTCGTTCCAACTGCGACATCGATTCATCGCATGGTGGGGACGGATAAGACATACTAGGTCCGGCGGGCATTTGCGATTGCGTAGCGAGGGACCCCACAGAAGTAATTGTTGGCCTCATGGGAGGCTGAGAATAGTTATGATCGGTCGGCGTGACGGGCATTGGCGTGCCAAAAATGGGTGAGTGAGTCACTGGGGTCGAGTGGGAATGAGAGGCATGTGGGAGGGCGTGATCACGTTGGGGGGAAATTGGGGAAGGATAGAACCCAGGGGGTGGATTGCAAGCTGCAAGTACGTGTCTGCACAACCATCAGCCACCGAACTGGTACGATTCCTATTTAAACCCCACATACAAGATGAACTTGTCGAGTTCGGTGATCCTCTGGTTCAGGCCACAGGTCGAGCCGGAGAAATGCTTGAAGTGATGGCCGACAACCTCTGAGGCTTTTCGAAGCCGGAGTGAGAGCTCCAAGAGGACGATGTAGGAGTTCGTTTCGTTTGCACAGCCACAATGTTCCAATCCAGCGCGATCGGGGAATGCCCAATCGAGTTCACCAGTTCCTTTACTAGATGTGAGTCGATCGATGAGTTGCGTTAACACATCTGGTTTCTGGAGTTCTTGTTGAAGGGATGGATCGAACAAGGCATTCAGGTCGTGTTCAGTGAGGCCGAGAGCCATATGGGACGGTACGTCGGTACACGCTGGTTGTGGAGATGGCGCGGAAGTGGAGCGTGGGGTGAGAGGTGACATGTCCCTCATGAGCAGGGGACGAGGGGACGTGTCGGAGGGATTTGGGGCGGCGGTTTGAGGCTCATTTTGGACCCACCTCTGTTGTGGAGGCTGATTCTTGAGCTAAGTTGGGGGGTTTATAACGCGTACGCGATAAACGCCAGTGAGTGAAACTTACCTCTTTAATGATCGTTTCGAGCTCAGCGACGCGACTTTGAAGGCGAGAAGTTTCGTTTTCGGCTTTTGAGTTCGTTTCGCCAACTTGGTAGACACAAAGAGCGGTCTATAAATTCTGAGATTAATCCCGTGAACGAGGGGCGCTCTGGGAAGGTAGGGCTGACCAGACCAAGTTGAGTGCAACGCCCGCAGGGGCGCTTCCTGTCACACTATAGGGTCGAGGAGTTGAGTGATGATGCAAGGGAAGAAGACCGGGTGGGGAGGTGTAAGTACCATGCGCTTGGACGTGTGGCAGTTCATGCAGGACTGGGTGGTGCGGTTGCGTCGACGCTTCCTGTGGTCACCACCATCGGTGGTGGTGGTGGAGTCCGAGAGGGGGCGCTTTGAGGCGGAAGCAGTAGCAGGAACATCAGGCATGACTGCAGCCGCAGAGAGAATGGAGGGTAGCCAGGAGGTAAACCCCCGGGTACTTATAACGATCCCCCCCCAGCGGCACCGCTGCCGATGAAAAACCAAAGGACTGGTATCATCAAACAGTTCGTTCGTGTGAGAAGATCCAGTTTGCGGATGCGATGATAACGCGGCCGTGAGAACGTCAACCCATAGTGCAACTGATGAAAGAAAGCCCGCCCAATCTGGCAGGGTGAAAGCCGGCAATCCCCGGTGTCACTACGAAATTCCTAGGCTCAAGTGGACGGGTCTGATGGCTCCTATGCCGTTCGATCTGGCATAGGCTCCGAACCAGCAAACCAGTCAACCGTTGAGATCGAAATTTACCTGATTGTGGCTTCCTGCTCGCTTAGTTGCAGTCACGTCACCAAGATACTATGCAATACTTACTGGCATACACCCAGTGTCATCGTGGCCCCACCGGAGGTTTTGGAATTCGTCACACTCCAGCGCCCATTTTACCAAAAGCCCTGACAGGTCACCATGACCCCGTTGTGCTCCTTCCAGGTTTGGATGGGGAGAACGCACATCTGTTCATTTTTCAGCACCACTGATCGACATCACGGTCTGTCAGATCACCTCCCTCGGTCGTCGTTGCTGAGTTCTGGTCTGTAGGCAGGGTAACTCAAATGCCTAACATTGTTCCGTCTCTCTCCTAGCTCGCAGTCCGTCCCACAATCAATCAACCCCACGATATCCGCGCAGCTACAGGAACGCCATTGGGGGCGGCTAATCGACTAGGTCCATTTTCGCCGTCTGCTGATGTTCTTGCCATACATTCATCACCCCCTTCGACGATACTCTGGTTGTCCGTTCTGCCGGCTACGCCCTCCATCGATCGCGTTGTGCCGCAGGTTGTAGAAGGCCAGTCCTGTTGAGCGATGACCACGTCTGGAAATTTCGCTTTTTCCAGTCTGCGTTGCGACGCTCCATCTTGTGTACCCATTTAGCACAACGGTACGAAAACCAAAGCCTTCCAACGCCTCGCTTGTACTTAACTACGTCATCTTGGTTCGCATGACGCCTCCCGCATTGCAAATTGCTCACAACAACCTCAAGGGCGCTAGAGAGTACAGAACGCATCCTCACGACGTCAAAGTCCGAGATACCTGTCAACACCAACCAGTACGATCCTATACTGGCTACCTGTGATCTTGGAAACCCGCTCAGGGGGGTCCAAACACGCTTGTTTCTGTCTGCTTCGATCTCAAGTCCCCAATCAGAGTGCTTGACGCTCTACCCTCAACGCAGAGGTCGTTTGCCCTTCTTGGGCTACGGTGATCTTGACCCATACCCTGCGATAACGCTAGCAGGTAACGACAGGCCTCATATTCCATCCTTACGTCTCGTAAAAATCCCACAAAAGCATGGGAAAGGTTTGCCCGTCTTTGCTCTACCTTACGGCACTGCATGGCTTGGCAATTACAAGGCGGTTCACTCATTATTCTACCGTTAGATCTCTAACATTTCGCGCGGTTGCGATCACTTACAAGTATGTTTGATGGTGACTCAAACGGCATCTGATTTACCGGTTAGCCGAGTACCGCTATCCTGGTCCAAGTCTGTCTTCATTAGCCGGGGGGTACATCAGAAATGTCAATGGCCCAAACGTCCTGAAACCCGACTGACGAGCGTATTCGCATCGTTGATCGCTTGTTGTTCCATTTTTGTCTGAGGCGTCTTCCTCTCTTACACACGTGATCCATACGACACACCAGTCGACTCTAAAGGCAAGGTTCGTTGTTCCGAGAGGAGTAGCATCGCAAAACCGTTTAAAAAAAGCATACGGTAGATCGGGTGCGAACTGCAAAAGTTGACAGCAAGACACTAGGTACAATCGGCCCTGTAGCAATTGAACGGGACGAAGGGGACGGCGCGGTATTTCGTTCACGCTATCATACCGGGGGTCCTTGGCAAATCAACCCTTCCAAAGATTCAATCGTGGGTGGGGTTCCTGTGTATGGTATCACGCAAATTCCCACCAAATAAGAATTGATGTTGCGACCGCAACAAACTTAATCGGTGAGGAGATCGACAGTCCCTACGTCCAGCGCGACCCCGGGCCCAGGGCAATCTAGTTCGGCCCGATGTATATGACCACCATCATCACGCATCTGGGGTTCAATTGTAGAACGTAGATCACATATCTGTTGAAAGCACATCTTCGAGGAGATGAGGCAATGTGTAAATATGGCGACTCCACAGACTCGTGCTGCTCACCTCTAGTGAACCTCGGCGGCGATGACCCTCCAGGTCATGCACGGTCGATAGGTTGAGGGAGCGGTTCGTTCAGGCCCTCCCAACCAGGGGATGTATTTTCTTGGCTGGTTTCCTCGGCACCAAACAGAACGATCTTTCCGCACTCTACTGCCCCTGCGACCGGAGCACCAACTGCGTTGATTTCTGCAGACTTGTTCATTATTTGCGCACCTACTCGTGGCACCACAGTGCCATAGATCAACTGGCTGACCGAACCATCACGTTAACCGTCCATAAACGACGTCTCGCTCAAATTGTAATGGGATCGCGGGTCAGGATACCCGAGCAGCCAACTGACGGCCGCACTGAAAACCCGCCGTGGTCAGACGACGGGTTCCTGAAGACACTAACAAGGACTCTGTCATATTTACTCGTTAGAGATGAAATACCACAGGTGTTTCGAACCCGAAAGAGGGTGAATCATCGCTATTCGGCCCGTTGAGATGTATCGCCATCGGCCGTCTGTCAGCCCGAGTTTTCTGCGCCACAACACTGAGACCGAAGGGGACCTTTCGATTTACAACTACGACCACATGGAAGGTCGCTCTCACCAGGGACAGTTGCGGCGTGGGTCGTGAGAAGTCGTGCAACACCAGAGCTTGCGGTGAGTGGTTCGGGTGACCACTTCCCCCGACTACACTCGTTCTGTAACCACGGGAAACAGGCTAGTTAAGCCGCTCAGGGAGCAGCTGTGGGTCTAATCCTCTCAGCCTTCACGACCATCGGAAGTCCTACGCAAGAGTGAGTCCAAGGATTGACGTTCGGGTTACACCTTGGTAGGAATAACCAATAATCAAGAAGATCGGTACGGTGGCATTCAGGCCATCATCATTCACCGGTGGTCAGCAGAAAACGCTGACAAACATGTACATCAGGGTCGGGACGTCTCTGGAGCGCGGAGGTTAAAACCGAATTCGAAACGGTGAAGAGACGTCAGAGCGTTTCATCGTCGGTCTAACCCAGAAGCTTAGGTTGTGGTGTGAGCACACAAGGCATTGCGATTGTCACTGACTGGGCGAAGTCCCGTCAGAATGGTAATATAGACCACCATGGTTTCCAGTCACGAGATCGGGTGGGAGAACAGCACACAACAGACAGTATCTGACATCTTTGTCTGGAGAAAGCCGGGTGCAGCTCTCGCGCGTTCGCCGGTTCCCCGTCAGGTCAGGTAGTGCGCGAATCCGCAATTGACAGATGGTGTGAATTTGTCCTCAGTTTTGATCATTAGTCGGCAGAGTGGTGAGAAGGACCGCTGGTGTGCATAAGGTCTAGTATCGGCTAGGGGGGGATCCGAAGGTGCTAGGGAGAAAGAGGGCGGACAGGTAGTACGACTTCAACAACGATGAGTAAATCTGGACACCCGTTTGTGAGGGCCTTGGGGGGGCTGCAACGATGTTCGGCTACGGCGGCATTAGAACGCGAAGAGGCAATGCATGTTGAGGTCCCCCAAACGTACAATGCTCACTCGTCGGGTCTATTAAGCGCGCGGAAGGGGGGAGTTCCGCGAAAGTCGCAACATACCGATCTCGGAGTTCACATTTCCAAGGTGGTGGGACACCATACGCCACGTCTAAGCTTGACGCCCCCCACCCTGGCTGTTGCAATTGGATACATTGATCCTATTTTGTTCAGGAGCAAAGCGGTCAGGGTTGCCGATTGAACAGGACCCAAAGCGCTGAAATCGTTGTTGGTCCTTGAAGGGCGGAGACCACAAGGGAGCTCCAGGGTCCCTGACGTTCCACGAACCACGGCGACCTCGAAGGCCTATTCCCCGGACCCCAAAACCCTCCCGTTCTCCAAGATCCACTCAAGCATAAGTTTATTGACGGGAGGGTCGCCCGACGTTCGGTGGCGCATCTGTCATCATTACCAGACCTGGAAAAAGTAACACATGGACGACGGAGGGGAGAACGGTCGGGTCAAAGTCCGATGTCAAGAGAATTAAAGCAAGCCCAGGCCCATTCGTCGTTTCCGCGAAGAGTGGATGTCGTAAGGAGCACTCGGGAATATCCCCTCCTCGATCACCTTGGCTCGAACCCGGCCTGATCTTCGGAACGGTACTTACTAGTGTGGTTACTGTGTACGCATGGTAGTGACGAACATATTCCAATGTTCACGAAAGAGTCATAGTGAGCTTTTACAATACAAGTCTAGAATCAAGATTCGAGTGGTTCTCTGGCGTTAATCAAGTAACCTACGACTCGGGCTACGGGGAGAGCCGGTGGTCCCGGTCACCAAATCCGTTTGACCATCGTGAATCGGGTAATGTCTTCCAGGTCTGGTCGCTTCTTGCCACCTCCACCTCCACCGCTCTTCTCGCCCCCACCTCGATTATTTTCCTTATTCTCTCCGATTTCTGCGACGGCCGCGGCATCATCCGTTTTGTTGTCTAGATACGTCTTGAGTTCCCGGTTGTAAATGCGTTCTTCGTCACCTTCTCCAATCGGATCTCGGCCGAAGTCGTTGATTTTGTCGTCTGCTTTTCTCTGCTCCATACCTGCCCTTCGTTTCGTCGCATAGCCAAGCAATCGGACCCCCATTATGATCTTGATCACAACGAAACTGAATGTCGGGGTGTGGGAGAATGATGGGATTTCAGGGACAAAATCGGTTAGGCACTGTATGACCAAGTGAAGGAATGAATACTTACCAGACCCACATCAGAACCCCAAGGGTGCCCCACTTTAACCTCATGACGACCTGCTCAACCGAAACAGGGACCAAGTATCCCTCCGACTCGAAATGCATTGACATGAACAAGTAATAGGACTGTCTTCCGATGAGTATCGCTAGAACTGCGAGAGGCAACGCAGCGAAACCCAATCGTCGCGCAACAAGCGGTGATTGGTCAACATATGAATGCTGCGACATATGAGCTGCTGATGGTTGAAGCTCTCCGATGACAAACGTACTTTTCGTGCGCCTCTTCGACCCGTAGCGCTCGCGCTGGCGAGGTCCCTACATAATACATCGATGTAACGTTCGTATACTGATGGTCGGATGTGATTGAACTTGGTGATGAATGCGTGCTTGAGCCAATCCACAAGCGTTTCAGAGAGGAGGACCGTAAAAAGTGGCTAGAAGATGAAGGCGTTGAGTAGCGGCGAGGGTGGAAGAGACCCCGAATATCCCACGGACTCACATAGGATATGGTCCAAAGGACGTTGTTCCCTCTGAACCACCCAAAACTCATTGGCAATGAGAACCCTCCAGAAAAGTCGAATTCCGAGCCGCTGAGCTCGATGAGGTTGCGAAATGCGACAACGAAGAGCATCAGGAAGAGGGTAAATCTCTCCACAATGTCTGTGGGTTAAATAATTTCCTCGATGTTCAATGGCTCGATCGCTCGCCCATTCATTTGACATACCTGCACAGGTTATCTGAAAAAGGTTGTCTTTTTCGAACTTCTTGAACACACTTCCTTTGATTTCAACGAACTGGTTCGACATGAGGAGTGTCAGAAGCGCGTGATCGTACGAGTTGACCGCAACATTAAGAGAAATAGTCTGATAGACCATCACGAGGGTGTGCACGACTAAGAATTTGTTTAACACAAATCAGCAGAATGACGGGAGCTTACTTACCCACATAAATCACGGAGAGCGTGAAAAAAAAGAACGGCCGCGCCGTCTGCGGAGAGACCGGCTTCCGATGTGAAAGGTACAGTATAGTCGACCTCGAGAAGAGGCAGTCCAGGATATCCTGTCCTATAGATGCACACAGCCTGTCCGCGATCTGATATCGATCAGTGTCACCATCACCCTGAAAACAACCACAGCGATGACTTACCTCCAGGGCGTTAAAGATTACATAGAGTTTGATTGTATCTTGACCACGAATGGAATGGTAGATCCGACTAGCGTCGGTGAGAGGGGCGAGGATTACTGTTGATGCCACCAGAAGCAATATCCGCAGTATGTCGGCCTTCTGTGCTGCGGGGAGAGAAGGCGCCCGTTTCCAAGAGAAGAGATTGCCCAGCACACGCCACAATGCCAAGGTTGATCTTATAGGGAGGATGGTAAAGGTGTACAGAAAGGAGTCGAGGCATAGGATGAACCCAAAACCGATTATCTAACTGAGATATAAGCTTCAACGAATAGGAAGAGGGTGCGCCTTTACTCACCTTTTCGACTGCGTAAGGAATATTGAGGAAATTACTGACCCGTTCCCATTTCATTTCTTGATGAGAGTCGAAGTCTGTGGCGAGCAGTTCTTCTTGGAGGTAGTCCCATATTGAGAATGGTTGCTGGTATGACGTCGGTGGCTTGGTTGAGGCTACGGGATACGTGGTCGTGTCGAGCGATGGCGAAGAAGTGATAGGGGTAGGGGGTAATGACGAATACGTAAACGGTCCGTTGTTCGAGAGCGGTGTTGGGAAGATTTCCTGGAAAGTGGGTGGATCCTCGACATTCACCGCGCCTGTCGGAAGAACGGTATCTGGGGAGTCTGTATGTTGCAGGACAGATGGCGTTGTCCTGATAGCTAATGGCTTAGACTGCTTCCTACCGCTCCACACGTCTCTGTCCAACTCGACCGTTGAATCCTGTCCCGAAGAGGGAAACACCGCTTCTCGCTCCTTTTTGTTTGATTCGATGGAACCTGGTGAGTTGTGCTCTCCTTTCTGTCTACCACCGGGACGAGAGCTACGAGGATCAACAAAGAGATCCGGAAGGTATAGTGGTCGAGTGGTTTCTTTTGGTAACGCTCGTTGTCGTTCCTCAGTCCATCCTACTTCATCAGAGCTGAGGGAATCCCGACGGGTCGCAGAGCAGATTCTATCGGAAGCAATTCGACCTCGGAGAGTATCTCGTAAGAGAGTAGGAGAAGATGAACGGGAAGATTTCGACTTGGTCCTTACGGAGTTGGTCGAGTACCGTCGTGTTCGTCGCCCGTTGTGGGACATGGGCGTCACCAACAGCGAGCCAGAGGTCCGGTGGTCCGATCACTATGCATCCCTCCGATCAGCCAAAAATTTCCCACGACCACTCGCACATCTCTCCGCTTCTGTCACAAGCCGGAGAAACTTATCGAGGGACCCAATCCAAAGAGAGATATCACGCGTTCGTATGCCGTCGTCCTCCTAAATGGCGAGTCATTTGAAAATTGGCATCGACGATGATTGACATCAATCACTCTTAATTTTACCGTTTCGCAGGATGCTGCAAAATCTCGTTTGGGATCACGCCACGCTCATGAGATGGATCTACCTTTGAGTATGTGGGAATGCATATATTCTGGGCTTCTCCGGTGATGCATGGTTGCAGGCGAACGGAGGTCACTGCCGGAGAAATGGGCGCCTGTCATGAGAATTACTTGTCAAATATGGTAATCAACAGCTCATGTGGGTCGGAACAAAAAACAACTTGGCAAGGGATGGGTTTTAGAAATTTCTGTCTGACAGATCTCTCCCATGGGTAGAAAGTGGGTGGTTTGTCAAATTGGATCGTTTACAAGTGAATTGTAAGGTCAGTTATCACAAACGAGTGGTCACCGGCAGTCGTCGATCGCACGTCCACGGAGTGAGCAAGGCGCTTTCCCCACGGTCTTACGGGGCTACACATATTACGTTTTCTGCCAAACCCGCCGCTCAAAGACAACCCCGTTCTCCATCGATGATTACCCGTGCTTTTACCCATAGGGTGTCGAGCGGAGCGCATGGGGGGGGACTGGCTCGGCGCCCTTTGACAACCTGGGGCGGCAGACCAGAACCAGTTGTTCTGCTCGGCGTACTTTTTCCTGCTTGACCTTGGGTTCCATCTGACTCCGGTACTGGACAACCAGTCTTCGATGGGCTCGTTGCTTGTCGAGGTGGGCGCACCCCGACTCGTTCGATATTACAATGTAAAAAAACATGATGTATTGATTCCTTATGTGGACCTGTCGACCTCGGCGATGGCCACTGTATTGGCAAAAGAAGTGTATCGAATAAGGCTACAGTAAAAAGATCAAGGGGCGAAGAGATGAGACAAGTCAACAAGCAGGCAAACAAACCATAGAGGAGAAACAGAATCAAAGGAAGGACGGCGTTGAAGTGAAACCGGGACGCGAGAGAGAGAGTGAAAATGCGATGGGTTATGACGAGACCGAATGAAGAGTACGAGAACGTGAAAGACAAGGATCTAAAGATCGTGCATGGAACAGCATGATATTATAGGTGCCGCGGGTCGGTGCGAGGTTTCACTGATTATTACTATACAAGAGATGGTCCTATGATTCGAGCCCTGCCGCAGGACCTCAAATCAAGGAACCGGAGCAGAAAGCGAAAACACGAATGAAGGGAAACTGGAGTGGCCCTATGCCTGTGATCGTTGGATCATATCCTCCAAACAGAGACCGGCCCGGAGCGAGGAGAAACACAGGACCTGGAGACCACAAGGCCACGAACAGTCGCGAGCAGCGATGGAGGGGGGGAACCTACAACCACGTTCGCCAATCTTCATCCTTACCCTTGAGATCCTGCACCTTTATATCAGGGGAAACCCTCTTGCACAGGCGGATATACCCGAAACCCAGCCAACCCTTCCCCTTCAGTCCGCAACCATCCTTACCCCCGAGATCCCGCTCCTTTACATCAGGAAAAACTTCCTTGTACGGACGGATACACCCGAACTCCTCCCAGGTTGTTCCGGGATCCTGCCTGGGCGTCTTGGGTTCCCGCTCCCTTCGGTCCTCTACGTTAGGAGAAAACCCCTTGTACTGGAGATTGAACCCTAATTCCGCCATGGACAACGGGTCGTTCCACTCAATACAGTCCTCTGTTTCATACTCCCTCTTGCGTTCCAGTCCCTCTTGCGCAATGCGTTCATCTTCGGAGATCTGGCGCCGATGGAGCCACAGGAGAGCCTCGGGCATTGAAACCCGACCAGGTTGGTTTCGATCCTGAGGGAGATTAAAAGAGGAGGATCTCTGTCGCAGGGTGGAAGTAGTGCCGGCGGTCCGGATGGAGGAGGTGTGGATACTGCCCTCCACCGCTGCTTGGGGGTACGCGCAGCCATCCCGAATGATGATGGAGTCCTGAAGCCGAGTGTTGAAACGACTTGCGCGGGGGTTCTGACGAATGATGGTGGCGAACTTTGACTTCGGATATGCTTTGAGCGTGAGAGGTTTCACGGCAGAATGTTCCGGAGCAGTCATAGGAGTAATCGTAACAACAGAGCTAGAACTGGGGTTCGGGCAAGACATGAAAACCGGAGGAGTCGACAAGGAGTTAGAGTCCTTCAAATCGTTGAAGCGAGCCGCGTTCGGCAAGTCCTCAGGTGGGTTAGGGAACATGCTGAGTACCCTATCGTACGAGAACTTCGGGTCGTAGTCACTATAGACGGAGCCGGTCGACGCGGACCACCTGGATGAGAGGGAGTCGAAAGCTGGAAGGTCCGGGAGAGGCTTCGATACAAGCCTAACCGTTGGGCGAATTGTGTCCTGGACGAATTTAGCGGGGGTTGTGGCCTCTTCTTCCTTCTTGGCGTCCACCCGAGCGGATGCCCCGCCTTCGACAGCCGTCTCGTCGGACTCATACGAACCCCCGGTCGCGGCACGTACAGGTCGATGCTGAACCAGGTACCCGTGGTGCGCGGTTGGGTTATTGGTTGACTCAACCCAAGGGCAATCGGGGTGTGTTATCAAATTTTTGTGAACACGTCGTTTCGTGGGTTCAACGCCGTCTCTCCGGACCTCCGACTCGGTACGACCATGACGCCTGAAGTCTTTGGTCGAGTTTGCTCTCCCCACATCGACTTTGGAAGGGGTAGTCCGAGGAGTAGTATTGGAGACGGATCGTTGCAGGGCACCGTTCGCAAGGGACTGGGCCGGTGCTGGCGTGTACCAGGACTGAGAAGATATGTTGGCGGGGACCTTGGGCTTATGCTGGGGGGTGGACTTGGTCGGCTCGGGGGAGTTGATCTTGACTTTTTTCTCAGCGGCCTTGGGAATCCCTCGTGACTTCGTTTGAACGCTTCCGGAAGCAATTAGATCGAATAAATCCGTTTCATCGTGAGCGAGGATAGGGAAGGGCTTGGAGACTTGGCTCTTGTCTATGCTAGACCGTCCGCGTCGGTGAAGGGATTTGGTGGAGGTTTGGGGAGGTTTCGCAGTGGAGGTGGAGTGAATGTGGTTGAAGGTGGGTGCTGTATCCCTACAGACGCAAAAGTCAGTCCCCAGGTAAACCGAGGTCATCTGCTTGTGGTCTACCTTGTTTTCGTTGGTTTCGATGAAAATGCCACGGGGGTGGAACGCGTGTTTGAGAGTTTGCGCGTGTGAAACATTATTTCTCGATGATCAACAGCGATTATGCGCTGGAGTATGTGTTCGAGCAGAAGATGAAAGGTTCGAGAGTGCCAGATTATCGGATCGCGCAGCGACAGAGAGAAGAGGGGCGGCGAGGGGAAGGGCGAAAATAAGTCGGGAGATTTATAGCCCTCGGAGTGGCTAATGGGCCACAGGACGTCGAGGGGACAATGGTTGAATGGTTGAATTTGGTTCGCCAGTCATGGTCTCGAATACAAAGGAACACTTTGATGGCAAAGGGCCATTCTAAACGCTTTGTTTAGAAATGGCCCATTGCCATCAGTTTCCTCGACCACCGCCGGGGGCGTGTCACAGTTAGCCGAGGTTGGGATCGAACCTCACGGCGCAGTACGTAAAGTAACCGAGGCACTGAGCCATGCGGTTGGCGTAAAATCTGGGGTTTGACCGAGCCTGTGTTGTCGCGTCTACTGTACGACTTTGTAATCAAATTAGATCTGCGGGACTGAAATGAAAACATTATCGAGGATCTCTTTGCCCGCTGAATGGACGGGTTTGGATGAGGTATCATCCGTGGGAACTGGGACTTGATTGTTGAGGCAGCGAACGTCTTGGTGGTAATGGTCCCCACGACACAGCCCCACAGACCATGGCCGCCTGCGAAGCCCTGCGGTCTCTGAGCCGGCTGTGTTTGCAGATCAAAGCGCAGTAGAAAGAACAGAAGGAAAAGCGTATTTTTGGCTTATCTACGTTGGTCCGATGAGTCGTCGTTGGAGAAATCGTTTTCGCGCTGTCGGAGGAGGGCGTGGGCGAGATGATGAAGTGGATGTAGAGAGTCGTAATAAGGTTCCGCTGAGACTCCAGTGTATCCAGGAGACCAGCCCAATCTCGCATGCGGTGTGGAGAGAGTGGTGAGGGTGGAATCTGCTGCGTCACACAGCTTTTGAACCTGTGCATGGGTTGAAGTCGGATGACGTCACCTCGGCAGCAGTATAAAGACTGTCCCACTCACCCATTGTTATCGTACACCCCACTCTCTCATCCTCAAGCCTCACGACTCACGATCTATCTCTCTTCAAACCCAACGACCAGATAAATGGCAGCGAGCGCAGCACTCCCAGGTCTCTTCTTCTGCTTTGCCGCTTGCCTTCTCCTCATCTTCGTTTGCGTCTCACCCCCGACGTGGGAGTCCGTCTATTTCCTCAACGCCGGCACAGGAGCAGGCAGAATTCGTTTCGGTGTATTCGGTTACACCGGTTCCGGCACCAGCGTTGGTTACGAGTTCCCAGCTGCCTTCAGGGGCTACAAGTCAGTCCCTTCTCTTCTTTTTCTTCTCCCATTTTAAACACGAAAGTTTCTGCGCGTACTGACATGAGAGATCTCCAGTGGTGGAAGGCTTTCGTCTAGTCTTATCCATAACCTGACCTACACTCTCATCCTCCACCCAATCGGTAAGTCACCCTCGCCCTGATCGATCTATCCGATCGTGTTTCTGACCGCGTTTCGCACAGCTGCTGGTCTTTCTGGTCTCGCCGTTCTCTTCGGCCTTTGCGGGGCCACATACCACCGCTCAGGCACTGTTTTCATGTCCCTTGTCTCCGGTCTCGCCTTCATTTGCACCCTCATTGCTTGGGTCATCGACATGGTACTTTGGGGGATCGCCAGGGACGTCCTTGGGGACAACAATGTTAGCGCTCAATACGGCAATGCCAACTGGTTAACCCTCGGTGCCCTCGTTGCCCTCTTCATCGGCTTCTTCACCGGTGCTTGTGGTATTTTCGGAAGTTACAGGAGGAGGCGATACGACAGCACCTATTAAACGCGTTAAGTCGGACTTTTACCGTCTACCCTTTATCCCCTTCGGCTTTCTTTGTGACCCTCGCTACTGCGTCTGTAATTCTTTCCCTTCCTTCTTTGTGCTGCCCCCCTTTTTGTTTTCTACGAATGCCTATCTCTGGCGTGCGAACAAGTCGATGTCCCCAACCCCTTGTATGTCTTCCTTCCAACCCCCTGGACAATCTTCGATCCTAGTTCATCTCAACCGTATACAACTATCGTATAGCGTGCTTTTGTAGAAATAAATCTTGTATTTTATCCCCCAGTCGCAGCCACGTTCATCGCGGCGCGACGCGACCATCACGATCAACTTATCCAAGCACTCACCGACTCCGTCCACCACTCCGTCACCGACAAACAGCACGTGGAGGTTAAGCAAGACGATGCTCTCGACAGCTCGTGTCTCGAGGTCGTCGCTGAAACGCGTCCCTCGTTTGGACTTTAACCCGACATCTGTCTCGTCAACATGCATGGTCCTAATCCCACACATGGCCTCGGGGTTTTCCCCATTCTCTACCGCGACCACTAACCCTCCCCCTTCATCAACCCCCAACTCAAACGAAACTCCTCTGTCCGCTCTTCCTCCCTTACCAGACCAGTCAGAATGGAGACCGATATTCAACCCTGTCGGTGCCTCTATCGGACTCCGAGAGAGGATTTCTATACGGAACCCCAAAACGGCCAGGACTCTCGCAGAAGGCTTCACCAAGTGGACGAAACCTCTCGTCAAGGCCGGTGAAGCCAACGGAAAGGGCGGGGTTATGAAGGGGGCACCGAAGGTTATTATTGAAGCTTTCCCTGGTACGCTACAGGCTCTTATTCGTTCTATTCCTTCACTTATGTACTCGCCCCTTTCGTATTGCGGTTTCTAGGTCCTGGAGCGTTGACAAGAGCTTTGCTTACACTTCCCAGGGACACCTTCGACAGATTGATCGTGTTGGAAGAACAACCTAGGTACCTGGAATACCTCAAGGTAAACATACTACCCAATCCTCCGGCGCATACACGCTCGACCCGTCTCACTTTGCTTGAATCTGACACTGTCTGTTTTACGTAGCCGTTGGAAGAAATCGATGATAGGGTTAAGGTGTTCCCTTACAACGGATACAGTTGGAACACTTACTCTATGCTGGACGACCAAGGGTGGTTAGACGACGTTCCTAGAGTACCATGGGGCGATGGAGGTACGATATTAACATCTCTTTTTGATACATGAACTTGACATTATACGCCGCCTGCGCACAGTCCACCCGAGCTTGCAGTTCATCAGCCACATCCCACAATCAATCACCGGCGAACAGCTCGTGAACCAGTTCTTGAGGTGCATACCTGATAAGACTTGGCTATTCAAGTACGGTAGAGTCCCTCTCAATTTAATCTTAGGAGAATGGGTCTGGCAGGTGAGCTTTTCTTGAATTCCATCTTACATCCATCCTCCCCTTTGCACGTTCCGTTCGTTTTGCTGTTCGATTTCTTTTTTTCCGTTTTGGTCTTCTTTTTCTTGCTTGGCTCTTTGATTCTTCATCTCGATGTCGGGGTGGGGGCCCGCGCGATTGCATTCATTTCTTCCCCTGAGTCCTCCTTCTACTCAGTCCGCAGTTCCGCCTCAACTTCTACCTCTGTCCCTCTCAACCCGGCTTTTGCACTGCCGTTCGCACCGATTTGAATGGGAGTATCGCATTGTGACAACCCCTTCGCCCATATACCCATGTTTCCGCGTGGTTATACCAATCATGCGGAGTCCTGGATCCATACCATCCGGTTAGCTGCGGTTCTGATGGTTCCTGGGGTCCAGCCAGCGAGGCCATAAACAGTTATGGACATCGACGATACCACATCTCCTATCTTTTCCCTTCAATTTGTCATCGCACTATTCATCGGTGTTCCCAAACAACCGTACCCCCTTCGTCTTCATTTTGTTACTCTTGTTCGTGCCCTCTTGTCTGCTCATTGAATTCGTTGGATCGAGAGAGGTTGCGCGCTTCTCTTCTTGTCTTCTCGTCTGGACTTGCCCTGGATCTTCTTATTGCATCTTCTCGCGTGTTTGGTGCCCAACTGTTGGCCATTCGTCACCCCTCCTTTGTCACTCGCCCTTGGCCGCTTTCGCCTACTCACCATCCAATCCTGAACCTTTGCTGGAGCCAGTACGACCACGATCGATCCTCGTGCACGACGCCACCATATCATATCGTACCTCTTAGTACTGATGGTCGGGCTTCCCGTCGCCTCAATCAGGTGGTCGTATCACCTTCTCCGAACGCGAACTCCATTTGTCTTTCACTCATTTCGCCTCCACGCATCTACTGTTGCGCCGGTTCGACTGCCTCATCCCATTTCTTCATCCACCCCGCTTCACACTTACATCGATATCCACCATGACTTCTGTCTGGTCTCCATCTCCAATCTTGATGTGCCTTTCCCTTACCATTTATTCTTACTCCATTTTCTCATCTCTTTATCGCTCCGGCGTCTTTTCCTCCTCTCCTTTCAACCATCAAAAACCTGCATCATAAAAAAGTGTCATTCTTACGAACCGGGAAAACCCCACCAAACAGCGTTTGTCAGCAGGTCCCACCCAACCCGCCCGTTGCAAGCTAAGCGTTATCGCCGAAGCTTCTGCGGAATTATCCTTGACCCTCCCCGTCGAGAGGTTACTGCCCTACGATGAGCACTTCCATCCGACCGTGACTAAGAATCTAAGACCAACGAAGTCGAGTAAGCCGGATTCCAGGAAGTTGGGAAGTCCGATAGTGGGGATGAGCGTGATACCTCACGAGGAGCAGGTTATTGGAGATGCGATGTTGGAGAAGTGGGATTATTGTTTGAGAAGGTTGTTCGTGTTGAAAGGGCAGAGTTTGAAGACCGCTATCGGGTACGCGCAACGTTTCCCGATGGTTTGGGAAGGTTGCAATTTTGACTTGGACTGTTTCTCCGTCGATAGGTCGTTGGCTCCGGGCGCTCAATCCCTCCTCAAGACACTCACAGATCCAAGTCTTCCACCTCATGAACGTGTCGACATCAAAACGCAAATCAGGAGGCTGGATATCAAGGATTGGGCTCTGATACTCAGAGCGTTTAATAATTGGCCTTTTGCACCCGAGGTAAACAAGCATTCACCCCCTACCCCTTTGTTGTTGTTGGTTAAGGTCTGGTGCTGATTCTGGTTGACGTTAGGATTTGTTGATCCATGACTCGTACAACCCGACTTCAAGGGATACGATCCCAATGTAGGTCTCCAGGGTACGGAACTCGTTTGGTCCCTTTGGTGGGAAGACCGGAATTCCCTGTAGGTTCTACTACACCAGGACGACGAGATGTATTCCTCAGCTGCCCACGGTTAGGTATCGCACTTGGGGTCGCGGCCTTGCTGTGGCGACCGTAGTATCGTCCTTGTGCAAAGTTGGATTTATGGAATACATTAGCGACACTCTCTCCGCTCACCATCCGATGTTTCAGCGCTCCCATTCAGGTGGTGTTTTTCCCGGCGGTAAATGCGGCTCATTTTGCAGCGAGTGACCATCCATAAGGCTACACCGTGTACACAAGTCTAGGCGGATATCCGGGGACGTTTAATTCCGTATCTGGGATCACGACCCTACGTTGAAAACGGCCCAAACCTTCTGATATTAGGAGTCGGGAAGGGTACCTGTACTAAAACCCAAGGACAAATATTTCCCTAACCTTTCTATTTTCGAGTATTTCTACTGAGTGCGACGAACCCCCTCGACGTTCATCAAGGTATTGACCGAAACCGATATATTTGATTGTGCCATTGAGGCCCGCTGACTCACAAACCTCTCCGCCATCTTAATCAACAGCTCCTGGATCTCCCCCAGCGGCGCAGAACCTAATGGTGATTCATGCGCGATTAACACGTCCTCAAATACCATATCGTCATCTGGTTCTTGGTAGGGTGAGGGTGGTTGGGGCGCGCTCAAGGTTACCCGGCCAAACAGCTGCCTAACCTCAGGTCCAGGACCTAGGCTATGATTGGCGAATTGGTTTCTGTACCGATCCACCCAGTACGTGTGAGGGCGCTAGCGAGGGTCCTCGTATTGGGGTAAGCTAAGGGAATACCGGAAAGGTCGTGATGCCATTCGAGCCCCTTTTTGGCATCACGAGAGACATCCCAATCTTGAAACCACCGGAGCAGCGGGTGTGGGTCTCTCGTGCGGTTCTTGCCGCTCTCATCCTCCACGGTAGCGAAGTAAAGGTAGATGAGAGACCACGTGAATGACTCGGCTTCGTGTCGATCGCGGCGAAGAATCTCCCCACGTCGACCCATTTCCGACAGCAGATCCGGCGCCACGAAAGGTAACGTCCCCGTATCGTCATTCGCGCTTGTACCCGTCTGGCCCACGAACCTAGCGAGGTCGAAATCGTGGGGGATCCCTGCCTTCCGCCTGTCATCCCACATCGGGTTCCTGAGGCCGATATCCCCGTGCTGGATTCCATTCTCCTGCGAACAGGAGTGACCTGTATCAAAAATCCGTCAGAGGTGCGCACAATGTGGTTTCCCTTGGTGCTTACAGAAAAAGCACCGCAAGAACGCGGTCGACATATCCTCCGCAAGTTCGTGGTGGCAAGATGGAATTGGACACGTGATGGTACGCATGTTAACACGCATATCACGAGACCTGCATTTGTAGTCACGTGTGTGCCGTGATTACCCAAGGAGCCTGATTCCTGGTGAGTCTCCCCAAGCAGACGGCATAGCTATCGCTCATGACTACCTTGCGAAGGTTGTGATATACGTTGTCACTGGCGTTTGCGCACAACGGGCTTACTACGTTTGTTTGCGCTTCTGTAGAGGATACCACTTCAAATCGAAATGCAAACCCTGGCAGTGACACCACTCGAATTCGGAAAAATACACTCCACGCACTCCCGGACCGCGGGGGGAGTCGAGTGTTCGGTCCAAACACACGTGCTGATTGGAGGATTATAATGCGTGCATAGCCATACAAATCTAACCCGAAAGATATCACGGGAGGTATAGAGAGAGAAAGACTTCCAGGCCCCCCAGAAGGTCTACGATTCTACTGTCGTCTCCCTTGGTGGCGTAGCTGGCCAGTCAACGACCTAGTCGGAAGCCATTCCAGGCGGTTAGCGTGCGAACGAGGCGCTTCACGAGGGGGCTTACTGGTTCGCCGCCATCCTCGTCCATCTGTGTCTCCGGTTGAGTTTCCTCTTCCTCCGGTTGGGTCACTGTCGCAGGCTGGGTATCCACCTCAGACTCAACAGGGGGTGACGACCCGTAAATCTGCGTCTCCTCCAATTGAGTTTCCACCTCTTGCACCTGAGAGTCGAAATTCGACGTAGCCTGAGATTCATCTTCCACTTGCGCATCCCGGCTGTCGGCGACAGAAACATTGGACCCCTTGATCTTTGCTGCATCCCCGCTAGTGGCGTCTGGAAGAGGGGATTTGGATTTCTTCCTGGGTTCGACCTTGGTTTTTTCCTTTCCTGCCGCCTTTTTCCTGCTCTTAGCACCAGCACCTTTGTCTTCTACAGCGGGTTGACCAAACAGGTTCTGTTGTTTCATCCCTACTTTCACAGGTTTTCCACCTGTAATTCGAAGCGAAAGTCGACGTTTAGTCGTACCAAGGCAGAGACAGAGATTTTCAAGGGTTCGAACTCACGTTTAGGAGGGTCGGTGCTCATCTCTGCAGCTTCAACCTTCTCGAAGAAAGTTTCGCTCTTGTGTAATGATTTTTGTGGACCGACCACGGCAAGTTTCTTGCTTCCGATACCAATCCCGGCTTTAGGAGGACCCATCTCGACTTTCTTCGCGAACGGGTTCGCCTCTAGAAGAGAAGCCCGAAATACGTCAGTTTGGTTACGCGTGGTGTATGAAGCGAATACTCAACTGGCTTTAGGTTGGCCAAGCGCACGTCGCTTTGCACCGTCGTTGCTCGCATCAAACGTATCCACCATCGGCTCGTCGAAGTCAGACCTTTTCCGTTTACCCTCGTTAACCAGCCCGGCGGTCGAGATAGACATCGATTGTTCCTCCTCCCAATCGTAGTTCGTATCATTGTTTGTCGGTGAAGTCTCGCGGTACGAAGACCCACTTCCGTTCGCAAAACTCGAAGAGGGTAGCCCAACCGCCAAGGATGATGGTGTCTGCGATGGTTGTGATGAGGCAAATCCACCTCCTGCTCTCGCCAACCCCGGCCGGTGGATTGCAGGAGGAGGTCCAAAATCTTGGAACGCCTTCTTCGCTCCACTATACCCCGCAGACCTTGACGATTCCCCAATTGGAAGAGGCGGTGGAACGGCCCCCGACCCCTCCCCCCTCCACTGCTCCCGTTTCCGCCTCGCGACCTCCCTCGGGTCAACCCCGTACTCATCTTCGTCATCCCCACCTTCCTCGCGATCGTTTTTGAGCGTCTCAATCTTTTCCTGAAGACCAATGAGATGATAGAACCCGGCCACCTTCGCCGCCATGTCATACGAAGCGGTGTGGTGCAGCATCTTCACAAGGTCGAGCGTCCGAGGGAGTTTGTCATTTTTGCAAGCGCTCTGGATCAGTTGAATAAGAACTTTATCGAGTTCGAGCTCCTTTGTGGCGATCTCGTCGGAAGTCAGTTCATCGGGACCAAGCGCATCCCGTAGAGCGTCAAGGCGGAGCGTCTCAATAGCGAGTCTACCGGGTTTATCAACACTTTAACACAGCGAACACGAGGAGGCGACGTACTGCTGTTCCATGGGACCTTCCTTGGGATCCATTCTCCGGAATGGCACGCGGAGTTGCAAGTCTTGGATGAGAGGTCTCGGCCAACCAGGGTGCTCTTGTCGTCCCTAGTTGCTTGCGATCAGTATTTGCGCATGATTCGTGGAAGATAAACGCTCACCTTCAAGATGAGACACATGAGGTTTCCATCCGTCACTCCGACCGGCCAATACGATTCATCCTTTCCCTTCCGCCTCTCCAACTTTTGAGAGTCCAGCACCCGTGCCCACGTGCACCTCCCCGGAATGCGGAAATGATGCATAATGTGTAAGTATCCTGAAGAGTCATAGACACATGGAGCCTAGATACAACATGTCAGCTCGAAAATTGTTAACAAGGACGCTCCGAACGAACCCCATCACTGTTGATCCCTATCCACTTCAAGGTGTGCCCCTTCAACAACGGCAATCGCTTATCCTGAAGAACCGTGAAATCCGGAAAACGAATCAGCTGACACTTTAAGTTCTGCGATCCATCCATGCTCGTGGACCCGTCCCTGAACACGACAAACAGCCATTCGTTGCCGGCTACCATCGAGACGAACTCTCCCTCGAACCCCATGAACCACCTCTCGACTCCTCCTCCAGAGAGGAAGGTCAAGTCACCCTCGGTGGTGGCGATCACAACGTTCCCATTACCTTGGATATCCGCATCAGATTTCGAAAGGAGGGATTTGCGAGGAGGTGGACCGCCAGCTGCGAGGCCGATGACCTTGGTTCCAGGAGGGAGGTCGTACGTCCATTCACCCTGTGTGGCCCAGGTGCCGTATGGTTTGTACGCAACGTGTGCAGGATGGTCCCCATCAGGAGGACAGGAATACACTGCGCCCCGTTCACCTAGCCGAGTAGCGTTAGGAGCAAGATATGTAACAATACAAAAGGAAGGTTGGGTTACCGAGAGCGGCTAGGTCGTATTTGAAGTAATCGGTGAAATGGTAACTCTTCCTCGTTGATTTGTCGTGGAACTCGACGTTTACAATGTGGTGGGTGTCTTGGTCAGTCGCTTCAATCACGCCGATCATGTTGAAGGCTGTAGACGGGACGAATCAAGTTGAGCTCTGTCTGGCGATGGATTATATGCGCACCAAGATATCTCCGCTTGCCCTCCATGGGGGTAGACCCAGGTTGGAAAGGGGGCTGGGCCTTCGTCACGCTAACTAAGGGGAAGGAAAATAAGCTGACTGGACAAGAAAACTTCATTCCTCGGTATCGATGCCTTACCCATTTCTCTTACACCCTTCCACTTATCCAACTCAGGTTCATCGTCCAACAACCCGCCTCCGAGGTCGTCGACAACAAATTCATCGTCCATATCCATGTCATCGTCCAGGACAACATCTGGTTTCCTTTCATTGTCGTCAGCAGTGTCATCTACCACGTCATCCGTATCTTCTCCAAACATAACCGCCCTTGCCCTAGAGTGAACCGTTTGTTCCACCTTTTTAACCTCGCATGGACTGGGAGCGTCCTTGGGTATTGGGTCCCTCCACCTAGTTAACGATCCATCCATATCGGTCCACGCAAGAAGGTTGTTGGAAGGAGAGAACGCGATTTGTGTAACAGTGGCGACTTGTGGTTCGCTGAAGCGATACTTAACTTTCCGGTCTTGCGTCGACCAGATGAGGACGCCCGATTTTGATGCAGAGGCGAGGTATGCGCCGTTGGGAGAAAGGGACAGCGCGGTAATTGCGCCAGACAGACCATTGGATGTGTATGCGGCTGACTTTGACCATGTTGACTTTGACACGGAAATGATTTCTGGGTCACTCGGTCAGAAAACGTGATGACGGATGGTTATTGAACAAACAAACCATGCGTCTGGGTGGCTGCTACGAAATATTGTCCAGCAGGGTGCCAAGATACCGAGCAATCGTGACAATATTCGGGAGCCCTGGGGCAAATCTCGTTGAGTAGATTTACAACGAAGCGTTCGGATGTACCCACTGTGTGTCTACCACCGTGGGGATGACACCTTCGATCGTTTTCTCGAGTTTTGGTTCTGCCCCCGAAACATCCCAGATAATAATCTTCCCATCACAACCACAAGTTGCCTACAATGGACTCCTCAATAGAAGATCTGGTGAACTAGAGGTCGAGGCGCACCAAGAGTGTTCCGGAAGGATGCCATGACGCCCGCCTCACACCTCTCGAATGGCCCTCCAATAACACAATCTTCTTGGTATCCTTGAGGTCGATAACCTTAACCGCCTTATCACTGTTATGGGGTTGGGGGTGGGAACGGGCTCTGGTAGGAGACGTAGAGGGCAACATACTCAGACGTGACTGCAATTCTCTTAGAGTGGGGATCTACAGCGACCGATCGAATAGCATCTCCTCCAGGATTCGCGGTGATAATCCCGGACATGTCGTGTTCACCATTGACATACGTTCGTAAGTTCGAGTCGGCGCTTCCGGCAAACCAGGTATCGTCCTAGGACCATGGTGCACAACTCAATCAGACGGGAGCATGACGGAATGGATCTGGGACGTACTGAGGCAGCGAGACATGTTATAGGACCCTCTGCTTCCATGGCAATCGATGGTTCGAAGTCTGGCCCTTTATCTGCTTGCCAGACGCGAGCAAGGAGGTCCGAACCACCAGTGTATAGTATCCTAACATCGTCGGCTCGTCAGCCTAACGGCGAGTGTAGTAAAAGCTGCGTGACGAACGAGCCATCTCGGGAAAACGCAAGGCACGCTTGGCCAGCGTCGTGAGCCTTGTTTACTGCAGCCATCGAATGTGGAGGATGATCTCAACTGGCCACGGGGCGAAGAGCGAATGATCAGTCGCGGTGGTGACGCGACGCGTCGGTCACGTCACGGTAACAGTCACCCGACCCCCGTAAAGATGCTACTTTATACCGGAATTCTGTATCGAATACGAATACTTGGAAACCATCGTAAAGGGAGAGAGAGTTCAGGGTATCCAGCCGTGCTTGGCATGTCGGCAGGACAATTCACCAGGTCGAGAAAGCCAAAGACACATGCAATGAGTGCAAAACATCAAATACAGTCGCTCACGAAATCCACTATTTCTCGCTCCCTTCGCTTATCCTCCGCAAACACAAACGTCAAAATGATGTAGTCCAACATGTCCATCCCCGCCGGTTGAACTTCGAGTCGCGCCTTCTGCTTCTTCGTGAAATAGTGCGCGCGGTGGAATTCAGCAATTACGATCTTCCTCTCATCATTGGTGACCAACTTCATGCCGTGGTTCAGCGTGGAGGATACTGGTGAGCTAGAGGACAAACTGACCTTGGGGTAGTTCGTTCCCATTGCCCCCATTGCCCATCTATATTGGACGCCGTCTGGTCCAGTAAACACGAAGCTCCTGGCGATTGAAACCGACTCAGTCGTCCACCTAACGGGAACCCTGATGGCAGTTTACTCACCCTCCCATCATCCCGCACTTGGGCAAGAACTCGTCCTGAGTGGTTATCCTTCCCCGAAAAATGATCCTGTCCGACGAGAGCGACTTCCAATAGATCCTTGCGATCTCGTCACTCGTCTCGGGTAATTCCATCCCCACATCACCCCCCTCCGTGCCCTTCTCGTCTTTCTTGGCCTTGGACTTTTTCTTGGCTTTGGTTTTTTTCTTCTTCCCCTTATCGGTGGTTTCATCCCCGGAATCAGAGTCGGTGTCGTCGTCCCAATGAAGGGGAGGTTGCGTGGATGAATCAAACTTCCTGATCCGAGTGACGTTCCCAACGAGCTTTGTGGGGGTGTCGATCTTGTACTTGGCGTGACCGGTAGCTTCGTCGACGAGGGTTGTGCGGAGGGGAGAGTCCCGAGCGAATCGGAGTGTACAACCGCCCATCGTGGTGTGGTGGGGGAATCACCAAAGACAACGTGATGGTCATATATATATGACTGGGGGGCATGGTACCGCCCATAGCTTCCTGTATCGCATTGGGATGGAATAGTGATCAGCATGGCCTCCGTTATACACCCAATGCCACCGCTGCAGCGCAGCAGCTGGGCATGCTCACCACCGGCAATCTGGGTTTCCCATATGCATCCGCTTTTCGGTTTGTAGGCCATCAGCGACTCTAGTAATACTACTCATGCTTCATGCTGCAGATGTGTCGTCGGTTTTTCGAGTGGCGTGAAGCGAGAATGAATTAAGTATATCCAGCTCCGGCACCGTGCGTCATGCATGGATGCCAGGTCCATTGCCGGGAAAGCTGGCCGTGCTCCACGGAAAACGGTCTATCAATTTTCGAACTCGGAGTACCCGGATGACATCGTATGGTAGGGATGGAGCTTAGAGTCCTGGATATCTAGTTGCGCAACGACTTTCTTCGTTATCCTCCCAGCTTGTGGATTTCATTCAGCTCTTTGCTTGATGCGATAGGTTCCCACCTTGAACGACCTACCTGAGGGTATGTGTCCTACTTTGCCACGTCTGCTGCTGGACCTGCGTCCAGCATCCCACCAAAAATTACACCGTTCAGTAGCCAGCGACGGCTTACCCCCACCTAAAATGGGGTGCCGGACTTCAAAGAGTGATTTACATCCGGGAATTCCCGCCAATCAGGTTTTATAACCGTTTTGATGCATTCGCGTCCACACACCAGACCTTGGGACGGATATCCGAAAGGTGCAACTGGATTCAGACAAGGTTCCAGATAATCTCATAAACGTCAAACACCATCGATTCATCACCGGATCCGCGTGCCGATCGGATGCGATCTGCGATGTTACAAGACCCTATGACAAGCCGTGTCCCTTTGAATGTGGGGAGTGGGCGGTTCACCGGTTTGTCGCCTTGGACAGAAGGGTCCCAGAGTGACATACACCCAGTGTTGGTGAACAGGCGGGGGGGGGCGGTGAAATCTTTGAAACCCATCTGACAACTCTTCGGCTCCAGGAGACTACGAATGGCCAACCGCAGCCCCTGTCCTCGCAGAACGCACCCAATCAGCATGCAGACCCGGTGATGATACTTGGCGTGTATAAGAGAATATCCGCAACCTCGCCCACACCCAGTTGCCATTTTGGCTGGGAGAACCCGGGCGCGATAGACGAAGCCCTGCGGGTGACCCCCGGGATTGGGACCACATCCCCCACGCTCGTGCTACTGCCCGTTTTAGACTCAGGTTTTGTAGACAGGTGCGTTCTCCGCAGGTGCCAAGTTTCCTTACGCCCGAAAGTCGAAAAATTGAGGCGCAGATGCAGAAACAAGAATTTATTGCGTCATCGGTCAAAAGTGAAACACCACACACGGGTTGTTGCTGGAGGGATTTCCTGATACAAGTCCCCGTTCCAAAGAAATGCCGAATAACGGGGACGAATAGCGTGGCGAGACGGCCTGTGTTCTCCAGGTAGAATCCTTGGGTGCCGCTTCCTGAATCCGGCAATATCGAACTCTACCTTCGAGGTGCTAAGAAAACACCGCACTCCGCATCAACCGCCACCACCGCCCCCGCTCGACTTTGCCCTCGTTTCTCGTTCCCTTCGCTTATTCTCCGAAAATACGAACGTCAATATGATATAGTCCAACATGTTCACCCCCGCCGGTTGAACTTCGAGTCGCGCTTTTTGTTTCTTCGTGAAATAGTGAGCGCGGTGGAATTCAGCAATTACTGTCTTCTTCTCGTCGGTGGTGACCAACTTCATTCCGTGGTTCAGCGCTGCAGCGTCGAGGATACTGGCAAGGTGGAGGACAAACTCACCTTGGGGTAATTCATTCCCATTGCGCCCATCGCCCATCTATACTGAACGCCGTCCGGTCCAGTAAACACGTAGCTCCTGGCGTTTAAAACCAACTCAGCCCTTTCCTGACGGGAAACTCGGCGATAGTTTGCCTACCCTTTCATCTTCCCGCACTTGGGCAAGAACTCGCTTCGACTGGTTATTCTTCCCCGGAAAACGATCCTGTCTGATGAGAACCACTTCCAATAAATCCTCGCGATCTCGTCACTCGTCTCAGGCAACTCCGTTCCCATATCATCCCCCTCCGTGTCTTTCTCATCTTTCTCGGCCTTCCCCATATCGGTGATACCATCGTCGGAATCAGAATCGGCATCGTCGTCCCAATGGAGGGGAGGTTGTGTAGGCGAATCGAACTTCCTGATCCGAGTGACACTCCGGGCGATCTTTATGGGGGTGTCGATCTGGTACTTTGCATGACCGGTGGCTTCGTCGACGAGGGTCGTTCGGAGGGGAGAGTTTCGAGCGAATCGGAGCGTACAACCGCTCATCGTGGTGTGGTGGGGAACCACCAAAGACAATGCTGTGTATGTATATATGCGATTGACATGATCTGTCTTATACACCCAATGTTAATGCTGCGGCGTAGCCGCCGGGCGCGTCCACCTGTACGAGTTACCCCAGCCACGCCGGGTTGGATGGGGTGGCGAGCCCCTACGAGTCACATTTTCACCCTCACCCTTCACGATATTCAGCCCCCATGACTCTTACGGTCCGAATATACGCATTTCCAAGTGACTCGTACTTATCTTGTCACTATGCAACTTCTATGACCGCGACAAAACTACTATGATGTAGTCCAATATGTCCATCCCCGCTTGGTGGACTTCGAGTCGCGCCTTCTGTTTATTCTTGAAGTGGTGTGCGCGGTGCAATTCAGCAACCACTGTCTTCTTCTCATCGGCGGTGACCAACTTCATGCCCTGGTTCAGCGCTGCAGCGTCGGGGATACTGGAAAGGTGGAGGACAAACTCACCTTGGGGTAATTCGCCCCATTTGCGCACATCCCCCATCTATACTGGACACCATCAGGTCCAGTAAACATATAGCTCCTGGCGTTTGAAACCGACTCAGTCCTTTACTTAATGGGAAGCTCGGTGACAGTTTACTCACCCTTTCATCTTCCCGCACTTGGGCAAGAACTCTCTCCGACTGGTTATTCTTCCCTGAAAAACGATCCTATCCGACGAGAACCACTTCCGATATATCCTCGCAATCTCGTCACCCGCCTCGGGCGGTCCCGTTCCCGTACCACCCCCCTCCATGTCTTCCTTATCTTTCTTGGCCTTGGGCTTTTCCTTCTCCCCTCCCGTGTTGGTGATGTCGTCCCCAGAATCAGGATCGGCGTCTTCATCCCGATGAAGGCGAGGTTGTACGGGTGAATCGAATTTCCTGATCCGGGTGACGCTCCGGGAAACTTTTACTGGGGTGTCGATTTGGTACTTGACGTGGCCGGTAGCTTCGTCGACGAGAGCCGTGCGGAGGGGAGAGTCCCGAGTGAATCGGAGCGTGCAGCCGCTCATCGTGGTGTGGGAATCACCAAAGACAATGGGATGGTCATAAATGTGTAACTGGAAATTAAATCGAGGATGGTGTTATCTGTGGTGTGTACTACATAGAGCACTGGTCGAATGATCGACATGGTCTTCATTGTAACTTGCATTCAGTGACATTGCTGCGGCGCAGCAGCCGGGCGCGTTCCCCGTTCCTAATGTACCTGTGTGATAGAGTGTGGAATGCGTTTTCGGGTTCTCGGATGCCATGGCACAAAATCCTATACTAAGTTGCATCCTCGTTGGTGGAGACAAGGGCCGTTCGTCTAAAAAGATAATGCTAAGCAGTGGTCGTGAGTTTACTATTGGAGGTGTTCGTGCGAAGAATAGGAGGGATACAGTGCACATCGGCCGTGTCAGACCTAAAGCTTCAAAGCTTCAGCATCAACCGCCGCCGCTCGCCTTTGCCCTCCTTTCTCGTTCCCTACGCTTATTCTCCGCAAACACGAACATCAATATGATGTAGTCCAACATCCTCATCCTCGCAGGTTGAACTTCGAGTCGTGCCTTCTGTTTCTTCGTGAAGTAGTGTGCGCGCTCGAATTTAGCATTACTGTCTTCTTCTCATCATTGGTGACCAACTTCATGCCGTTGTTTAGCGTCGAGGAAACTGGTGAGGAGGATAAACTGACCTTGGGGTAGCCCATCCCCATTGCGCCCAACGCCCACCTATACTGGACGCCATCTGGTCCAGTAAACATGTAGCTCCTGATATTTGAGACCGGCTCAGCCCTTTCCTAACAGATAATTTGCTTAAGCCTTACCCTTTCATCTTCCCGCACTTGGGCAAGAACTCTCTTCGACTGGTTATCCTTCCCCGAAAAATGATCCTATCCGACGAGAACCACTTCCAATAAATCCTTGCGATCTCATCACTTGTCTCAGGCAACTCCGTTCCCGTATCGCCCTCCTCCGTGTCTTTCTCATCTTTCTTGGCCTTTGACTTTTTCTTCTTCCTCATATTGGTGATATCATCCCCGGAATCAGAATCTGCGTCGTCGTCCCAATGGAGGGGAGGTTGTACGGGTGAATCAAACTTCCTGATCCGAGGGAGTCCCGGGCGAACCGGAGTATACATCCGCTCACTGTGGTGTGGGAATCATCAAAGGCAATGCGATGGTCGTATATACTTATGTGACTGGAGCCTAAATCCAGGGCGGTCATCTGCCCATGTACATAAAGGACTGGTGGAGTGATCGATAAGTACTATGGTCTTCATTGTACACCCAGTGACGTTGCTGCGGCACAGCAGCCGGGCGCATTTACCAGGTGTCCCCGTTCTCAATCTGGGATAGGTTGCGAAGTTGAGTTCCGCTAGTCGGTGAGCTCAACTGCATAAGGAGATTGCACAAACGGCCAATGGCAGAAAAGCCAACTCGGGTAGGAAGGGCGGAGGTGGTCTTGAGATCTAACATTCCTTTGAATGTGGGGGAGTGGGTGGCTCACGGGTTCCCCGAGCCTTGTCGCCTTGGACAGAAGGATCCCAGAGTGACGCATGTTCAAGGTTGGTAAATGGACGAGCGAAAGCAGTGAAATCGTTAGTATATGTCTGGCAACTCTCAGCTCCAGGATAAGAATGGTGAACCGTAGTCGGATGAAACCGGAGAGGTAACAGATAGGTGGAGTATCTGAAGACCGGTGACGGAGGCTTTGCGCGGGCCGTTGCTGGAGGGGGTTTCCCAGATACAAGTCCCCATTCCAACGACATGCTAGGCAACGAGGGCGAATAACTCGATGAAACGGTGCATAGTATTCTCCCGGTGGAATCCTTGAACGCCACTTCCTGAATCTAGTAATATCAAACTCTATCTTCAAGAAGCGATTTTGGTTCCTGTAGGCCCATGCGCGCGACACCAGCAAGCACGCTCAGACACGTCCATGATGGAGATGGTCGGGGAT
>Ga0307515_10004091_pt1 | contig 30413 bp, 4 predicted proteins | sample 17_EM_MG_FD_194513 | JGI IMG/M metagenome (GOLD analysis project Ga0307515, IMG submission 194513) | Populus trichocarpa ectomycorrhiza microbial communities from riparian zone in the Pacific Northwest, United States - 17_EM | ecosystem: Host-associated > Plants > Roots > Unclassified | place... | reverse complement strand
GCCATTAAAATTTTCATAGCAGACTCTATATGATGTGGTAAGGGGCAGCTAACGTACTCTACCTCTCCCTATTATCTCTGCTATAACTCTACCCTAAGAAGGAAATGAAATATAAAGGTTATATACCTAGTTCTCCTATGCCATTAAATTAACTTACTTTTACTTTTATATTTAATTCTTTAATATTACAGTTTATTATTATCTCTGTAATATTAGGCATTATATATATTACTTTAAGTTCTAATAAAGATATTGCTAATATAACCTATAGGTCGTCAGGCAGTGCTTAAGAAATTATTACTATATACTATCGTCCTAGAGATAATATCCTAGATCGCCAATCTACCAGAAGTCTTAAATTATCTAGAAATAGTAATTTAGAATAGGAGATAATTAATAATAATATAAAGACGCTGTATAGAAGTAATAGCAACGAATTATTAATTACTGCTGTTCCTATTAATAAATTAAGCTAAAATAACCGCGTAAAAGCTTGGGTTAATAGTACTAATATCGGTAGATTAAGCGGGAGTGAAATTACGGAGTTACTAAGGTATAATAGAAGGTCTAGGTCTTCGCGTAAGCTCTTATATAGGAATTTATAAGTGCGGAATATAAGTATAAAGGAGAGGTTTAATAAGAGTTAGTAAAAGACTTAAAGAATGTTCTACTATCCCCACCTTAGTCTTTTTTAGCTTAATATATAGCAAACTTATAAAAATAATAGAGACTATTAACCTATTACTAAATGAATTTTTATACTTTGTTGGAGATGCCTCCGGAAATAAAATTTATATAAATACCCCTAGGCTTAATTAGTTTTTTATTAAACTCAAAGTTAAATCTAAAGATAAAGCCGTAATTATACTATCTTAGCGCCCCCTTTTCGTATTTAAGTATACGGTACTTATGGACCTATATATTAAGGAGTTAAAGTACTTACTTAAGAGTCCTTTTGGTGAAATTTTTGTAGGTTTCCTCTGGCTTCCCTTATACATGTTTAAAATAAAGCTACCTATAAGTATATATATAGAGAGCTAAAGCGTAGCCTTTAATTTGTTTGTAGAAAACTTCTTATATTATTCTTTACTTTGTTTAACGCCGTTATATATTTATTCTAATATAGTAGGGAGGGACTAAAAGGGCGCGTAACTAGATTTCTTATTATTGCTAAGGTTATAAAGCTTTTAATATAAGAGGTTATTGTAAAGCCCCTAGGACTTCTTATATAGGAAACTAACTAAGCTTTCTAAGTTATAAATTCTTATATTTCTTTACTCCTATATTTAATATTTTCGCATTATTTGCTTTATACTAATACTTACTAAAACTGTTTTCTAATTTCTCCCCTATCCCTTTAAAGACGCCTCCTAAATAAATGCTTAAATAATATATACGCTAACTCCTCTCGTAAGTAACTTTAAATAACTTTTGCTATATAAGCCCTTTAATACTATAGTACTCGTTAAAAAGGTAAACCTTTAGAGGATAAAATTATTACCGCTTATAGTAGACCCTTCTTTAATATAGTTTTAATTAATATTAAGTTTTCTTTGTATTACATCTAAGCTTATTATAATATTATCGTAATACTGCTGCTCCGCTTTATGAAGTTATTGGATCTCTCTAGTTAAAATATAAATAACTAAATTAATTAGTTGGCTTAACCGTAGTTTAGGTTATAAATTGGATTACCTTTATTACTAAGGTATCTCTTATATATTAGGGGATTATTTAATGCTATTTCGGCTAGATACTGTTAATTTTGTTATAACTATAATCTTATATAAACTAAGAAATCGGCGAGACTTGTCCTAATTAGTAATTTTAGATATAATTTTAAAATTAATCTATTATTTCTATTTTCCTATTTTCTTCTCTAACTAAGAATTACACGGTTTTTAAGAGCTAGGAACTATTAGGTGTAAAATCTCTTTTCTAGCTACCTATTTATGTTCTTTAGTAAGGAATACGGAAATAGGTCCGTAAGGGCTAGAATTCTATTTCTTTTATTAGCTAAGCGTATTTTAGAAAACTTATAAAGTTTAATTTTCCCGTAAGGGTTTAAATAGTGTATGGCTTTTTCTAGCGTATAGGTTACGCGCCCCTATGGATTTGAATCCCTTATTAAATAAGAAAATTAGCCGAGATATGCGCTTATGCGGACTCTTACCCTATACGGCCTATTTTCCCCTAGGGGTTCCCATCGTTTATAGGCTTTTTTAGTATATAGGTTACACTTTCTTATAGAGTAAAATCCCTTATTGGCTGAGAAAACTAACTTTCTGCGCTTAAATCTAGAATCCTGCTAGGGCATTTTGTTCTTACTCTAGCCAAAATTTTACTAGATTTTTGGTTCCGTTTAATATTTTTTAGAGTTTTTTAACTTCCCCCTTCTATAACAAAGAAATGAAAATCTATAACGCTTAGCTGTTATATTACGTCTTTAAAAGATCTCCTTATTCTTCCTAAGCCCCTTACCTTTACTATAACTACATTAAACCATTCTTACCTAACTTTTATATTAATACAGCCAGCGCAAAATATATCTGCTACTCGCATTCTGCGTTATAGTAAACGTAGCTATAAGACGTTATTGCGCCTATTACTACTACTAAATGGGGCACGACTAGGTCTAGCGACTTAGGTCTATTAAGTTTTGAGGCCGTATTCCCCCCAAAGGCCGATTAATTAAATAACTATACCTTAAAATGAAACCGTAAAACCTAAACCGCTTATTTCAAATAAGTAGATTAGGAAACTAAAGCGAGCTAAAAAGAAAGCTGTTTAACCATCTTAGATATTAACGGTATTTTCTTAATTACTAACGGCTTTAAAGAATCCTGCTAAGATTATATAGCAGTTTTAGGGTATTAAGCAGCACGCTATAGATTAGAATTAATACCTTTATATAAAGCAATTACTTAATAAGCAATATAATATTAAGCAGAGGACACTTAGGAGGAACTACTTAGAGTATAGTCTATAAAGCAGAGCTAGAGAAAACAATTAGTTTAAGCTAGAGCCACTTTCCTACTTTAATATTGCTAGATAATATCTTTAATTAGTTATAAGTTTTGAGAAACCTTTAATAGAAGCAATATACACTGGGGAATAAAAACTCGCAGCCATTTTCTACTATTGTTAAACTATAGTAGAAGAGGGGCATAGTTCTTACCGATTAATTACTTTAGATTAAGCAGCGTTAGATCTAGGAATCCAGTTAAAGCTATTTAATTGTTGGATTAAGCGCCTAGTCGAAAACTAAATAGTGTAAAGTTTTTACTCTAGCGCTTCTATTAAGTCTCTTAAAATTTATTAGTTACTTCTATTTAAATTAAAACGTGCTATATTTTCTAGAGTTAAAGGTAAAATATAATATGTAACATTTTGGTATAGCTTATATATATATAATATCCGTATCGCGGCTAAATATCTTAAGTGCTTATACTACATGAAATATGCACGCTACTAGCTACAAGTAAGATGGCGTAGAGGACGCAAGCCTTCTCGCCTTTTGGATGCAGTTGTAGCTGCCGGGGTTTTTTGTTACTTATAAACCTATTTAGATATACTAGTTAAGAGAATATAAACCTATTTTATGTTATATTTATAGACAAATATAATATAAATAGACGCTTATAGCTACTTGCCGCTATATATAGCACTATAGAGCTTAAAAATAATTCCAATTACCAATACTTAATAGATACCCTAATAAATTAAACTTATTTATCTTAGGAACTATTAGACATTTGTTTTACTAACCCTACTTATATAAGAGAAGCTGCGATTAAAATTGGTTCTGCTTAGAGCTTTATTAAACTATTTACCAAGCCTAATCTGTGCTGCTGCAAGCAATACTAGAGTTATCTCTATATAAAATCACTTAAAGAAAAGCTTGCTAGAGAGCGCGTCACCATTAAATCCTTCTAAGACGAACGGCTCTAGATTTAATGCGAATTTTAGAAGTTTTAATTATAAATATAATAAAAAACAGACAGAATTAAGAGAAGGGTTAACGGTTATAAAGAATACTTAAAACGGACCGTAGTAGCTACAGAAAGGTTAGAGCAAGCGCTTAAGTAAATTACTACAGCCCAGGAATATAGAAAGGAGGATGACGCTTTACAAGCCCTTATAGCAATAAGGTCTTGTTTAATGGCTAAAGTAATAAAGCCTAGTTGGAAAATAGAATAGGTCGATTTAGAGATATTATTTCTTAAAGGTAAGGCTAACTTAACTTAAAGAAGGCCTCTAGCTTACTAGTATATAGTATTTAATAGTAAGTTAGATTACTAGGGGAGAGAAGAGCTTCTAGTATTGGAACTGGAAAGCTTAGTTAACCCTAAAATTTTTAGCAATAGTAAGGATCCTATACCGGTGTTAAGATAGCTAACTAAGAAATTTAAAGATTGGAAGAGTGCGGATTAGCCTCTATTATCTAGTAGATAGACTGAATTTTCCTATATTCTTCCAAAGGCCTTATAATTTTTAGCCCCTTATTTATAACCTAATTTATTTAGGTAGTTTTTATTTTTATTATATGTTCTCTTTACGCTGTTATAATTATAAAGTATATTTAACCGGTAAATTTTGGCTACGGAATATGCCCGGCTAAAAATTTCTTAGCTAAACCTAAGAGATGCCAAGCTTAAATTATGGTTAGTGTAGAACTAAAGCTTATTTTTAATATGGTTTATATATAATACGGCATTAACTATAAATAAACGTTCCTGATATTAAATCCAACTAGTTTTAAGAATATAGTGGATTCGCTTCCCTTATTTAATAATAAAATAACTTTCCTTATTACTTCCGTTATAAGCTCTATATATATAGTATATCTAGTTATTTATATAAACTATTAAGGACATTCCTATAGCTCCTAACGTCTTCCCTTTCTTTAAAGCCTAAGAATAAACGCCTTAATACCTGTTGGATTTAATACCTAGATTTCTATACCTCTAAAGGCTCTATATTACACGCCTTCTTTATCTTTAAGTTTAGGATCTCTTCGAACTTTTATGCCTTTATTAGTAAGATATAATTTTCCTTACCTTCTATTACCTCCTTTAAAGCTAACCACTCTGTTTATATTCTAGTCTATCTTAAGTCTATCTCTTCTATTAATATGCTCTAATTAGGCTTGCGCCTATATCGCACTTACCTAGAAAAACTTATTCTAATACATACGCTCTTTTTAGTAGATATTGGACCTGTAATAGATGTGTTTCTAAGAGGCGTAACGGCTTTTTGCTTATACTGTATAGCCAATTTATGCCTATAAGGCGGAGCAGGTTTATCCTTCTAAGTAGGAATCTTATAGTTGCTATACAGAGGTCGATATAGCCCCGTAGTAGAAGGTATTTCTTTATACCTAGCTCTTAAAGGTTCCAGTTTTTTTTAAATATAGGTTCTTTCTAATAAAAGGAGTTAGTGGTTTAAATTCCAATTTTTTATAAAGATAGATATGCTAAAACATACCTTTATTTTGGAACGCGCCCTCTACTTTAATAAAAAATTTAATATTACCTATAGCTTTATTATATATTGTAGTTCTAGTACCTTATCCTTTAGAATTAAGCGTCTAGCTAAATTTATTAATGCGGACCCCCCTAGGTCTAGTTATACCATTAATTAATATAAAGTAGGTACCCGCTATTAACACGTCTTGCCCCTAAAATGGCGTGGTCCCTATTTAGTTATTAAATATAGAATTTTCAGAGATTCCTGCAAAGCTCTAGCCAAAAAAGTTATCCTCTAAAAAAGGGCTGTTATAAATGCCACAAATAAGAGCTATTAAGAAGAGGTTTGCTATCTAGTTTACCTCTTAGTGCGAGATAGTTTCTTTAATTAGAGGGCTAGGGACAGGCCTATTTATATCCTTTACAAAACTAGGCTTTATAGAAGACCTAGGACGGTATCTTAAAGGGAAGGGCGTAGCTATATCTTATCTCTGTAAGACCGCCATTATATAAATTTTAATTATAGAAGGGAGACACTTTAACAGAGCTGAGGCGTTATAAATACTGAAATGCCTTAGCCCAAGAATCCTTTGGTAACGCAGAACCTTAAGCGTTTAAACTTATACTAATTTTATGGCTAACAGATCCTTAATCTCTAAACGAATTAAAATATATAGAATAAGCTAGCCAGAGACGCTGCATTATAGTAAATAGCTATAAGCTGCAGTATTTGCTTTCTAATACACAAAGTATACTCAGCCTTCTCGCTTTTAATACTTTTAAAAAGCGCTATAGTATTTATTCGCTTATATTCTTTAGGTTCTAGTAAAACCCCTAGCCTAGTTAGTTATATAGAACTACTACGCCTATCCCCCAAGCCTTTATACAGTAGGCAACCCCTTAATTAGTACCCACTATATTTAGATTTCTAAATAGCTAGGATAATTAGGGTAAGGTTATTTATGCTTTACCTTAGTTTATACAGTGTCTCTAAATAGCCCTATAGAGACGGCTTATTAGGCGGCGTAATTATATTAATTAGATTATAAGGGATATAGAAGAAACTCTATTTTTAGAATATATTTTATATCTACCTTATACCAGCTTCGCCCCCTTTAGGATCTTCGCTAATATAAAATAAGGTATAACTAGTAGCATCCCCTAACTAGTTTTATTCTTATCCTTACTTAACCTTACCCTTTTTTTTATATTCTTAATCTATCGGAGCTAAAATGGTTAAGCAATCCGCTTCTAAAAAGTAACTTAACCCTACCCTATATAGGAACCCCTATTCTAAAATCAAAATCCTTAAGCTCTTTTAAGGCGTTAATTAAAATACTTAAGAGTCTATTTATACTAAGCAAGAAGATTATTATTATTAGCGATGCTAGCATTTTAATAGATGTATATAGGTCTTATTTTAGAAGCTGTTAGAAGTAACTATCTAATATTAGTACTAATAGTCCCTAAGCTTTATATAACTCCTAGGAGTAAGTCTAAATAGAGCATACTTAGAATCTATAGTTATAATTACAATAACTCCACGAAATATTTATATAGGGAAATTGCAAGATAAAGAAGCGAACTTCTTATACCAATCCTACCCCCTTCTACTGGCTTCTAGATAAGATTTCCCTAGGTCTCCTTTAATATTTTACTTAAAATATTAATAGCATTAAGGACTAATGCCTGAAATTGTTACCTAACTGTATTCTAAAGAAACGCAGCCTATAGGCGAAGATGATATAGCTTTACGGCCGCCTAGATTTAGTAATATATAAAAAGTGTAAGTAGCGTATAAGCTTTAATCCGAAATACTTCTAAGGAAAACAACTATCGCCCTATCCAAAATATATAAAGAAAAAGATTAAGTAGTAGAGTAAATAAATAGTCTATAGGCGCTAGCTAGCTTTAACCTAATATACTACTTTATAGGGAAGTGGACACTCCTAAACGGGGAAGTAATTTTAGCTGCTTCTTAATATGCCCAACGCTAGGACCTAGATCTTATTTTAATTATAGGCATACAGTTAAAAATTCTAGGTGCGCTATAGCTGGTAACGTTCTTAGCGGCAAAGGTAAGGAAGAGCTATAATTCTGTTATATAGATAAATAAGGACTGCCTATTATAAGCACTAGGAACAGCATTTTATAGTTAAATTAAATACGCAATATACAGAGACTGCTAAGAGCTTACCAAAAATATTTTAAGTAAATTGGTAAAAATGCGGAATTGCTACTATAGAGATGTTTAGAGAAATAGTAGATAGTAGAGTTAATAATACGGCTTGTTTAGTACCGGAAGTTAGGCAGCCTTTTACTATCTAAGTAACTACGCAATTAATAAAAATATATATTATTACTTACGCCTTTATAGCTAGTCTTTTTTTAGGTATATATAGTGTTAAAGTCTATATTAGTATCGTCCTCTATAAGCAGCAACTATATTACTAGCTTATATCTTATATCTATAAGCCGCACTACCCGCGTATTTAATAAATATATTTCTCTAATATTATGCCAGCCCTCTACTGCCCACTATAACGGCGTTTTACTATATTTATCCTTAGATTCCGTGTTAACACTATTCTTAAGTAATATCTTTACTATACCCTAAAACCCATCTTAGGCAGCCCATAAGAGCGGTGTCCGGCTATTACTATTCTTAGAGTTAGGGTTAACGTCTTTCTACGTAAGCAGCAGCTTTACCACCATATTGCTTCCTCTCTGCGTAGACTATAAAAGCAGTATTTAGTTATTATTATTACCGGCATTAGGGTTAATACTATCTATAAGTAGTAAATCTATTATTATTATATGCCCACCACTAGCAGCCTATAAGAGGGGGGTCCAACCTTAAATATTGGCAGAGTTTAGGTTAATGCCGTCCTTTTAGAGTAGTAGCTTTACTACCGCTTTATACCCCTTTTCTATAGCTAATAATAGAGGCGTCCGATTGTAGAAGCCCTTAGGGTTTAGGCTAACGCCTTTCTACGTAAGTAGTAGCTTCGCTACCGCCTTATACCCGTTTCTTACAGCTTATAGCAGCGGCGTCTCTCTAAGAGCGTTTTTAAGATCTAGATTAATATTATCCCGTATAAGTAGTAGTTCTACTACTACCTTACGTCCGTATTCTACAGCCAATAATAGCGGTATAGCACTATATTTATCCTCAGAATTTAGATTAATACTACCCCTTATAAGAAGCAGCTTCACTACCACCTTATACCTATTTTTTGCCGCTAATAACAGTAGTGTTTGTTCTTAGTTAGAATCCTTAAAGTTTATATTAACGCCGTCCTGCGTAAGTAGTAACTTTACTACCGCCTTATACCCGTTACTCGCGGCCAGTAATAGTAGTGTCCAACTAAAATTATTTATTACTTAGATATTAGCTCCCTTATCTAGTAACTTTTAAGTTATTGTTTCTTGTCTATATTCTGCAGCCAATAGTAACGCCAACCCTTTAGAGCGATATACTAATTCGGTTAGTAAAGTAAATAGTAATATTTTTAGAGGAAAAGACGTAAATATTAATTCTATATTAGGTAGGACCTAAGGGAGTAGTACTAATTCGGTAGTAGATAGCTTACTGTTTAAGTACCTAGCTATATAGTAGCATTAAAGGACCGTAGCTTTATTTTAAGGTTAAGAGCTTGCGGTTTAACCTAGCGGGTATAAAGTGGTTTCCTTTTACTACAGAGGGGGAGGCGGTTTAAGAAGTATCTATTAGTTAAACTATTATTACTTATTAATTTTGCTATATACTAAATATAAAAATGCGTTTTAAAGTTTGGATTTAGAAAACAGAAAATAAAATACTAGGTTAAGAACCGAGTAATAGGAAAATGAAAAGGTTTTCCTAATATAGCCTATCTAATATAATACATATAATACCGCGCGAAACCTGTATATAGCCTCCCTAATAGGTTAACGTATTATAAATTTATAAATATAATAAGCTTAGAATATCCTACTATACGACTAAGCTTTTATTTAGGGCGCGCTTAGCTAGGTAGTTACTATACTTTTACTTAAATACACAATTTTAAATAAAATACTAATTCTAGTTATCTAAAATGTTACAGTTCTAATATACTAACATTCCTCCGCGTTATCGCCTAGAATCGCTTTAGGAGGGCACTCTTCCTATATACTGTTACTAAGATTACCGATTTTCTTTAGTGCAATGCTTTATAATCTTTAAGGATTTTTGCAGTCTTTACGCCTATATTTTTCCTTAACCCTACTTGATTTTATAGGCACTTCGCGAAGACCTAGGTAACCTTCGCTGCCTAAATTAGTACATCCTTTTCTTACCTCTTGTTTAATACGATCACTACACTTATATATCTTTATAATAATTTAGACCTTGCATATTTTAACGTAGATAAACGTGAATCCTATATTATCCGATAAAGGTTAGTCTTTGGCGATATCGGTTTCCGTAACATTATTTTAAATAGGCGGAACTCTGTTTTATCCGTTAGTCTTTATTAAAGCCTTAGCTACTAAGATATAACGCTAACTAAAAATAAATTGGCGCTAAGAGAATCCGATCTACTAAGCAGTCTAGGATAAATATTAGTCTTCGCACTATTTACTGCATTATAGCGCTTATAAAATGCACTTCCGGCTCTACTGCTATGGTCTTCCGTTTTTAATAAGGCATAGTGCTTAAATTACCTAAAGAGAAGTTTAAGGTTAAATATAACTTTGCCGTTAAGCGGCAGATACTTAAGATTCTAAGAGAGCATCCTAGGATTATAAAGTATAATAAGTTATCCTCGCCGTTATATTTATATTACTGTCGCTAATAAATTAGATATCTAGGACCCTATAAGATACTAAATCTTTAAGGGCTATAATTTATAGAGGCGAGCTATAGAGATCTTTAGAAATACCTTAACAATTAGAACAACACAGTAGACCTCCATTTACGCCTTAAATAGTATATATAAGCTGCTAAAGCTATTACCTTTATCTATATAAGAAATGTAATATATTCCAATCTATAATTTAAAAACTACCTCCTTTACCAAAACTCCATCGGCTCTCTTAATGTTTACCTCTATAACTTTAGTGGATTTATATATAGAGATATAGATAGTAGGCACCTTTTAGACTCTAATTTTAGTAATTCTATAGATCCCTAGATCTTAACCCTAGCCACTAATATATTTAGCCTTAGGTCCGTCTTTTATATAATTATAACTGGCTACTAGCCTTATAAGTCGCCGGGCCTATTTAAAATAGTTAAAGAGAAAAGGAATTATAAGGAACAAGTGGACGGCCTTTTTAAAAGGCAAGTATGGCTAAATATAGAAGGACTAACAGGTAGAAATATTATAATTAGTTGCTAGAGGAAGAAATATAGTACCATAGAAGCTATTTTACGTACTTAGAAGGCAGAACTATTAATACCTAACTATATATATTAGACGAAATAATAGGGCTCTTTTTTAAGATCTAATAGTTTAACCTATATCCCTTAAAATGTATTATTAATTAAAGCAAGTTCTTGCTATGCCGTATTATATAATTAAGACCTTAGAGTTAATTAGCTTTACCCTCCTTTAAAATTACAACCTTCTTTTCCGTCCCTTTTTTAATCTCCTTACGCTATTTTTAGTAGTTTTCTCCAGTATTATAACCCTCTTTTCCGTCCCCTTTTTAATTTCCTTACGCTATTTTATAGCAGCTTCCTCTAGTATTATAACCCTCTTTTCTATTCCCTTCTTAATTTCCTTACGCTATTTCTTAGTAGCTTTCTTTAGTATTATAACCTTTCTTTCTGTCCCCTTTTTAATTTTAGCAAGCTAGTTCTGTATTAAAGTTTAAGACTCTTTAAGCTTCCTCTCTAGTGCGGTTATTATAAAAGTTAAAGATAGAGCTAGAGGTAGAATAATAACGCATTTATTATTCTTCTTATGCTTTCCTCCCTAATTTTAGGTATTTAGTAAAGTGCTAGTATTTTAAGCGGCCTTTAGTATATATCTTATTACTATTAGACCCTTCTCTAAAAATACTATCTATAGCCTTAACGATGTTCTGTTTAATTAGAATATATATTACAGAAGTTATACTTACTACCTTACCTTTTAGTATCCCTTCTTAGTAATTAATTTCTTCCCTTATGGTAACATAGTTTGCTTAACTAGCGGTGGGAATTTTTCCTGCGGTAGTGTATTAGAGGTTAGTATAAACTAAGTCGCACCAGATTCTAAATTAAAAGAGCCCGCTATCCTTAACTGCTCTATATTTAATTTATTAGGCTCTTACTCTTTTACTAGCATTATAATTATTAGAGAGTTTTATTGGGTCTAAGGAGAGGTTAAATGGGTAATTTTTTCCATAGTTAGGCTATAGGTAGGACGGCCGCTAATTATATACTATAAGGGCCATCGGATAACTAGGTAGAAGCAGCGGATAGGGCGTAGGCTGCTAGATATAGCAAATAGCTAGCTAGCGCTACTTATCCGTACCTACCACGATATTAATATAATGCTGGGGATTATAAGGCTTGTATGTAGGTGTAAAAAAGGCCGCCTTACTTTATTGTGGTATAAATAGGCTAAGATATACTATAGGGATTCTACAGCCTATACTTTGTTTAAATTAATAGATATATAATTTGCTAGAGCAACTGCCAGAGAGACTACCTATTTAAACTATTTTAACTTATTTCTGTATAAATCTAGTCTTCTTTTTATATCCCTTCCTATATCTGCCTATAAAAGTCCTTTTTTTTATAACTTTATAACTCTTTTAGTATCTAAATTAGTCTAGGGTTAGGACTTCCGCTTAGTGCGATAGGGGTGTAATATACAATATATTAATGCACATGAGTACAGTATCCTATTTATAAATTTTCCTACAATTTCCTCCTAATTATAGGTCTTGCGAACTAGCTCTAAGAGTTAATTTATCTTAGATCTTAACTATAGCCGTTTCCTAGTACCAGTTTTTAGTTTCCTTTAACGGTTGTTTATAATATAAGCATACCGCTTTGCATATGCATACTTTATCCTACTAGGAATTAACTTTATAATCTCGCGAAAACCCTTTTCTTTCTCGCGCCAGTAGAGAAGATCTGTCTCCTCCTTATTAGTCCAACTTTTCTTTACTATATCTTTACTATTATTGCTATATAGAGCGTATTAGTTTGGGATAAAAGGAAGTTTAGGTTTTTTAATTTTGCGTAGACTATAAAGGTAGTAAGTAAGATATTCTGGAGTTAAGAGGGCATAATCTATATATGTGGTATCTTTATATATATTAAATTGGCGTATGCAATCCCATTTATACAGCAATCTTATTATAGTTAACCCTTATCGCTCTAAGGTTTACTAATAATTTATCTTTAGCGGTTTCCTATAACCGCCCATCTTTATAAAATCCCTTAGTAATTTCGCGGTACCATATTTTATAAGTATGCGGTCCAACCCTTAGTATATCTATAAGTTGATCCTAACTATAATCCAGATTAATTATTACTTTTACTAGCCAGTTTTTATATTTGTCTAATAGGCCCCCGCTAAAGTATCCTAGGAAGTTTTAGTAAGATAGGAATTAGGGAAGGGTTATTAATACAAACGGAAGGAGTACGGGTGTATTAATAATTCGCTAGCTTAATTACCGCTAGCGGCGCTCTATTTATTATTAGCGGAAACGCTCTATAGAAAGCTGCTTATAATGCTAAATTAGCTATTATTAGTAATACTAGATAAACTATTGCCGGTAATGCTAGTATTGTTAGGTACTAGCGATAGTAAGGGACTATTACTAGTGGCGCTAGATTAAATGCTGCTAGTAACGCTAGATTTGCTCCTATCTATAATAGTAGAATCACTAAACGCTAACGATAGCGAGGGGCTGTACTTTTTTTAATACCAATTTTAGTATACGACTACAGCCGTAGTTTAGAAAACTTTTGTTATACTCTCTAAATCTCCATTCCTTCTCCTAGAAAATTGCTAGTCTAAAGTATTAATAAAACGCTCCCCCTCGCATATATAACTGTATAATTAAGTATTTATAGGAGGCTTAGCGTTAATAGGAAGGGTAATTATTCCAGACTATATTAAGTATTAGTAGAATAAGAATTATAGAAGAGCTTTAGGTATAAACCGTTATTATAAGTATTTGTTAAATATCTAGTTATAAATTAGTCGAATCCGATAAACCTAAGGAACCGGATATTTAAGGTAGTGGATTTAGCAGTATATAGATCTTCATTTACGCGTAATTTGGTTAGGCTAAGTAAGTTATAGAATAGTAGGGCAGAGGAGAGACCTTTTTTACGAATATATTTACTAACGGAGCGCTAGACAGCTGAATAGAGGCGAAGACGCTACTAGACGGATTCTTATCTGCCGTATAAGCAATATAATTTTAGGAGTTCCCTAGCGTGTGGATTGAGTTCTGTATATAGGCTAGTTTAATATATAGTAATTTACTTTATAATGGCAAAACTATTACTATAAAGGCTGAGACCTATTTACCGTTAGTATTACCTAAGCTATATGCCATTTATTAAATCTATATAGATCGTAATTAATTTATTCTATTATAAAGAAATCTGGGACTCCTATATATTTATTATACTTTAAAAATAAAATATATATCTTAGTAAAAGCTCTATATAAAAAATCAAGACTCTAATAAAATATAACATTCGCCTCCCTATATTTAATGACGTATCTACGCTAGTTTTGAAGGACTAAACTAAATTAGAGATTTAATTTAATATTAGGCTTTACGCTAGGTAAAGTAGAAGGGTGTATTTCTATAGGGTTATATAAAATCTTACACCCTAGTATAAGCCTAAATAAGATGCTATGCATAGAGATATTAAGGGTAGGAGGTTATTATCTTAACGGTGTATTAAGAGGATAAATATAATTAACGTATAGAGAGCGTTGACTATTAGCGAGACTAAGTTAGCAATATGCCGGTATTTATTATCTCCTTTTAACGCGTTATCGTCTTCGTCGTCTACCTTAAGTGCGTTAATAACTATAAACGCAATAGTTAAGATGTATTCTGCGTAGGTAATAAATAGGAGGACATATTTTAAAATCCACCTTTTATAAGGATTTCCGCTGTAGGAGAAGTTAGCAATAGGAGAGAATTTAGTTTATTTACGCACCGAATTGTAAAACCTATAGTTAACCCTATTCTAATTATAAAGATTGTAATCCCTATAACGATATAAATTAGATGGATATTAGGATAATAAGAAGTGTTTATTAGAAACTATATTAATATATATTAGCATTCGCGGAGAAAATATAGAAAACTTTTAACCTCTATAATAAAGCTAGCTAGTAATATATATAACACGTATACCAGAATAACCTTTAAGAATTCCTTATTACTCGATCTTTTCATAAATAATAACGCCACTATAATAGCAGCAGAATATGCTATATAACTTATAATTATAAAGCATATTAATCCCTATAATTAGCCTCTAAAATAGAGTATAAGGCAAGTAGTTATAAAGTTAAAGAAGGAAGGCATAGCCGTAGCGATTATTAAATGGCGGGAGACGGCATCTATATTAATATATAAATATTGTATATAGAGGTCCTAGAAATAGCTAGAGAAAATAGGGTAGGATAAAATACGGCTTTATAAAGGATTAGTAAAGAGGAAAGTAATAAATAATAGCTATAGAGTAGCGGTAAGGCAACGAGTGATTAAAGGTAATTATATATTTCTACTATTTTGGGGCAAAGAGCAGCTCTATATATTAGTGCCCCATACTGCACCCTTAGTCTATTAAAATGTTCTAGCCTTTAATCCTTTATAGGAAACATCGTCGTAGCTTACGCATTCTATATGTCTTTAAAAAAGTATATTAGTGGTAACTTTTAGACTTTATAGCAGTAGGTAAGCTTAGTTTACTTAATTAGGGGGATAACTGCCTATTCTGACTTTAATCGGCTTTAGTGTCCTATTATAGATCTCCGACGGAGTATAAGTTATAGTAGTGGAGTTTAGATGAGCTAGTGTCCCAGGAAATAACGAGGTAAGGAGGTTAATATATACTAAGCTAAAATTATAGGGGGTTTACGATCCTTAAGGATTGTAAACCCCCTATAACCTTTATACTTCTTCCTTACTTACACCCTATTACCTTCTTTCTTAAGATTAACAGCCTATAAAATTCTAATGCCCTAGTTTTAATAGCAATCTAATAAAGCACGTGGCGGTACTATGGTAATTTAAACTCTTTTATGCTTTTCTTTCCCTAGGCTAACTATTATTTGGGTATAAGAGGGAGAAGTAAAGCTTATTAATAAAGTATTGCAGTTTACTTGCGCGCTTTATCTATATTCCTCTATAGGTTAAACTTACACCCTTTACTTAAGTAGTTACTTATATTAGACAGCAATTATTAAATAATATTAAGAAGATTGCGTAATGGCTGTGTTCTATAAATAAGGTTATAGGAGTTTAATATCTTAAAAGCGGGATATAGAACCTTCTAAATTCCTTACCCGACTATGCTAATCGTCTAACCTTTAAATTCTTTTCGTCTTTTTAAGCTCCTAAAGAAGGTAAAGAAGACGTAGTTTATAAGGAATTAGAAACCCCGCTTTAAGGAAGTTTAGCTAATAACGAAAGCCTAGTCCATAAGGGAGTAGGAAGCTTAGCCTATAGCGAAAGCATAGCCTATAGCGGAAGCACAGACTATAATAAAAGTATAGCCTATAATGGAAGCCTAGCTAATGACGGAAGCTCAGCCTATAAGGGAGCGGGGAGCCTAGCCTACGAGGAAGTAGGAGACTTAGCTTAAAACGGATACCTTACCCTAAAAGCTCTGTTCTAAGTGACTACTATTAGCTTAAAAATTCTGCTTTTAGAAGACGTATATTTAGACTTATATAGACCGCCTAGAGGACTTTTAAAGCCACCTCTAAACCTAGCGCTAAACTTAACCTTAGTTTTATAAAGCCGCAATTATGCTATTATTTGTAGTCTTTTTAATAGACTTTAAGGTGAAGAGGTTAAGGAGGTAGGAAAGGTAGCAAAGATAGGAAAAGTGGGAAAGGTTAATAATATATAAAGGATTAATAATGCGATTACTTGACGGTTAATAATGTCTCTCCTTTTTAATGGGATAGATATTAAGGTAAAGCAAATATAAAGGTAAGAGGAAAAGTAGCTACTTAGTAAGGACTATAGGAGTTTAATATGGAATTGGATCTGTTCTAGTAGGGGCATCCGCTTTAAATAATAGGATATTATTAGGTAGAGGTGGAATAGATTTAAACTTAGAGCTTTAATAGGCTTCGGCGCTTTAGACTGTTAGATAATATAAGTTTACCTTTAGCCCTTTTTAAATTAAGTAGCTAATATGTTATAGGTTTAAGAGATATATAACGCCTATAGAGTTTATCGCATTAAAAGCCTAGATAAAGAAATAAGACAAGTATAGAAAGTAGAGGGAATTTTCCCCTGTAGCGAAAGAGCTAAAGGTATAGCTTGCCCGTTAAATTCTCTCTGGCTCTACGGCGCTATTTAATATTAGTAGCACCTACTAGAGTATTAGAGGAATAAAAAGGTTAAATAATATTTAATAGCTTTAGAACAAGCACCCTAGAAGAAGGATTTTAGGGGAAATAAATAGTATACTAACTATTTTTAATTAAAGCGCGAACTAAACCTCTTAAATAAATCCTAGTAATTAAAAACGCGTTGTCCTAGTATAAGAAGGGCTAGTAGATACTATAAATTGTTTACTAGATAGCTTGGATTTTTGGAATATATATAGCAATCTTTAGGATTCTTTAAATGTCTTTTATAACCCTTAGCTAGCTCTATCTACTTTCTCTAAAGGTCTTTTTAATTTCTCTTAGCCCTATTTTAATTAGCTAATTCCTTTTACTCTCCCTAAGGACTTTCTAGATTTCTCTTAGGCCTATTTAGATATCCTACATAAGCCTTAGCTAATTCCATTTACTCTCCCTAAGGACCTTTCCAATTCCTTTTAGGCTTATTTAGATGTCCTACGCGAACCTTAGCTAATTCCTTTTACTCTTCCTAAAGACCTTCCCGATTTATCTTAGTTTTATTTAGATATCTTACGCGAGCCTTAGCTAATTCCTTTTACTCTCCCTTAAGACCCTCTGCTAAACACTAGTTTCTATATATAATATCCACTAATAAATATATTAACGGATAGTTCTAATCTCTATTTCTTTAGTACTATAGGGGTAAACAACGGACTTAATTACTATACTATGGTTCTATAGGTATAGTATAGGAGTCTAGTATATTCTAGCGATCTTAATATAATATCTCCTATATAACTAGGTAATATTACTACTTTTAATCCCGCACTACTTTAAGATAGTCCTTAATCTAATATAGCTCTTGCGACACTACGGACCCATATAGATATATAAGTAAGCCTATAGCCCCGTCCTTAGAAGAGTTAAGGAGTATTATATAGTGTAACTAGGATATCTCTACTATTAAGTTTAAAGGGTTTAGAGTCTTTAAATACCTATAACCCGTTATTCTAACCTAACCTGCTAAGGGCTAGTATTACTAAAGCCTTATCTATACTCTATTTAGCTATAGAAGAAATAGGTTTATAAAGCTTATTATATTATATTAGGTATAATTATTTATTTAAAACCGCGTCGGGGGTTATATTTAGGATTATGGTAGCGTAATCTTTGGCTTTCTAATATATTTATTAGTATACTATTATATATAGTCTGGCGCTAGTGATACCTTTATATATAAAGTAATGTATTCGTCTATTAAAGGATTGCTAGGTAAGGTGTAGATTGTTGGTTTACTAAGTACCTATATAGAATTGCGCTATACTACCAATATGCTTTATAAATAATCCGCACTTTTGCTATCTATAATACCGGAAATTTTTTATAGTGTAGCTATAACTGTTTTAGGGAAATGTAAATAAAAACGCCCTTATAAGCAGTTATAAAAATTATATAGTGGGGCTGATTTTTTAGCGGGGCTAATTTGGGCTAGGCAAAATTGTGTATATAACATATAGCATAAAAGCCTATTTTAGAAAAAATTTAGGCGCCTAGTAGGTCTAAAATATTACGTGCCTTAAGATCTAGGCAACCTATAAAAGAGTTAACTGCTGCTTACTTAGATACCTACTAGTAGGGAGCGTGTTACGGCCTATAGGCGAAAATATGTACTTGCTAGGGGTTACTTGGAGAGGTGCTTAGGCTATTAGTATTATCTTAAACCCCTTATAATAGGATATATTAATAAATTTGCAAAGAAATAAGCCAGTAATTTAATAGAAACTTTTATTAATTCCGTATTAATCTATTATCTAAAGACGCAAAAATATTAAATAATAGGACTTAAATTTTAGAATAGTTCCTAATAGAGCATTAAGGTAATTATAAGCTATTGCTAATATTAATTAAAGCTAACTATTATTGCCTTAGTGATATGTAAGTGTCCCACGTGCATAAATACTTACTAATGTATTTAACCTTCGCGATTAGGAGGGTCGTTTCTATTATAAATAAGCTCTGGACAATTATTTATACTAATAGGGATTAGAGGATTATCCTCTAAATCTATATTATCCTTTATATAAATATTATGGTAAGGAGGCAGATCTCTATCTAATAGTTAGCGGTTAGGAGCCTAACTTAGAACCTAATAACTAACTCTAAAGATACGGTACCACTATTAACGAAGAGAGTGCTATCTCTAAGCGCGGTTTTATGGGAGATAGATTGGCTTTAGATAAAGGCTTGGGCCTGTTTAATAGTATAGCCCTAGAGAGAATCTGCAAATGTGGATAATGTATATATTTCTCTTAATGCTTAAAAGCGCGAAATAATAAATATATGAGTAAGGAGGATAATAGTGACGGCTTTAACGAGGAGTCTAAAGAATATGTGGAGAAGCTATAACTTAATAAAATTTAATAAAGAGGTATTCTATTACGCATTATATACTAGTTTATAAAAGTAACTTAAATAGCAGCTTATTCCTTAGGAGGCGCTTAATATTAGGATAAATTTGGTTTCCCAGAACTTATATAGTAGAGATTTACGAAATAGAAAGCTTGAATTGGGGATGTTAGAAAACTGCCGCTTTACTAACCACCCTGCTAACCGCTCTTATAGTTTGGCCGAGCTTTAATTACTTATACTTTAAGCAAAAGTAGATTTTATGGTATAACCAATTACCCTAGAGGAATAGGTGATTTAATATATTATTGCGCCTAAAGTAATACTAATAAACGGCTTTTGGTGTTATAAATACGCGTAAGATTGGTATAGTAGCGCTAATGAATAATGGTAGAGATATTGCGTTACTGCTAAACTAATAATCTTAATAAATTATATGGCCCTTAATGCGTTATTTATAAAGCAGGTTTTTCTTATACGAAATGTTATAAGTAAGATTTTAAAATCCAACTTATTAAAACTATAAAGCCCCTAGAAATTAATAACGTAAATATAAAAACAGTATATAGTAGTTATTAGTAGTTAAGCTAAATTACATATATAGTAGAACGGGAGGTCTCCTATAGTAGTATCTTATAAGTTGTATTCTATATGCCTAGTATACTATATTTCTTACGGACAGAACGTATTACTTAGGTAAGTACTTTATTAGTAATCTTTATAAATTTACTTAATAATAAATATACTAGCTGTAAAAGGAATTTACGGACACCTCCTAATGGTCTTCTATATTTAACTAATTATATAGTATTGGAACCCTTAATAGAGGGCAAGGCGATTTTTAAGTTACTTGTAAAAGGGGTTAGTAGACATGTTTTTTAAGCCCTAATTTAAGAAACTTCTTTAAAGGAAAAGGGTAGTGATTAGAAAACTATTTTAGTAAGTATAGGTATAAAGCAGGTACTAAGAAAGTACTAATAGTAGATATATAAAAATAAAAATGACTTTAATATAAATCTGTTTCTATATAAAGAGCCCTATGGACCTAGTATGCTAGATAAATTCCTATATAATAAATCCTACTGGCTTAAAGAACTGGAGAAATTTCTATAAAAGAAGCCCTACAAATTTGGCAACTAGTAAAAGTCCTACTATATTTCCTCCTAACCCTTTTTTACCACACTGGTAGAGGCATATAATCCCACTTAGTAGATTATAATAGATAGAATAAGCGCTAAAGAGTATGCACTGGATATTATTCTTTAACTTTTTAATATATAAATTTATAAGCCTACTAACCTTAAATATAACTGGTACTTGCTTAGGATATAAGTATTTTAGCTTAAAAAGAAACTTATAGAGTTTAGGGTTATTATTATATATTAGTTATCCTTTATCGGTAATATAGTAAATAAAATCTTCTGCCTGTGTTAAGAAACTTAAGAGATTATTGTAAATTATATAGAGCTCGGAAGAGGTTAAGCTGAAAAAGATAAAAGCGTGGATTTTAAAACGTAGATAGACTACTAGGCATTCTATAGGCGTTCTATAGTTTTTTATTAAATTTCTACTTTATTTTTCCGTATAGTATTACACTTATAGAGTTTTGCCTGTTGAATTACGCTAAATCCTAAGTTCTCTATTGTTACTTAATGATCTATTATTGTTACTCCGGCTTGGTTTATTAATGTTAGTAGTATTAATTCGCCCTTCTACTAGGTTACTTTAGCGTAATCTATTAATAGGGTAGCCAGAACTCCGTAATTTATTACTATTATTTAAAACTACTACCTCTTTATTACTATCCTCTTCCTATTTTTAATTATAAGGTGGGAAATATATAAAGCTACGGTGGTATACACGGATTGTCTTTTAAGCCCTTCCTATAGACCTGTAAGAATTATTAGTAATTAAATTTAGGTTTATTTAAGGCATTATATATAATAGGACTTGTTTAATAAGTATAGAAAAGAACTATATTTTAATAAGGCTTAGTATTTAAAGAAAAGGTAGCTTAATCTGAGGACATTTAAAGGTAAGGTAAATGCCCTTTATAATATTTCCTCCTCTACTTAATAGAGCTAAGACTAAGTTTAGAAAGGGAGGTTAATACTACTTAGATAAGGCGAAGTATATTAGTGACCCCTTTACCCTAAAGCTGGCGCGTAATATCCGTTAGCTATAATTACTCTTTACTTAGTATTCTGCCTATGCCTAAAAGTGTAAACTACTAAACTAAATCTAATAGTAGCTGTTTAATTAAAGGGGGTATTACTAGAGGTAATTATTGGCTGAGCTGTTACTAAATATAAATACTTAATTAAAATATTATATTAGTGCAGAAGGACTAACGTACTAGTCTCTGGTTTTGTAAGTAGTACTTAGCTATTATTAGTTATTAGATTATAAAGTAGTCTTAATAAACTCTAGCTCTCGTTAGTATTAATATAAAGAAGCTTATATAAACGCCGTATACTTTAGCGGCTAGAGGGGTTTGCATAAATTTGTTAACTGGAATTATGTAAGTTATTTAAAGATTAATATTTCTGCCTAAACCTATATAACGTAGGTAAAAGTAATGCTACTTTCTAAGCGCTGTGCTATGGTTTTTAAGGTATATAGTATAAGTAAGGCGTTAGGAGATAAAGCTGCGGCATATTTAGCCAGCTCTGGCGTAATTAAGAAGAAGTTTAGGAATAAAATTCCTACTCTATTTAGAACTAGATAAGGGGCTTTATATACTAGTGTTTAGGGGTAACCCTAATAGTTAATTATTATTTAAAACTGATAATCCGACTAAGCTAAGTTTTACGCTTATAATTAGATAGGGGACTTATTTAATATTATAAGAAGGGCTTTAGACACTAGATACTGGTAGAGGCATTAGCCCCCTAAATACCCGGAAGCTATAGGCGGTAAAGAGATTATCCTATAACTGTTGATGTAACTTAGTTTTGCGGCGAAGTAGCTTACGTGGTTTAATGTTTTTAGATTAGAGCTGTGCTTTTAGCGTTAGTCCTAGGTAGAGGGTATAAAGGGCGCTATTATATAGTGTTTTTTTACTCTATAGCACTTATAGTTTTTAATTCTTTTATACTGGTCCTAAGCTCTTACTACTAATACTCTCTCTAGTTAAAGACTACTCGCAGTGGTTTAATTCTGGATAATACTATAGGCGCCTAGAGTAACCTACGAGTAAGGAACTGCTAAGAGTAACTATTAGCTAAGCTGTTACTAAATATAAATAGCTAATAATGCCTAATAGACGCCGTAGTAGGGTTCGGAGGCGTTTGTATAAAGTTATAAACTAGAACCGGAAGTTAATAATAAACCCCTAATAACGCCTTACTAGCAGGAATAGTATTATATAATCCACTTTTAACGCTTACTCTTTATGGAATAGGACACTGTTTAAACAATAGACTTATCTTAGCTAGTTAATCTTGTATATTTACTCCCTATCTATAATAAAGGAGCTGTTGATGCGTTATAGGGTGGTTTAATTAGTATTTTAGCTAAGCCCTTTATAAGCGCTCCGCCTTATATAGATGGTATAATAACTTCTATTAATCTGCCTTGCGCTAAGGGAGGACTTATATTTAAGATACTAAGCAGCTAGTACTTAGAGGTACATAGACTTATACCCTTATTTATATATTCTACTACTCTTAAGAATATATCTCTTGCGAAGGATATTATATTATATTAAATATTGCTAAAGAAGTTATTATATTCTATATCTCTAACGGTATTAATTATAACTTCTCCTTAAGTAATATTGTATAATTCCTAAGTACCTGCGAGTGCAGCGTTCCTAAATTGCTAGCTAGGGAGTAGGTATTTATAGATAGAGAAACCGACTTTAGGGATGGTAATAATAATCTAGAGGCATTAACTGGTATAGAAAGTAACTCTAGTAATAAGGATTAAGAATGGAACGTAAAGATATTATTAGGTAGAGAAAATGGCTTTAGCACTAAGGATTAAGAAATAAGGGTAGACAGTAATAAAGAGATGTTAGTTAATAACGAGACTAACGTTATTAATTAAATATAGGCGATGATTAAATATGGTGTCCTTAACTCTATAGTCTTAAGTTTATAAGTGTAGGATATAAATATAAAGAAGAGTTCTAACAAAAGCTAGTAAAAGGATTAAACTTTTACCTCGTACTATACCTACCCTAGCCTCTCTTCGCCTAGCCTATCGCGAAATAAAATAAAATTTTACTATTCCTACTAGAGCCTCTACCCGCTTAACTTATAGCGGGCTATAAAGAATTCGCGAGGATCTAGGCCTTCCTTTAGATGAACTTATTTACTACCTTAAAAGCAATAATGGAAGGTAAATCTATGCTAACGACCTAGGATTTTTTGAATTTCTTGCGGACCTAGAACGCATGCCATCTTAGCGACTATTAGTCGTGTTTAAAACTATAGTGTTTATAGATTTATACCTTAAAAACATAAATGTGTTATTCTATAGTGTTTTCTCTTTATTTAAATTATTTCCCTACTTATTATATCTGTTCTGGTGTAGGGAAGGGTGGTTAGGTTACGCGAGGGGGCTTAGATTTATAGCTATGCTTATAGGGCTGTTTATATAGGAACTTCTTTAAGTATATGTAAGGGGGCTTTAGGTCGTTGTAAAGTTTATAGGGGTTTTTATGTGGGAACTTCTTTAATGTTTCTAGATCTGGCGTTATGAATTTCTATTATACGGGGACGTAGGTATATAGTGGTGTGTGAGGAGACTATATAAGGTGGGGTTGTTATAAAGAACGAATCTATATACTAGCGAAGCTATTACGTAATTATAGGAAGCCTACCCCCCCTGCTAATAATTTCTTTTGTTTCTAGTTTTGGTATTTTTATAGCATTTGCGTATACCTTTAAGAGCACGCAAGCAATCTCTAGTAGTGTAGGCGTTTAGTTTATTCCGTAACGCGTAAGGCTTAAATACAGTCAGGCTCTAGTGCAGCGCAGCTAAGAGGGCGCCAGCGTAGGGTGTAGCTGATTTTCTAAGGGCGTTTAGTGCCCTGAAAATTTTAAGCTGCTATAATGCCTAAATTAGGCATTGCTAGCGTAAGGAATATTAGCGTAAAGGCAAGGCTAGTATTAGGAAGGGAGCTGTTTTAAGAAGCCGTTTTAGCTTCTTAACGCTAGTATCTTAGAATTAGACCGGGCTTTTTTAAAGGATAAAATGGGCTGATTAGTGTTCCCACTACGTCTATATATTTACTTAATATATATACACTAGCTTTAGATCTAGAAGCGGAATAGGATAAATATTTAAGTGTACTTTCCTTATAGGAGCTAGGACTTATAGGAATTAATCTTATAAGCTAGGCGATCTTATAAGCTAAGTTCTAGGGTATAATTAGATAAGTAATTAGATGGTGTAAACTACGTGCAGCTATTAGAGCACTTATAGCATTATTAAATTAGTATAGGGGTGTATATAGAAGATAGACCAGTATATAGGATATATTAGCATATACCTAAAAAGTGGAGTAGTGTAATTAGTAGGCTAGTACGTAGGAATATAATACTATTTAACTTTGCTTAATATAGCTTAATGAAGTATAGAGCCTTAATCTAAGCTATAGGAATACGTCCTCTAACTAAGCCTCTAATTATATAACCACTAACTGCTTCTAGGCGCTGCGGCTATATACCCCCCTTAATAAGTTACACACTCCTAGTTATTGCGTCTATTTTATTAAATGCGAGCGAACGCGAGGATTAAAGATTGGGCGTGGAAAAGTTAAGCTAACCTAATATGGCTTAGATTAAGGCTTTATAGAGCTTAGTTAAAATGCTAAGTTATAATATAAGGAGGCAGCGTTTTCTAGTCTATAATTATTAGTTTTAGTTTATTCTGTAACGCGTAAGGCTTATACAGCAAGACTAAAGAAGAGCCCTTATTTCTTACCCTACCTATTATTCCTCCTAGACGAATTATAAAATCCCAGTTATTGTATTTATTCTATTAAATACTATAATAGGATTAGATAATAACAGACTAAAGTAAAATAAAAAGTGGTAAAGAATAATAAGATAAGCGCGTAATAACTAGGAAAAGGTCCTATGTATACTAAGCGCATAGTTTTAAAGATGCATTTTGTGCTTAAGGGTTACTTTGTAAATGTTATATCTAATCTTACCCTACTAAAAGAGTTTGGAGAGATAACTGCCTTAGAAATATTTTATAAGAGTAGCTAGAGTATAAAACTTATATGTGTGCTTGCTAATTGCGAGCTTTTTATTCCTAAGGCAGATAAAGTATATTTTTGGTCTTTTCTCCTTATATAAGGATAACTTTGCACTCTTTAGCGCTTTAGCCGCTTCTAAAATCTTAGTATCTTCTTTAATCTTAACTTGGCTAAGGGCGACATCTATCTTAAACTATCTTTAGCGATGACTTAGCCGGTGTGCTCTGCCCTCCTTAATATTGCAGTAATCTATAACCGTATTAATAGCATTATTGCATCTGCGTATTTTATCTTCTAGTGACGTGCTAGGTAGCGTTATAATTACTTTAATAAGGCGTTTGTGTTCGACCGATCTATTATTGCTAGATTTTAAGATTGCTTTAATATCCTCGCTAAATATAACCCCGGAAAGTTGCCGCTTAATATTAATTATAGCTTATTTATTGTTCTAATTCTTCTTAATATTTTCTAATAGCGTATTTCTCTGATGTTGCCTTTTATTTATAATTTCTTGGCTAAGCTTTTGGTATTCTGTGCTTCCTATGGTTTTACGCTTAAGGCTAAGCTTTAGCTTATTTTAAACTTTAATTAAGGAATAAATACGCGGGTTCTCGTTTACCGATAAGGATTGTTCTATTATTAGGTGCTATGGCTACCGCAGGTTAATTAATCGGCTTATTTAGTATACTGCTTTTATTAACTTTTCTTAAGGCTCTAAGCCTTAAATAATTGCCTATATATCTACGCTAATACGCTACGGAAGGTAGTGCTTTAGGAATATTTAAGCGTTGGTATACTGCATTATTAGGTTCCGGAGGGCGTTACTTATATTACCTAGGTAGTATAGGCGTTAGAAAGGTTTTAGTAGAACTAGCTCTATATAATAGAACTTACTATTCTTATTAAATGCCTTACCTGCGCCGTAACGGAGACTATATAGGCGCGCAACCTGCTAAAATCCTGTAATTGCGCCAAGGTCCTTAATCTAGGGTAAAAGAGTTAAGTATAGTAAAGGCTTGTCGAGTGAGACCTTATGGCCGTAGGGGGTTTTAATTAATCGCCGAAATATAGGGATATTACCTAGGTTTAAACAGAGTGGTAGTAGTAACTTGTTACGCCTAGGCTTAATATATAGCTTACTAAGCTGCTCTATAGACGTTAGATTAGGGGGTATAAAAGCTTAGTTGGTAAAGAGAAGGCCTAGGAGAAAAACGTAAGGGTTAAGAATAAGTAAAGGGTTAAAGATAATCTTAGGAATTAGGAAAGTATTACTAGTTCTCTATAAGTATAAGGTAAGAGAAATAGGGTAGAAAGAGAACGTACGCTTTTTTTATACTAAGATATTCCTTAGTGAATTTAAATATAAACTTAAGCACGATTTTATAAGGCCTGCCTTCTAGGTCGCGAATAAGTATAACCTTTATATATTAGTAGCATAGATTAAGAAGAGCTTTAGGTCGGCTTATAGTGTAAAAGCCTAGCTATAGTAAGAAATGGACTTATATCCGATATCGCCCAACTATATATCTCTTTCTTGTTATAACTAAGTTGGTTTTAAAAACTAGGGCGAGATCCTCTGCGTCTATAATAGGCTTTTCTTACTTCTTATTACTTAAGTTATATTTCTTTACTAGTTTCCAAAGTACCTAAAAAAGATATTTTAGCTCCGCCTTACTTTACTAGGCTAAAGAAACATAATTACCTTATACATCTAGCGGGTTAATTTACCAGCAATTTTCCTACTGGTTGCTCTTTTATATATAAGGTAATAGTACTTCTAGTATACACTAAGCGAGCTAAAAAGCTTTATCCCGCACCATTTTCTACCCCCCTTCCCTTATTTCTAATTTAGGAGCCAGTTAAAAAAGCTATAAAGTAGCTAAAGTAAGAGGACTTAGTACGTTTTCTTAGGGTCTTTCCTTATATAGGTGCAGTATCTAGAAATAGTTAGCTCTAGGTTAAGCCTAAGAGAAAGCTATAGAATAGGTTATTACTTACTAATACTATTAATCTTTAATACGGCTAAGGAGATTCGTACTGCTATTAGTGTAGTCCTACGTTATAAAATTAGATTCCTTAAACTCTTCTAACTGTTTAAGGTAGTATTCTAGTAAATGGTCTTAATCCTTATAAAGGTATGCTTAAGTGGGCGCTTCGTAAGTATCGTTAGATTTAGCAATGCTATTAGCGTTATAGTTAATGCTACTATCGGCGTCGCAGTCGGCATTACTATTGGCATCACTGTTGGCATTACTATTAAAGACGGTCGGTTTTATCCCGTAGCTGTTACCGTTGCTATCTATATTTATGTACTTATTATTAGTAACGCTAAATAATAAGCTGCGATCTAATAATCGAGCGCGCCGCATTCTAGGGAGCTAGAAGAGAACTTATAGTAGTAGCGGTGGGAGGGACCTAGAGGGTAATAATGGTGGGAAGGATCTAAAGAGTAATATAGGGTTAAGGAGATGGGGGGGTAGAGAATAAGAGAAACGGGGCCTAGATTAAACGGATTAGAGGTAGGAGCCATAGAGTATATATAGCTTTAGCGCCAGGCGCGTAAAAGGATTATAGTCTACCTATTAAAAAGTAAAGGGCATAAAGCGGTAAGCGAGAGGCTTAACGTTAGACCGGCAAGCAAGAGGCTTAGGGCGGCGGGGAGTTTTGGCAACGCGACCTCTAAAAACGGCGACAGAACCCTCCAAAACCGGCAGTTAGATCTCCATTTTCTTTTTTAATAGAGTATATTTAAGATATAGTTTTTAAAAATCTTTATAGAGATTAAAATTAATATAATACCAACTAATATTTTAAAACTTATTACTATATACTTTATCAATATAATGTAATCGCCCGTTAAAGAAACCTACGAAATAAGCCTAATAGAGCTCCTACAAGCTCTAGAGGACTACAGAAACCCTTTCTATTAAAACCACACACCCTAATTTGGTGTTAGTAGAGGTATATATAGTGTTTTCTAATATATAGCCCCTAAAACCGGATTATAATAAATAAATAAACCCCTAACCCTAATTACCCTAACCACCCTAATTAAATAGCGCGCCTTTTAAGAACGCGTTTTATAGACTATATAAACCATAGAATAAACCTAGCAGGCACTATAGAAACGATCTCTTAATGTAGATAAGAAGCGCTCCACTATACTCTCCTTCCTTACTACTACAATTATAACCCTCCGGATAGCCTTTACTATATTAGCGAAGCTTATCTAAACCTAAGGAATCTAGAAGTAATATACCTAGGACATAAAGGCAATCCGGACAGATATTGGCGCCCTTAGGAAGGCTGTAACGATGGCTATAAAGAGCGGACTAACGTCTATAGGCCCGCTATTATACGTATACGTCGCTGCCACTATACCTATAATGCCCTAAGCTATAAGATAAGTTGCCTATAAACCTATAGAAGTATATAAGATTACAATCTATATAGGCGACGCCGCCGACCATAAGGAAACCTTAAAGTAGAATAGCTAAGCCCTAGTATATAAACTCTAGGCCATAGGACCCCTAGATACCCACAAAATATAGGCCATAAAGAAGTTATAAAGTGGTGATGTTAGGGCGTATGTCACGGATAAAGACGTAAAAGATAGGTTATTATAAGAAATAGAGTAAACGAAGGTTCTTGGACGCTCTGCTATACTAGCTGTTCTGCTAGTACTAGTAGAGGTCTACATAATACCTATAAGCCTTACTATCTAAGGCCTAGAGGCTAAGTAGATAATAGAAGATATAATAAAGCAGAACTATACTATAGCGGGGCTTATAATAGAAAGGCTAGCATGGAAAAGGCTAGGAAGAGTCCAAACGGGATAAAAGGTTAAATTATTACTTATTATGGGTATATAGTTAGAAGAATTAGCAAATATGCTATTTAATTAGGGCCTCTTCCTAGGAGGAGACCACTACCTAGTTATAAGGCATAAGACAACGTTTCTAGTAACGCAGTGCTTTAAATACTAAGGCTTTAACTATATAGCTAAGAGTTATAGGAGAGAAGCTAGATATAGATGCTGCGCTAGGTAATATAATACTAGTAAATATATAGGAGACCTACCTAAAAAGTATATTAACTATAAAGTAGACCATAAGGTATAGAACGGGGCGTATAGTATTAAGCGGACATAGTAGGAGAAGGCTGTAGTAATTAGGGCCTATACGCTAATACACTATATAGGCACCTATAAGGCACCTATAAGCGGATAGCAATTATATTTATAGTACGAGATTACTACTAAGGAGGCCTTATAATAAGCTAAGAAAAGGAAGTTAAAGGAAATAGTTACGTAAGAGAGCTCTATATAGGCAGAGGAAGCCCCCTAGAAGGTCGGCCAGCTATAGACTTTTAATTATTCTAAGAAGGAAATAGGCTAAAAGACCCTCTAATTAACACTCTAAATAGTACTATATAGTAGTATATACGCCCTAATTTAAATCCTAGTAATTTACAAGCCCCTATTAAACACAGAGTTTAATATAGAGGTGGAAGTAGAAGCTTAGATCCGGAGAAAGGCATCTAAAGGCTCTAAAACTGTATTATAAGGAAGTAAACGGACGCTAAAGGGCACTAACTTAGCTAACTTAGAGGCCAGCATAGACCTCTTATATTAGGACACTGGAAAATACTTATAATTATATAGTATAATACTAATAATAATAGGAACGGCGTACTGCTTTACTTCCTATAAGAGGTAGAGTAGGCGGACTCCTAACTAGATATATTAGCTATCTAGGAGCTATAGTAAAGGGACTAAGGAAATATAATATATACTATAAA
>Ga0307515_10004090_pt1 | contig 30413 bp, 10 predicted proteins | sample 17_EM_MG_FD_194513 | JGI IMG/M metagenome (GOLD analysis project Ga0307515, IMG submission 194513) | Populus trichocarpa ectomycorrhiza microbial communities from riparian zone in the Pacific Northwest, United States - 17_EM | ecosystem: Host-associated > Plants > Roots > Unclassified | place... | reverse complement strand
ATTTAAATCTTTATTTTTTTATTAATATATTTTTTTTATTTTTATGAAAACACTTATTTTTTATAAGTAGCATGATATTTTGAATGAAAAAGTAACACAATTAAAATTATAAATTCACAATTATTTAAATCACTAAGAAAAAAAAATTTCTTTAGCCAAAACCTTCCATCTTTATTCATGTATTTTTCCTAGAGAAAACATGTTTTTTTATTAGAATAATGATTTTCTAAATAAAAACTTAGCATCATATAAAAAGTAAATATCAATAAAAAAAAACCATGACATAATAACTCTAACGCAACAATATAAAAGAATGATTAATTTGAAACAATTATATAAAAAATTAACATAAAAAAAATAATATTGTCATGGAATATTCATGAATAATCTTTTAAAAATTCATGCATATTAGATTTATATAAATTATTTTTATAAATTAATTAAAAATATTACCATAAAAAAAACTCAAGTCTTACTCGAAAAAGTAAGGCATAACTGGCTAATTTTATAAGTTTTATTGTAATAATATTAATTAAAAAGCTTTTTATTATAAAATAAAAATATATATAATTAAAAAAAAAATGAAAGGCCAAACGGTTTAAATTTTAAATTCAGGCGAATGAAACATCATCTCATAGGTAATTACATGAATCAAAGTGCAAGAAAATAGGAAATATAAATAATAAATGAATATGATTGTGTGAATAGAGTTTTCTGAACAATAAAAAGCATTGTCGTTTTTAAGTTTCTGTATAATGTAAAATAAGATAGATCATTCTTTTATGATTATCCCCCTCCCCCCTATATTATTTAGTTATTTTACCGATCACCCCGATAACTTTGTTTCTTTTTAATCTTGTACCAAAACAACAAAGTCGTTTTAATTTTACGGTCAAAATAGTATAAAATAAATATAGTTACTCTAATTTTATAAATAAAAAAGTAGCGCTTAATTAAAATAAAATTTTGAAATACAATAACATTACATATTTTGAAAATTATAACAAATTTTATATGGGTAACGTTGTCATATATCTCTGTATTTTATTTTTTATATAAATAAATCCTTCAATGTGTTATAACCCTTTTTAATCATCAATTATTTAATTTATGGTATTTAACTATTTAATTATGATAATAATATATAAAAAAAAGGAGTTTAGAGAGTGAAATAAGAAGAAAGAGAGAACAATGGACTAAAAAGAGTGTGAACTAAAAAATAATATGGGAGATTATGCAAAAGATGAAAAGAAAAATAAATAGGAAATTAAACAAAGAGGAGAAATTATAGGGAAGAGATCCTAAACATTAAAAAAAATTTAATTAATTAGAAATCCATAATCAAGAAGGAAACAATATAAATTTCCTAACGTTATTTTTCTAGTTTAGTTTTTCTTGTTTTGTAGATGATCTCAAACAACATAAATAAAAGACACTAAAATATACAAAGAGCAGGGGAGACCTAGATATTAAAAGGGAGAGGCTCTTAAAAAAAAAACATTAGAAAATAACAAAAGAAGACAAGGAAACAACAAAAACACGCACAAAAAAAACTAATCTCCCACGGCTGTAAAAGAGAATGTCAAGAAAGTTCAACCACAATAACAACATTTAAGCCTTTGATCTCTCAAACCGGTGGAGGTAGTCGACACCTCCAGCACGAATAAAAAGAAGAAAGAGTTGTGCACGCCACATACATATCCACTCTTCCCCTTTCTTGGAGGCACGTGCAACAAATCTTCGAAGGAAAATATGTTGTTCAATGCGTTCAGTTTGTTTAGCAACAACAACTTTTTGACCTCTAATCTCTAAGATCCGGTGGGGAGGTGATCGACACCTCTAACACCAACAAGAAGAAGTGTGAGTCTTTTACACCAAGAAAATATCCACTCTCTCTCATTCCTTGGTAGCATATATAACAAAGCATCGAAAGAAAATTTGTTTACGCACTAACACTACTATTTTCCAGCACTGTTTTTTTCACGTTTCAGTCTCTCCGGTTCAATCTCAACCAACTTAAATAATTAGTAAATAAAAATTTTTAATCCCAATAAATGATTTACTAGTTTATAGCACAATTTATAATTTATTCATTCAATTTTGACTTGCGAACATATATGTATTTGTATGTCGTATTTGAATGAACTTGTGATGTGCTTATAATTTTCTTGTTATGTTCAATTATTAATTGAATTGATTGAGATCATTACGATTATTTATGGTGGATATGTTCGGGTAAATATTTGGTTTGTGATGGATTAACATAAATTGAGTAGTTAAAAGAAACAATTCAAAACTTCAATCTCCATTAATTATTACTTTGATTCTTTCCCCTGTAATTAAAATACTGAGAATTAGCCTTCGTTGTCAAGCTAAAATCTCAAATCACTATCTTATGGGTTTTTTTACCTCTAATAAACACATATATTTAGTTTAGGTAAAATAATGGCATGTAAGCATAAATAGGTGTTTTTATAATTAATATCAAACAACAATGCAATTTACTTTTGATAAGATATTTCACGGTGATATTAGTCCCTTACCCAAAAATCTTTGAAGACCAATTAGGGTTCCTAGTAACCATAAAGTTAGGTGAAGACTCTTTTCTTTATTTTACCTCTTTCACAATAATTAAATTCTTTAAGATGTTCCCTATGATGGAATGCTGACTCCATTAAGTATTTAGGGCTAAGTTTTGATTGTTTAATTTTATAATAATATGATGTGCTTTGTACATATTTTATGCTTGTTTGCTTAAACTATTAATATGTGTTTATTTTTCGTTATTACATGATCTATGTTTTTTTATATATCTCTGTTTATATGATTTATGTATGCTTCGTTTCATACACCATTCATCTTTATTAATTTCATGCATAATTCTTTGAATTGAACAATGGTTTACACTTATACCCTTATTACTTGACTCTTAGTTTTACACACTTTGTCTAAATTAGTATATGGAGAATTAATGGTATTTTGATGTGGTTTTGCCTCGGGCTAGTACTCATGAAACCCCAAACTCTCATCAAAAGTTTATAAAGTGCAACTACTAGCTGATATAGATTTCCTTGGTTTATAATTTTTACACTTTATAGGCTTTAGGGTAATCTTTTAAGGTTCACTTCCCCTAAGCAATGAGGGACCCTTTGAGATCAATAGGTTATCCAACATACATACATATAATGACCAGAATCTCTTTATTCATGCAAGATCAGTTTTGAGTTTCATAAAAGAGAGGGTGAAACAAACTCAAAGTATAACTTGAAAACTTGATTTTCTTCAAAAGCATACAAAAATTGAGTGATGGGAAATGAAAAAAGAGCTCAGACCGAGAAAAGAACTTAGATAAGATTAGTTCTTCAAGAGGTTAAATGAATCGGTTTTGGTTTTTACTTGAACTGGCTTCGCAATCCATACACCCTAGCATAAGTTTTCCAGATTCTATGATATAACTTACTATGAGGATGTCTTCTCCTAGCCCTCCATCAACTAAGATAACCTTATAAGTTTCTTATTCTTACACTCAAGGCTTGTTTGCTCACTAAAAAAGAACTTCTAGCTTCTATCAAGACAACCAAGCTAAACCAACCACGACTGTCAAGAAGAAAAATCTAGCAACTTGAGATCTAGTTTTAAAATCACCTCAAGTATTCCATGATTAAACTATTTCTTCTGCAGAAAGGGTGATTGAAAAAGCTAGTGCAAGTCAATATCATTTGATTGAAGAGCGACTACAAGCTATTATAGATTTGTATGGTTCTTTTGAGGCCACTAAGATATGTCTTGTACCCGATGTTGTTATTTTAAAAGGCTTCAAGATGTCACAATTCAATAAGTTTAATGGATCTCAATGTTTTAATATTTATTTGAGGCTTTATTATACCAAAATGATCGAGAAAATTCATAATGATAAATTGTTGATGGATTGTTTCCATGAAAGCTCAGACGACCTACTCTTAGCTGCTACATAAGTATTAATAGAACTAAATCAAGAAGTTGAGTGATTTGGACAAATTTAGATTTAGCCTCTAGAAATACTTTTATAAAGTATGGAGAAAAAAGTCAATAAAACTATTAAAAGATATGCTCAAATACGGTAAGAAGTCATCGTTTAAGTCAACCATCTTCTATCTAAAAACAAAATGATATTCATCTTCACGAACACTTTGAAAGCTCCTTATTTTTGGTATCTGACTTGTACTACTTTGAAACAATTCTCAGATATTGTAGTTGTGGCTAAAAGAGTTAAACGAGCTCTAAAAGAAGGAAATATCAAAGACATGAGGGCATCTCCTGTAATTGTTGAAGGGTACAACTAAAATGAATCAATGAGTCAATAGTATTCAAGGAAATGACCCAAAAATTTGGTCATATCATCCAAGTTTTTTTTCATCATCAAGCTTCTCACATTTCAACTACTAACACACCTATTTCAACCCCATTAAATGCTACATTCTTCCATAAAATCTAAACACTTACACCATTCTTTTTTTCATCTTAAACATCATGCTTTTTAAGGCATATAAAGTCTAAGCTATAAAATAAAACACCGTGAACAATCTTCCTTCTTTGTTCCTCTTATTAACTTTATCAACACCTTGTGAATGCCCGTTAGATAATACCTCCACCACTCGAACCCACTCAACTACCTTTTTCTAAATGGTATAACAAAAATACTAAATGTGAGTATTATGCAGGAGTCATGGGTCATTCCATAAATCATTGACAAAGGTTTAAATAGCATATCAATAATTTGATTCAACACGAGTGATTATCATTTAAAGAGAAAAAGGGTAAATACATCATAGTCACAAAAAGGTTTGGGGACCGTCAAAGAGGAAAACCAGGATATGATGTTATCTTGATGATGTGCAGATCGAATAATTGATTCCATAAAATAAAAAAGTTTAAATTTGCTTCTGATGAAGTGATAAAGATATCATGCTCAAACTTTAAAGGTGTGGTTGTCCTACTTGTTTGAGACTTTGTTGTTTTAGGATGACATCATTTTTTTAAATTGTACTCTTTTATTTTATGTTCAATTGTTATTTTGAAATCAAAAGATGGTATGTGAAAGTAATATTTGGCATTCAAAAATCTTTAAAATATTTTGAATTCCAAAATATATTATGCAAATACTAGGAGGCAATCCTTTTTTTATAAATCCTATAATATCTTTGAACCTTAAAAGGTAAAGTCCAACTTATCTATCATTTTTTAATTTCAAAGTGACTCTTACATCTTTAATAAACCTTAAATGATAAATTCTCAATGATACCTCTTATAAAACACAACTTCTTTTCACTCCCAACAAATCCTAAAGAGGAAAGGCTTACTTAAAATAATACAGTTAATCCCAAAATAGAATCAAATGATTTAATGGCATAAATGATAATGGATAATGTGCATGCGGGTCATGTTCCCACCTTTTCTTCTCTAAATTTCTAAATAAAGCTAAGATTTATCAACATAAACATATTTAAATTTGAGATGAAGAAAGGTTATATTTGATATATCCCTCACAAATAAAAATTTACTCCTTTTCATACCTATTTGAGTCTTAATATCTTTATTGGATAAGAACTCAAATAAGGATCACCCTCCATACTAGGGGTACATTTTGGAAGTTTTTGAACAATCAATCAAATTCTCTAAATGAAAGCGAGTAAGAAGAAAATATGGAAGGGAAAAAGTATTATAAAAGAAAGAAAAAGAAAAAAGAGCTCTCCAAAGTGTTAAAATGATAGTGTGCAAAGTCCACAAACAAAGGTAAAGACAAAATGTCAATGACAAACAAAAAGTGCAATTTGGAGAATGAGGTTTTGGTGAGATCAATCACTAAAATACTAAAATCAAGATGACAAGCCTAAAAGATCTCTACAGATAAACAAGTGATCCTATATCTTTAAACCTTTAAAAATCATTTAAGCCATATATACATCTCATTCTTTCATAGACATAGATCTTATCCTACATTACGTGCTTCTAAAAGCCTTTTCTGATAAAAAAAATAATTTTTATTCTCTAATATATATATATTCAAATCAAAATCATGACTCATGTGTGTGCTGCATATCATTCTTTATTACATTATATCGTATAATCTCATTAATAAATGCAATATCAATATAATGTGAAGCAAGATGCTCCCATTAAGAAAACCAAAACTCTTTATTACAAAATAGCCCTCCATTTATCAAGGAATCCATACAAGTCATTTCTCAAAAATAGCCAAAAAGTCTGGGATAACATTTTCTTTATATGCCAACAAAAATTTTCAAGTTTGCATCTTAGTACTTGAATGACATGTTTTGGGCTTAACAAAGAAATCTAAATACTTATACTTTAAAATTCATATCTTAATGATTTCATTTCAATATATAAGAACACAATCATTGAAATTTATGACTTAGTCTCAAAATAAAAAAGATGATTTATAATAAAAAAAATTCATTCAACTAAATTTGCTAAGTTCTTAGAAATAATGATGGTGATGATTCACATGTTTTTTTATTGTTATTAGGAAAGATAAGCACAATTAGATCAGTTGAGGGCAATTCAGTTTGAAGAGACCAATAATGATGATAATGGAGAAACAATGATTCAATTGCTCCATCATAAATTGAGGTGACAATTTTTTCATGGAGATGATGAAAAATAAAAAGTAATAAATATATACTCGTAGAATATACATACAGGTAATGACAAGTAGAGCCAATATAGGCCAAGCTAATACAATGGATAAACCATGCTTATTCAGTGATAAAAAATGAACAAGGAAAGATAAACTCATAGTAAGCATTTAAGGTATTGAGTTCACTTATACAATTTAAGCAAGTCAGTGTCTAGTTCTTGACAATTCTAAAGTTGAAGGTCCTGAAATATGCAAATAACATCAATAGTAAAATTGAGCTTTCAAAAGGTGTAATTTATGTTTTCTCTCTACCCTAAAAACTATATTGGTTTCTTATCACCTCAAGTTTATTTCTTTGTAAAAAAAAAAACCACCTTGAGTCTGTCACTCTATAAAATGACTGTCATTTTGAGCTTGTCACTCTATAAAATGGCTATATTTTTTCTAAAATTACTTTGTATTTGTCACTTTATAAAATAACTGATTGAAAACCCCTTTAAGTTTAACTATATTTTTGAAAATTATTTCAATTTTTTCACTTTACAAAGTAACTATATTTTTTAAATCACTTCGAGTTTGTTACTCTATAAAATAATTATATTTTTAAAAAATCACTTTGATTTTTTCACTTTATAAAATGACTATATTTATTAAAATAACTTTGAGTTCATCACTCTGTAAAAATAATTGTATTTTTGAAAATCAATTTGAGTTTGTCACTCTACAAAATGACAAGTTGGAAATTTCAAGCTCTATCATTAAGAAGTTCAAACCCTGCAATCATGAAGGCTTAAACCCTATTATTAGAAAGTTCAAACTGAGTTTGCAATCAAGACATCTTTTAATCGAATCTCATTGCTAAATAAGTCAAACTAAACTCTACAATGAAGACTATTTCTAATGAGACTATTTATCAGAGTTTTTAAGGACAGTTACCTCTCGATGAGACTTGTTCTGATGTTTAAAGGTAGTAGCATTCAAATTAGACTATTTATTTGATTATTTGATTTAAGTATAGTCACCTTTTAATGAGACTATTTATCTAATTGTTGTTCTGATATTTATTTGATTTAGGGTAATCATCTTCTAACGGGACTGTCTATTTGATTTTAGGATAGTTATCTTTTAATGAGACTATTTAATATTTTAAGGTGTTCGCTTCTTGATGAGATCTTTTTTTAATTGTTTAGAGGGTAATTGCCTCTCTATGAGACTTGTTTTGCTTTTTATATATTTGTAGGTTAGTCATCTTTTGATGAAACTTGCTTTGCTTTTTATATTGTTTTGAGGTTAGTTGTCTCTTAATGAGACTTGTTTTTGTGTTATATATTGTTTTGAGGTTAGTTACCTATTGATGACACTTGTTTTGTTTTAATTTTTAGGATAAATTCTTCTTGATGAGACTATTTTACTAAAAAAAAATCTTTCTAGTGTCTATCTTCCTTATAAACTTATTATACAAATACAAGTAAAATGAAATTTTCAACATCTTTGTACCGTAAATATTGTAAAGATATGGCAATTTTCATAACCCATTTTTTACCCTCAATTATATATTTTTTTGGTTTTTAATTATTTAATTATGATAATAATATAAATAATAATAAAAAGAAAAAGAAAGGAGTTTGGAGAGTGAAATAAGAAGAAAGAGAGAACAATGAACTAATAAGAGTGGTGACTACAAAATAATATGGGAGATTATAAAAAGATAAAAAGAAAAATAAATAGGAGATTAAACAAAGAGGTTAAATTGTAAGAAAGCGATCCTAGGAAGGAAAATTTAATTAATTATGAATCTATAATCAATAAAGAAACAATATAAATTGTGTAAATTATTTTTCCAGATTATTTTTTCTTGTTTTGTAGAGGATCTCAAACAATATAAATAATAGGTACTCATACATACAAAAAGGGAGGTGACACTCAAATATTAAGAGGAAGAGGCTCTTACAAAGAAAAACCCAATAAAATAACAAAAGTAGACAATGAAACAACTAAAACAAAAAAACCTAACCTCCCAAAGTTGTAAAAGTGATAGCCCAAAAAGTTCAACCTCAACAGCAACTTTTAGGCTTTCTATCTCTCAACTTCGATAGAGGTGGTCGACACCTTCAACACCAAAAAAGAAGAAGAAGAAGGATTCATGCATGTCGTGAACATATCCACTATCACCTCCTTTCCTGGAGGCACGTCAACAAATATTCAAAGGAAAATCTATCATATGATGCATTCAGTTTGTCCAATAGTAGCAACAACTTTTCAACCTCTAATCTTCAGATTCGGTAAAAGTGGTTGATACCTCTAGCACCAACAGAAAGAAGAATGAGTCTCTTATACCACGGACATATCCACTCTCCCCTATTCTGTAGAAACACGTGTAACGAAGTGTTGAAAAAAAATATGTCTATGTAACAACAATGTTATTTTCCAACACTTTTTTTTTTGCATTCCAGCCTCTCCAATCCAGTTCAAACCAACTCCAATGATTAGTAAATGTCAATTTTTAACCTTAATATATGATTTACTAGTTTATAGTAGGATTTGTGATTTATTCATTAAATTTTGACTTGCGAAAACACAAGTATTTGTATTTCATATTTGAATGAGCATGTAATGTGCTTATAATTTTCTTGTTGTGTTCAATTACTAATTGGATCGATTGAAATCTTTGCGATCATTTATGGTTGATATGTTTGGGGAAATAATTAATTTGTGGTGGATTAATATAAATTGGGTAGTTAAAAGAAACAATTCAGAATTTAAGTCTTTATTAATTATTATTTTGAATTGTGCCCCTATAATTTAAAAAAAATGAAGATTAGGCTTCATTGTCAAACCAAAATCTCAAACCACTGTCCTATGAGTTTTTACCTCTAATAAACACATATATTTAGTTTAGGTAAAAAAATGGCATGTAAGCATAAATATGTATTTTTATCATTAAAATCAAATAATAATGTAACTTACCTGGAGTATGATGTTTTATAATTATATTCATCTTCTTTTTAGCATAACCAACCCCTTACTTAAAAATTTCTAAAGACTAATTAGAGTTTTTAGTAACTATAAAACTAGATGGCGACTTATTTTTTTTTATTTTACACATTTGACAATAATTAAATTCATCGAGATATTGCCCACGACACAATGAAATTTTTTTTTCACTTTTTTTTACAATAAATATAATTTAGTCCATAAATAAAAAAATTTCATGTAAAATCATATATTTTTAATCAGTATTATGCAAGGTTGTCAATTCCGTTCTGTTTCGTCCGGAATGGCCGAAACGTTCCATACCAATTCAAAAAACGAAACAAAACGGATCAAATTTCATCTCATTTTAAATCTCGGTCCGTTCCGAATTTTTCGGCTAAATTCCACCCGGAACGTTCCTGTTTCATTCCACATGTTCCGTTCCGCTCTTGAAAAGTCATTGAATGAAATTGAACCTTGTTCAATTTCATTAATTAAACCACCCAATTATAAAAAGTTCTTTTTCATTACAATTTTCAATAACAATGATATTAATAATAATATTAAAAATTATTATTACTATTTTCATTAACAATGATATTAATTTTTTTAAAATTAGATTTATCACTAATATATATGGTTTATATTCATGTTTTTTTTTCATGTTTATACTTTGTACGAACTTGAGCAAAACAAAGGATGCTTTAGATTCCATTAGCCTTGATAACATTAACCTAACTTTATATTTAAAATATTTGTGTTAAAACATTTTACTTTCATAATATTTTGATATTTTGTTTAAGTTGAATTACTTTAAATTAAAGATCTATTTAATCTTGACTATTTAGAAATATTTTAAATTTTAAAATTATATTTGTTTGGCATTGTGTTTGTATTGCATAATTTATAATTAATTTATCTTGAATTTGAATTATGTTTGTTGAATATATATATATATATATATATGAACAGTACAACCCCGAAACGGCACGCCGAAACACTCCGAAACTGAAACATTCCATTCCAATTGAAAAAACGAAACACCTACCGAAACGGAATTGACAACCTTGGTATTATGATATCAAGATTCATGCTATTTTTAAATTAATTTTATTTTTTGGAAAATAGAAGAAAGAAAGAAAGAAGAGATATAGCTAAGAAGAGAAATTTCAATTAGAAAAGATCGTTGTTCAGAAGATTAAAGAAATAGTTAAGTGAGAATGATTAGCACTAACCAATCCATTGTTTAATTTTGATAAACTACATGGATTAAATTATAATTCACTCATCATTTTTTTTCTTATTTCTTACAACTTGCCTTATATTTTGTTCTTTAATTTGAGCACATTCGTTATCACTCTATTTTTTTTATTTAGTTTTGTTTTTCTTTTATTTTCTTTTTTCTATTTAAACTTGGTCAAATATGTTCACAGAAGAAAAACAAAATGTATAGCTAACCATATATCAACAATCAATTAATTGACATGAAAATGAATAGAAGAAACCCATATTCGCCAAATGATCCTTTGCCATGGCAAGACCAATATTTCTTATGTTCCATACTCCAAATATATTAGTTAAAAAAATTGATGTATCGATGATCCAATGTCTAATCCCTTCCCTGTATTGGGATTTCGGACAAGATAAATTGTTCAAGCCTCTGCCCTGTCAAGCAAGCTTTAAAGAGAAGGAAGCTTTGATCAAACAGACATCTATATACATAAACAACAATTTTTTTTTTTTTACCGGTATCCTCGTGTCCTTGACTAATATTGTTTAGGATTCGTGACTATCCTTTTAATAAATATATTTTTTAAAAATTAAATTTATATTTTTATTCTTATAGAGATTTAACCGCTAAACTAAAATTTTATTCGTATACATAAACAACATTTAAATGATCTTTATCTATTTCTGCCAACTTTCTTCTACCTTCAGCTGCGCTAACCGATTAACTTGAAACATAAAACAAAAATAATGGGCTTCTATTATAGTGACCCACTAGATGCACGCGCTATGTGTCCGTATTTTTTTTCTAAAAATATATATTTAGATAGCATGTTTTAAAGAAAAATGAGTATTTAAGTTACAACACCGATCAAATTTAATAAGTTAATTTTATTTTAAATGAATGAAAAAGATAAATAACAATTTTAAACAGACTAATTTTCTTTTTAAAATGACGAATATAACTTTTGTATAAAACTTTTTGGAATGGCAAAATTAGATTAAAAAACAATTATATATATATATATATAAAAGACAACCAATATTAACATTATAGACATGTAAATTAAGTAATAAAAAAGAATTTAACTCAGCTCAACATGTCAAACCTATAATTCATATCACGAGATAAATATAACCCAATAGAAACAAAATTGAAAAAAATCACAACTAATTTTATTAAAAAAAAACAATGTCAGATAATAAAATAAAAAAATGACAATCCGCATTAATTTTCAAACCAGTGACCTAAAATATTAGACCGGAAGCACCATATATGAAAAAATTATGAAACCTAGCATGTAAAAATTAAATGTCAAAAGATAAAATTAAAAAAAAACAATAAAAAAAATAAGAATAAAAAAGAAAAGAAAGAAGAAGCTAGAGATCAACTATAATTTTTTAATTAAACGGTGAAATTAAAAAGAAAAATAATTTTATAAAATGACAAAAAACTCAAAAGAATAAGGATTGATTTGAAAAAAATAATATATCATATATTTGGATTAAGAGATGAGATTGAAAACCAATAAAATTTACATAAAAAATTAAAAAAATTAAAAATCAAAAGAATAAAAATCAAAGTGAAAAAACAATACATGACAAAATAAGATTAAAAGATTAAATCGAAAAAAAATCAAAACTTTTTTAAAAAATCAAGAATAAAAAATTTAAAAAAAAAAACAGAGACTAAATCCAAAAAATAAATAAATTAAGAAGTTATTTTTAGAACTTGAGGATCGGGTGCGAAAAAATAGGAAGGAAAAAAAGACTACCTATGTCAAACTAAATGCCCGTTGCTGACACACCAGTTAAAGACGAAGAGACTGTCAATAAGTTCCAAACGCCACCCAAGAAGCTATCAGGTGCGTCACCCAAACACAACGGCTTGCAACATTTATGTGCAATGCACGTGTTAATCATTTTTTAAATAATATTTATTATATAGAAAAGTACAAATCTACCTCTCAGCCCACTTAATAATAACAAAAAAAATTATAGTAAAATAACAAAAATACCCTATATATCATTTTGGCTCCAAAGATAATTTTGTATTTTTACTTTTAAAAAAGTTATAAAAACCCCTTTAATCTCCTACCGGCCAAATGTTTTTGTTACAAGAGGCAAAACCGTAATCCATAGTACCTAGTCTAGAGCTACAGCGATTGGCCATGTTGATTTCACCATTCCCTTTCAGTTTATTTTTGTTGGCAACTTTCTCTATTTTGTTATGTTATTTGGCGAGGGGAATAAAATAAAAATAAAAATTGATTGGTTAGCCATAAATGTATATACAGACTTGAGCCTAGACCTCTTTGTTTAAGAAATAAGTTGTCAGAGACAAGTGGTGCAGTTGGGATGGGTCACCTCATTCTTGATTACCCGGGTGTTATAAGACCCACATAATCCACACTTATGATATAACCAGTGGAATTGTGCAGACCCCTTTTGATCACAATCATTGCACAGTATATCCTGCATTAAAATATGATAATCAGAGGTCTCAACGTGGAGTATAATCAAGAAGATAAACAACCACTTCTGAATTAGACTATAATTATACAACGATGGCTAGATTTTAATTTGTCCAAGTAATGCAGCACAAGTTGAATGCTTTCAGTCAGTTTTAATCTCAGTAAAAGCCGCAATCCCCTCGGGAATTAAGAAAAACCCATTTCTTCTTTCATGGAAAAAAGAAATTTCACCGGAAAACTGGCACGCTTGTGAGAAATCCGGCAGAGGAAAAGGCGAAGAGATTTCAAGTTTTTTGGATCGATAAAAGAAGAAGGAAAGAAATAGCTCTGTAAACTATAATTGAGATATTTTCTTGTTTCACTAGAAATAAATGCTGCGTTATGATGACTTTCACTAGAATGCAAAGTACCGGAGAGATCAGTTGTAGAGGTAGGTGTACCTGACAACGATCCCTGTATTCCTCTGGCAGCTCCTCGGCAGCCAACAACGCATCAAGCATGCCGAAATAAACCTAGGTGGGTTTCCAATAATTGTTATAATAACATAACGATGCTTCACGCATTTCATAGCGAAGTAAACAGAAAGACTACGATGACAAAATTTTGTGCCTATCATTATATTAATGATTCAGTAGAATTTAACAAATAATGCTGATGGGATGTATCCTGTGCAGGATGGAGAGGATAGACTTTGTAGTTCTATTGAGCTTGGATGAAATCCATCAAAACAATTATGATACCTGAACCACAAGAAAGTTCATATACACTAGTCAACTGTGTATTAGATCTTTCTTGTTGCCCAAGGGAATGAAGTTCACGTTTTAATGGGTATTATTGAATGTGCAAAAGATCCTCGATTACCTTGAGAATTTTATTGTTTAGAAGGGAATTTATCCTAACGATGAATTTCTGTTCTAACAGGGAAGAATGTTTCCTTGAGGATAGGAAGAAGCTGTCCAACCCTTTCCTTCAATCAGCAAGAGAACAAGGAAACCACAAATGGCAGTCATTCCAGTGGTCCATATAAAGCCATTGGAAAAGCTAAATCAAACTGAAAACTGAAAATTCTAGTCTTCTTGGGTATCAAAAGAATAAACCACCAATAAGCATCCTAGAAAAGCTAGATAAATTCTGTAAAATATATAATTCCGGGTAGGGGAAATCCAATTCTCGACAAGTAACAATACTTGTTTGTTTATCCCCAATTTCTAAACCTTCCTCTCTAGGTAAAAGGCATTCTAGTTCAACTGATCATCAATTTCACTGTCATCTCCTCAAGTGCCCCTGGTGAGTATATTACAATGAACAAGGTAATGCACATCTCTGACGACAGAAATATAACAAGAAATTGTACTCTTACCGCCATATCTCCCAAGGATTTGCAGCATATTGGACAAGTATAGTGACTGCAAGTATATGCCTACAGAACATGAGATGGAGTAGAAAAATAAGCCACCTTTCTGAAATGCACGAATCAAGATATATGAAGAAAAACGGAAGAAACATGGACTGAAAACAAGAGAGAGTATACAAAACCTGAAAGCATGAGGAATGCATATAATGGCCACAAGGTAAAGCTCTGACTGGTGCACTTGATGTGAATAAAAAATCACAGCAAATGGGGCAGTTAGTTTCTAAACCTTTCTCCAGGCACTTGTGGTTCACTGACTTAATCCCCAGACAACAGTTGCAAGTCATGCAATGAAAGAAATCAATACCAAGACCCTTCCCAACACGGCATAAATTGCAAAATGGGCAATGATATACACTCCTGAAGTTGGAAATACATTCATGACACAAGTAAAATGACTAACAAAACCATAATAGAAACAAAAGCTAACATAGAAATGTTCAATAATAAGATGGTTGTCATTCAAAAGCAAACTAACCAGCTCAATTTTAGTTTTCAAGAAATTCTACAGAGTAAGGAGTTGCTTATATCAACTTGAAATGCCATTGTAAATTCAAGACTTTCAGAGGAAATAGAACCTACTTTTGAGCAATGCAAATATGTTATGTCCATCAATATTTGATATCACACAGTTTCCCCATATGTATTTCTAAATTTAGTGAACACGACTAGTCATGAGGAATGAGCTTCATGATTACATCAAAATCATATTGCAAGTTTTTTATTTTTTTTCTAATTTTTCCAGTTAGACTAGGCAATACCAGTTCTCTGTCCCTAGACTTCTTGAAATGTCATTTCAATTCCTTCAAGGAATGGTACACCGATCCTCCCTAATCTGACTTCTTATCACAGTATGATTATTAATTTCTTATTCAATTTGGCCTGTCAGGAGAAATGGATGGCTTTAGCATGTGATGCCCAGCAAGTAAAGCATGTCAGCGCCAACACTGATGCACAAAGTGCAAAATTTATGGTTTGTGGCACCTGATTGATGCCAATGTCAGTTAGAAGCAGAAAACTACAAGTTTCAACACATAGGCTGCTGAAGTTAACTACCCATCATAATAATTCAGTATTCAAATGATTAATTAGGATAGTCAAAGATAATGCAAATTTGAAGCTATACAAACATTTAGAGTGACCTATATCTATTTAAGTGGCAAGTGGCATTCTAGGAATTTAACATGGAACTCTTTTTTGGACCATATATATATTCAAGTAGATGTGAACTCCAGTTACAGCAGATGAATTTAATACGCCCAAGGTTCTTTAGTTTCTTTCCACATATCTAAGCAATAAATAACCATCACAAAAGAAAACAAGCTGTTTCTGGACCAGGGAAAAGGACCTCTATCTATTCATGTTATTTGATCATTCTCAAGCCAAAGCAACATTAAAATAATAAAACAAGTTTTAAATGCTTTCTATTCATTGAATCTAATGAGTTTGACAATTGATTGATAGAAAAGTTAGAATTGCATACCTTTCATCATCAAAAAACTTGCATATGTTGCAATAATATTTCGCCATTGAAAGACCATTGCATGTTGGTGTTGCACAGATTTGCCCTACTGGTTGGACCTTCAGGCAGCGCATGCACATCATTTCCAATGTTGCTTTTCTACAGTGATTGAACAAAACATCATACATTCAGAATTCACTTGAAACCTGAAATGCTACGAATCATATCAAGCCTTACCTGTCCATAGTGTGATCACTAACTTTGTCATGGCAAAATCTGCAAGCAAACAGCTTACCACAGCAAGAAGCCCGAAGTTTACAGTTTCTCTTGTAGTGTTCACACCCATATACTTGTTTTTCAGGGTCTCGAAATGTTGGGAAGCATCCCATTACATCAGCAGCAGTAGAAATTTCCCCTGCAGTTTCTTGAGGTGACTTTTGCTGAGCAGCTATCCAGCGGCTAGAACAAAACCATTTACATAACAGTAGAATTCATGATCAGGAAAGTAAGGCCTTCTTTAAGAAAGATCAAAACAGAGCTAGCAACTAAATAAATCCAAGCACGTGCTAAGGTATCAGATTGGAGAAAAATAAAGCATGTCATAGTCACCAGAAAATAACCTTGTTAGAAGATTTTGAACAAGATATGATTTTCTCCTAGGATCAAGAGTCGAGTCCCTATAAACCTTTCTAATCTCAGATTCAAGCTCATTTTGATTCATGCGGAAGATATCTTTCCACCCAGGCTTAAACAGATCACTTTGGTCTAAACTTTCTTGAAACTCTCTGCCTGTAATAAGAAAAGCTGAAATTAGTGAAATACTCATCACTAGCCTGCAACCAATCATGCCTTTGCTAAAAAAATTCAAATACACATGACATTTCAAAGTATTTCAAGCAAAACCAAAATCTCTTATGCATGAGATACCTTCTTTATAAATTGTATCTCCTGATGGTTCAGTCTGCACAAGTGATGCTGAAGTTTCTTTCCAGCATTCATTAAGCCACTCATTAAACATTGTGTTTCTTGTTGCCTGTTTCCATGTGTCCATCATTTTATTTTGTTCATCTTGAGTCAGGGCAGAAGTAACCCAAGGCAACATAGATTGCAGTACTTCAGCCCCCGTCGTCCCAATTATGCGACCAACTAACCTGTCTTGCTCCTGAATTGAAAAATGCCTGTCAAACAATGGCCACAACTCAAGTTCTTCTCTATTAATATGTTGATCTAAAGTAACTCTTATAGATTTGCACATCCATTGAATCTTAGTGGCTAGCTCATTGTACTTTCCCATATAATCATCGAGATGGCCAATAGAATGCTCCAGAGTACTTCCTGTTGGGTCCTCCATCACTTGAAACTTTTGCAAATTTTCATGAAGGTGTGAAAGCTCAGAAAGGACAAATGAAATGTCTTCAAATAATTCTTCCTCCTGCTTATGGTCTAGTGTATAAGAATGGCTAACATTATGAAGTGCCTCTTTAGACTCTAACGCTGGAAAAACAATTTCATCCTCAGCATTGCTATGAGCTCTGTATAAGCCCCATAATAGACGGAATCTTCCAATGAACTGCTGAAGAAATGCCTCATCGCAATCACTGAGGTTTCCAGATTCAACATCAAGATACTCCAAGTCTTTGCTTATGGCTTTATGAAATTTAAAAATAGTATCTATCGGTCGTTCTGTATACCCCAAATCAGAAGAGACCATATCTGATTCCCAGACAAAAAGACTGGAGTTAAGGGCTGGAGCAGAGGATTTGACAGATAATGATCGCAAAGACTTGGTTGTGGAAAGAGAAGTCAATCCCAGATTTTTGCTGTTTACTCCCAAACCTGGGACACAACAAGACCGATCAGAACAAGATGGTTCATGGGCATCCGGAGTCTCTATGGGGTTGCAGACATTGCTATTTTTGCAAGATCCTGAGATGTTTCTTTTTTGTGGCCTTTTGATACCTTCACTGATTGACACAGGACTATCCTTTGAACAAAACGCACACAAACGCGCACAGCATGATGGAACAATTTTTTCCTCAATATCAGCAGGACAGCAATGAATTACACTTGAAGACAAACACACACCTTGGCTACGACCCTTGCATGCCCAACCAGTAAAAAGAGTTACAAGAGCTGTGTCTACTGCTGGAGCTGAACCGAAGTAACTCATTAGAATTGTGTATGTAATACTGATTTTTTAATAGAAAGTATTCATAATATGTGGCTACAAGAAGCATAATATAGGAACCTGCTGATTGCATATTTTTTAGGAAATTCCTGGCCTCGTGTTCTGTTAACAACCCCACCAGCCATGGCAAGACACGCTCAATCACTTTCAAAGGCATCATGCACAAGCTCTGGTATAAAAGTTCCTTCTGTTTTCTGAAGCTAAAGTGCTGACGGGCAAGTGGGAGAACCTAGACATGCAAGGAGCTTAGCATACAGAATTGAAGAATCAAAAGGGGATGTTTGGCGCTAAAGTTTTCTAGTCATGCAACACCAGTGACTTGTCTTTAAAAGACCAGAGTGTCTAATACAATCTTTCTAAGACCCAGGCGATATATTTTATGTTTTAACTTCCTCAAGCACCTCCATACATTATCAAGCCCTCCAACTCCCATGACTGGCTCCATTTGACAAGACACAGTGATGCTAGTTCAGTATTACTGGAAAATTGATGCATGACTTGGTGAAAATGCCAAACATCCCTTGAAAGAAATATTGTCTAAACAAGGAAAGCTAACCTGAATTTCCTCATTGTGGAAGTGCCTTTGTATAGTTTCTATTATTTGATCAGCATGCGAGCATAGCTTTGCATAAAAATCAGCTACAGAGTTAGAGCTTGCACCTGCACTTTGAATGCTTTCAATTAAACATCTGAACTCGTTAAATTGAGTTTCTTCTTCTGCATGCTCTTTTGAGAATGAAAATTCTCCACCTACAGCAGGAAATATGACTTTGTCCTCAGCAATACTGTAATCAGAAAAGGAAAAATGTTTCAGACAGAGAGTTCAATCACAACTAAGATTTACAAGACATTTTAAAAGTTCAAAATTGGCATGTTGAACATTTGAAAATACAGTATGGTGCCCAACAGATCCATGTCGAAACAGAATAATTGCATGCATGTTGTTCTGCTTCTGGGCCTTTTCCAGGAGTCTTTCAGATACACCATTATCATGTAACAGCATCCATGTGGCAGATGAAAGTTTTATAAAAGCCTAGGCAAGCTTATTTCTGCATATTTCGAACTATGAAGATAAACATTATTCTAAGAATAATGATGCACTACAATATCTCCCAATTATGAGAGGAACAAACAATTCTAGATCATAAAATGGGTATGACAAAATTACGAAGTTAAGAAAAGGCAAAAAGAAAAAGGTGGGAAATAAATATCTCTTTAGCTGCAAAGTTAAACAATAGAAAGGAAAAATACCTGTGGAAGATGCAAACTTCAGCAATGAATTGCAGCCGCTCATCAAATGCTGATAAATTAGTAAAATCTCCAGAGCTTTGTATCTTCTTAGCCTCGTCAGCTATTTCATTTAACTCCCTCTTAATAGCATTATGCCAAAGAAGAATTTCATCTATTGGATGTGTTTCCATGGTATCAAAATCCTCATTACTTGGCTCCAAATATTTCCTTTTCCCAGTCTTGGATTTCTTACAGGTACATTTTTCTTTATCCAGTTCCAAAATTAACATGCTTGTAGGAGAATCCTTCTGGCTTAAAACCTCATGATTATCTACATAACTTTCAACTGCATCTGTGCTCTTCTTTCCTTCCATCCAGGTGAAAATAACCTATTTTGAGAAAGCATTTTAATCAACCACACATTCTGTGCATAATATATCCAACATGGGGGAAAATGATGGATGAAAAGTGCTTGCCTGTTGCAGAAGCTTTTCCTTTGGAATTATCATGCTTAGGCACTTGAGCATGTCTTGGTATTCAACTGGTGAAATAGAGGATGAAAGCCAAGGCAGAAACTCAGCCAACATGTTAACAGGAATGCTGCATATAAACTGCCAGATTAGAGATGCCTGCTCTTCGACTGAGAACTTCTCAATAAGCAAGGGAAAAACCTGACATATCAAACAGTGAAATGACTAAAATAGATATTTGCAACATTCTTATGTCTGGAATAAATAATTGTTAAAACCTATGTATTGTGCTGTAACCTAACCAAAGGCGTTCTCTGCCCCAATCATTTCCTTCCTACTAAAAGGCCATCTGTTTTGCCTTTATGGCATTTCAATGACATGGTAAATTAAACTATCTGGAAGAGAAATGATCTCACCTTTCTTTGAAGAGATTTCATATTCACAACATGCTACCAGATTGGCAAGAATCATATATGATAATTCAGTTCCACTCATTGATGCACAAGGATCCACAAGAAAGACAAGTAGATACATTACTTTCTATACAAGATCAAACTGTCACACACTTCCCTTGGTCCTAATGCACCCGATACATTATATTATATTTTTTAAATTGTTACCTATATGAAACTTTCCTCCTTTCATGTAACTGTTACATCAATGCTCTGACACATTATATGGCAGCTGCATGCCTATTCTATTTCTCAAATGGTTTCATTGTATTGTACCTGACTGTCACAAGGTACGCACCCCCCCCCAATACATCCTTTGTATGCACAGCCATCAGGCCAAGTCCATAACAACAAGAAATCGAAACCATACATGAAATGTGGACAAAGAGACTCCTAGCATCAAGTCAAATGGCTAGAATGTAAACTAGAGAAGCATATGGCAATTCAGGAGATTATCCAAAACAATAGAATAGCATCCTTTGATTTGAGATAGAGAAAATTTACAAAGATTGAGTTCTGAACCTATAATTGACAGCATTTTTCAACCAACGAGCTAGAGCTGAATTAAACCTATATATATATAGTCGAAATTTAGGTAATGAGTCCCTCAGCTGGAAAAAAAAAAAAAAAAAAGGTCATGAAATATTAAAAATGCTTCTCTAATGTATTAATTACAACATTATTTTTTCAACATGCAAGTTATATCTACTCATCAATTACATGCCATATCTCATAAATAAAGAGTAATCTCATTGAACTGTGTAGACGGAAAGTAAATAAACGGCAAAAACGAAACCTCACCTGCTGCTCTTCCTTGGCCATATGCTGACTAAGTGATGTCTGAAGCACTCCGGTACAGGATGCTAACTCACGTGGAAAACTTTCATCATTTTGAGTGTAAGAATTTAGAAGCTCAAATAATTGATCGAAAAGATTGCTTTCACCCTTGTGTTCTAATGAATACGAGTTTGCCACATTCTTCACACGATTATCAAGAGCTGGAAAGATGACCTGCAAAACAAAATCAATATCTTTTTCTTTATTTTTTTTATATAACCATTTGTATACTACTACAACAGTACAAGTTTTCCAAAAAAATTGAAGTTATTATCCTTATAACAATTATTTACACACACACACACACACACACAGAGGACTTTCTTTAAATCATAATTAATTACTATACCTGCAAACAAAAACATTAAACAGTTATTACTAAAAAAATCAAAGGATATATAAAACAGCAAAAACGAAAAAGGCAAAAATTAAAATAATACTCTTACTCAGCTCTCTCTTTCTTATTTTAAAACATAAAATAATCCTCCAAACAGAAAACAAAATAACTGCAAACACAAACAAAACGAAACAAAAATTGAAAAGAAAGATTCAGAAAAGGCAGACCTCATCTTCAGCATTAGAGTGATACTTATAAACCAAGCGGAGAAACCGGTAACGTTGAAAGAGCGGTTTAATCTCCACAGTCTGATGACCGGTAGCAAAAGCCAGGGTTAATAGGTGAAGCGTGTCAAGCTCATTCCGAATCGCCTTATGAAAGTACAAAAATATCAAAATCGGCGATTTCGTGTCTTCTTCTTCGCTTTCTAAACCACCTTTCGAATCCACTCTCTTCGCCGATTTTGACAAAACTACTCCCTCTCCACACTGCTGTATTTCCGGTAACGACGTCGCCATTTTCGAAAATCACTCTCTCCACTCACAGAAAAAAAATAAATTAAATAATATTTTAAATCTTTGTTTGGCAGTTAGTTTTGCTTTGTTTTTTTTTCTCTCTGTCTGTTTTGTTCGTGGAGATATGGCTGATAAGGGAGCTTACTGATAAGGGAGGTAGGCTTATATAGTTGGATTGGTGCCACGTGGAAGACCAGTTGACACGGTGGATAGTGACGTAAGCAGGAGTTAGTATTTTTTAATGGTTACACGTGAGGGAAAGATATGGCACGTGAGGAAGGGTGAGATGCTACGCTTTACTGTAGACGGTCAGAATTTGAAAGAAAAGTTCAAATATAGCAGCTCGAGGAGTGGAGTCCTGACTCCTGAGTGAGTTCTGACCTGTGTAGCTGTTGTGGCGTGTAAAATTAAACCACTCCAAAAGTTAAAACATTTCACTTGCCCGCGGCTCATATCAAATATTTTTAATATTTTTTAATAAAAAAAATAGTTAAGAATTTAATGCTTTAATATATTTTAAAAAATATTAACACCATAAATTATTAGATTAATCCAGATTAACATGTTAAACTCATAACTCGAGTCGGAGATTGTAATATCTTTATAAAAAACAAATCAAAACAAATTATAAAGTTTAATTCTTAATCAATTTAATAGTAAATGATAAAATTATAAAAAATTAATTATAAAAAATAAAAAAAAGACTCGGGAGAATCCAAGTTAATTTATCAAACTCGTGACCCAATGCATGCTCCCCACTTAGGTTTAATAACTGTTTTTATAAAATAATTTTTTATTTAATTATACAATAAAAAATAAACACTTGTAAAATTAAGTACTAACCAAATATCAAGACATTCTTTCAAGACCACGATAATCTCAAAATAAGTAAACTAAAACAAATCATAAAAACTAATTCAAAATCAATCAAATATTGAAAGATAAAATTTAAAAAAATATCTATAAAAAATAAAAATAAAAATTTAATGATAAGAATAAAATTGAAAAAAATCAAAGAAAAAAACAAAAAAAACAAAATTTGAAAAACATTTTTCAACAAAGAAAAGTTGGAGCGGGGATATTTTATGCAAAACAAAGACTCATTTTTCAATAGATTTTTTAGCTCAAAAAACCATATAAATCTAAATAAACTTATTTATAGGTTTAAATAATCAAAAAAATCAATAAAAAAATCAACACAAACCAAATAACTTCTTAATGTCAGATCTACTCTCTTGACCGAGGTGAGGGTCAAAGAATATCCTCGTGAAACTCTTCTTATCGAATAAAATTCATTAACACTAAAATCAAGTTTTTTTATTGTAAAAAATATTTTTAATCAATAATTTTTTTTTCACTTGATATCTTTCTCTTTTATCTTAAATGATGGATAAAAAAATAAGAAAAATGAATTTTTTAATAAAGAGTGAGTTTTCAGAAATTATAGATACTAAAAATGCATCAATTAAAAAGTTGGAATACCAAAGTTAACTTTTGTATTAAATATGGATGATATATATCACTATATATAGTATTTGTGACATCCAAAAATAGACAGGAATTATTATAGTATTTGTTTGACTTGGAAGATATATCACTATATACGTAGTAATGGGGAGACGTTGAAGGTTGGTGGCAATTAGGAGGGGCACACGGTATACGTGTGTGGAGCGTGTCATGTAGCGGTCGCCACTTGAACAGCCCGCGCTCTCACAAGCCTTCACCTCTTTTTATTTGTTAGGACACCTGAATTTCTTTTCAGGTCGCTATTACTCACAGGTCATACCTCATTGCTAATCAAGGGTTTTTATGGACTAATTTGCCCTTCAAGACAAGTTTTTACCAAATAAATATTCATAGTTAAGTGCATATATAATTAATGGCATTACGCAATGATCTTGACTTTGAGATTTTATTTTTGTATTTTTATTCTATTTCTATCGAATAATATATATTAAAATGCTTTGAAAGTTCATAGGAAGATCGGTTTTCTGTTTGGTATTGTAGACTTTTAAAGCACACTAACTTCTTCTTTTTCTCTAAAGATTTTATTGATTTTATTGAAAAGAGAATTTCTTGAAATGATGTTTGTGTTATTGCATTATTTAACCTTTTTTTAATTGTAGTTTTCTTAATCTAAGAATTACTTTAATAAGAGGAATATTTATTCATGTAATATGAAAGTTATTAAAAAGTTAAAAATCATAAAGTTTAGTATTTTCAGAATATTTTAATAGTTATTAGTTTTAATCAAACACTATTATTTGTTTTAAATATCTGTAAATGTAATATAATAATCAATTATTTGGTCCCATAATATTAACAAAACCTAAAAGATGTGGCTAAATAACTATAAACCACACTCTCAAAGCATTGTTTATTGAAACAAATATTTGCTTCTTTTTTTTAGTTTTTTTTTTTTTAATTTCACTTTCTAATAATCCAATTTTTCTTCTTTTCAATTTTTTTCACCTTTTTTTTTTAATGAAATCAATTTGTCTCTTGTTTTTTGAATTGACTTTAAAATTCTTTCATTTTATAAAAAAAATAACAAAAAAATAAACTAAAAAAATTTGGATAATTAATAGCAATTAAAAAGAAAAATCTAGAAAAGAAATAAAAAAAGGACGCAAAGAGGACGATATTGTTCTTCCCTCAAGCACTACTAATCTTTTACTTGAATATCTGGAACTAGTGTTATTTTCTAGAATCCATAGTTTCTCTTAAATCACTAGGTGGAGACTCTACTTATTGACTATATATATTTGGTCCCGGCCTCATGTCTATCAATTTCATGAATTAGATTGTGGATTTGTGAGGTTAGTTCGGGTTGACTCAAATTATTTTTTATCTTTTTTTAATTGAATATTTTACTTCAATTTTATTATTTAACATTAAGTTGATTTGAAGTCAAGCTTCATAATTTATTTTGATTTTTTTATATCACAGTTTTATGACTCGGGTCACGTATTTGACAGGTTAATATATCGGGTTGATTCAATATGTCACAGTCTTAATATTTTCTTAAAACAATGTCTCTCTAATATGTCACCGTGTCAATATTTAAAAAAAATATCATTTAATATACATCAAATTTTGAGTTTATAATTATTATTTTACTAAAAAAATACATTAGCAATACCTATATTATTTTTTTTACCATCAATTTTTTTTTAAATGCAACTTATAGCGTAGCACTGGCTAATAATCCAGGAATAATCAAAGCCAACAATCTCTAGATCTATTTAAATTGAGATGATATATCATAATGGTATTCGACGTAATTTAAATAAAAAAAAGGCATCAGTACACTCAATATTGCAAATATTTGAAGTGCTAAATATATCTAATATTATCTATAATCTACTGTGGTCGTAATAAAATCCAGAGTTCCAAAAAAAGAAGAAGAAAAAGTTACAGTGGCTTTGAATTGCCAAAAATTGAGACTTACTTGATTGGTAGAAACACATTGAAAAACCATTATGTTTTATTCACATTATAATTAAAATCTTCATATTTTAATATAAAGAGGTTTTACATGAGGATTAACCACATGTTTCCTATTCCCAGTCATTAATGTTGAGATTAAAAAAAAAACTAAACTACGATGGGTTCACTATTCATTTTTTTTATAAATCATAATCCTTCACTATAATACTTTGTTTTTGTTTTTTCTTTTAATTTAATTTTTTTAATTTCATCATTTAATTTTAAATTTACTGGGGATTGAGTTTCATAAATTTATTTTGTTTTTTTATGAGATTATCCTAATCTTATAACCCGAGTTATAAGTTTGGCGGATTGAGTCCGAGCTTTTTTTTTGTCTTTTTTTTAGTTTATTTTTTTTAATTTAATTTTTCAATATTAGATTGATTAGGAACTGAATTTCATAATTTATTTTGATTTGCTTTAAACGGGATTATCTTAATCTTACGACTAAGATCATGAATTTAATAAGTTAACCTAAGTTGCTCCAGATTATTTTTTTGTTTTTTTTTTTCACTGTTAAGCATTGAGTGAATTATAAATTAGGCTTCATTGTTTATTTTATTTTTTTATGTGGGGGATGTGAATTCACTATTCACTTTTTCATAAATCATAACCATTCACTAGAATAGTGCTTTATTTATTTATTTTTAATTAAGTTTTTTGTTTTCAATTTCATTATTTAATATTGGGTTTACTAAGGATTGAACTTCATAATTTATTTTTGTTTGCTTTCTATGAGATTATCTTGGTCTCATGACCTTGGTTACGGGTTTGGCGGGTTGACCATGAGTTTTTTTTTTATCATTTTTAATTGAAGGTTTTTTTCAATTTCATTCTTCAATATTGGATTGATTAGGAATTGAGTTTCATAATTTATTTTGATTTGCTTTTTATGAGGTTATCGTAATCTCATGATCCAAGTCGCGGATTTAAAATGTTAACCTAAGTTGATTCAAGTTATTTTCTGTCATTTAAAAAAAAAAAGTTGTCATTCAACATTGAGTTGATTGTGAATTGTGGTTCATGATTTTATTTTGGATTGCTTTCTATGGGGATGTAAATTTACTATTTACTTCCTCGTAAATCATCATCCTTAACTAGGATAATGTTTTTTTTTAATTTAGATTTATTAGAAATTGAGCTTCATAATTTATTTATTTTTTTATGAGATTATCATGTTTTCATGACCCGGATTACAAGTTTTACAGGTTGACTATGAGTATTTTTTTTCTTTTTGTTATTTGATTTTTTTTCAATTACATCCTTTAACATTAGATTGATTAGGAACTGAGTTTCATAATTTATTTTGATTTACTTTCTATAAAGTTATCCAGATCTCATGACCTAGGTTGTGAGTTTAACAAGTTAACCTAGGTTGATCCGAGTTATTTTTTTAATTTTTATTTCATTGTTGGACATTGAGTTAATTGTAAATTGAACTTCATAATTTGTTTTGATTTGATTTTTATGGAATTATCATGGTCTCATGACTCGGGTCGTATCGACTTGAGTCGATCTAATAATCTCAATATAAAAAAAAAGATATTATCTTGAAAATTTCTTTAAGTTAAATTATATTTTTACTGGTCATCTAAATTTTATTTGGACCTGTTAAATTATCTGGGCCACATTAGATAAATTACCATGTGATTTAAATTTTTTTTTACTATAAAAATTAAAACACATTAACAATACTTGAACATATTTTTACATTCAAAAAAATTCAGCAGAGCCCAAGCCAATGACCCAATTTTGGACTAGAATGGGAGAAAAACAATCGCACGATTCTCCTATCCTGATAGAAGTGATATGCTTGATTTTCATATGACTTTTATCATAATTTTACTTTTAATTTTATTCTAGTTTGCCTTTAATATCTCTATTTTATATAGTCTTATTCATTTATTTATATGCAGAAAAAAAATAAATTGATGGAATCATGCCTTACTCTAATTGGATTTAAGTCTAAGAAAGCTCATTTGGAAGCCAAAATTTACCTTGAAGAGGTCCTGTTGATTTGTGTATTAGAAAAAAAATTGATTTGTGTACATGTTTCATTGTTTTTCACTTTGATCCCTTTTCTTTCAATCTTGCCACCCCTTAATAAATCAAAAGTAATTTGTCTTCAATTTGATCATAAAAGGACCAGATCGTCTAAAAGCAAAAATTAATTATCAAAATGAAAAAAGATTTACTGTGCAAATACACATTAAGATGTGAGAGGCTACAGAGTGCATCTTTCCATACTAAATAGCCACACCATTTTAGTGTATTTATTATTAACATTTATGAGGTTTACGGTACACTTAATTCCCTACGCCGCCCCACTTTGTTCTTCTAGCAAGTGGAGACGTGGAGTGAAGGAGGCCACATACTCCATTGTCAACAACCAAAAAGTATCGAGGTTCGAATTCGTTCTTCGGTTGTATATTAATTCGTTCTTCGGAATTAGTTTTAATCATCTGTTGCATTAGGAAGGCAAGTGTGGCTTCCTTTGAGCTTCGATGACGGCCTTCCTTAGTTTCGTTGGAATCATCTCGGCATAGAATTCCTTTCAAGGTGGTGCATGGTGTTGATGGAGCTTTGATGTGACTTTGGTGACCAATTCTTCTTCTCTCTTCTTCTCTTGGTTTCCATGCCTGATTTATCTTCTTTTTTAAGGTTGCATTGCTTTTTAATTTTCAATTGTAGTCCTTTTAGTTTTAATCTTTGAAAATGAAAAATCCAACATTTTTTTTTTTGTAAAATTAAGCGACAACATGATGACATGTCGTTTTTTTTACTATGTAAAAATCTCATATCAAGCCTATCAAAATAAACTATCAATGTTAATCTCAAATAAAATTAATATAAAATAATTAAATTAAAAAAAACACTTCACAAAAAAACTTACATTGTGCAAATTCACGGTGCAATTGGATGTAGGTGTAAAATGAAATGAAAAATAAATTGCTTATCTCATTTAGTATTATTCAATAACTAATTCATGAGCGAATTAATAAGATCAAACCTTACCGTGCCATGATCAAACACCTTCCATTATCACTTGATAAATTAAAAAACAAATTCATTAATGAGAAACAAACTTTATAATAGACAAGGTCATTTGACCATTGTCATAGCATTCATGCAAGCTTAGCTGACCATTGCATTAAATCACATATTACATGCAAGGTTATTTAACTATTATAATTAATTGATGACTATTTGGCCACTATTTTAACGTCTCCCATTTGGCCAATCAGGCTCAAATTAATTCTTATTAACAACCATCACTTTCACAAGTATATGAAAATACTCACCACTCCTTAGTGAATGTATAATTATTCTCCTTGATTTCTTTATTTTGAAAAAATACAAATATAATAATAATATTGGCAGTCTATGTGTTGATCTCTTGAACTAAATTTACCATTTAATTGTGTATATTACAGCTCGATTATCACATAGGTTTGTATTTTTATTTTTTGTTCTTTGAGAAAAAAAATTATTTTGAAGAAAACGAAATCTACACTTGGAAAAGTATTATTTATTCATATCAAAACAAGATATAGGCTAATTTACGTGATAATCACTCTAAAAATTCCCATTAAAAAAACGTCATTATATTTTTTCAGATGTGATTTATATGCTTGATATGTACAGCCTACATAGGCGAAAGGCAGTATTTTGATAGATAAGATAGCATTTTATCATGAAAAAAATTAATTCAATAGACAAGCAAGATTGTTTATTTTAGGGTGTTCATGGATAGTCGGATCGAGTCGGGTTGGATAATGAAAATTTTACTTAAGTAATTTTTTTTGTTTTTTTTTATAATTTAATATATATTTTATAATTTTATATTTCAATATTGAATTGATTAGTAATAAGTTTTTATAATTTATTTTGATTTTTTTTTATAGAGTTATCATGATCTCATAACTCGGGTTGCAGATTTAATAGATTAATTTTAATCAATTCAATGTATCATTGTATCAATATTTAAAAATAATATAAGTGCTATATCAATATTTTTTAAAAAAATTATCATTCAATATACATTATATTTCATGATTAATTTTTTAAACATATATTAATCATATTTTTTATATTAAAAAAATTGTCAATCCGCGATGCAAAGCGTGCCAAAGAAAGCGCGAAGATCTGTGGTGCAAAATTGATAGCACCTTTTTATTTATTTATTATTATTATTTTATCTGGTTCGAGTCTTTGAGAGGCCTTGGCGACCTGCTTGGGCATGTAATTTCTCGTCTCGGTATTTATACATCTAGAGAAACATTAAATTATAGATAAAAGATAATTTCTTTAGCCAAAAGGCTTTTCAATGCTATAAATATTAAATAGGGAATTAAGAAAATCCTAATGCTTCTTAACTTGAAAAAAAAATATATATTATAGGATTAAGGCTGCTTAAAGTATCGGCCTAAAATTCTAAAAATCAAAGTCAAGTAAACCTTCTAAAAAAAAATAATCTAAATCTGCAATATATGAAATCTCTAGTGAAGTGTGCACATTTTTGTGTCCCCCGGCCCGACCATGCTTTTACCTCACAATGGGCATACGTGGAAAAGTGATACAGCCCACTGAAAGGATCAAAAGTGAGGCCATATAACTATTTAGATGGTGGTCCAGTGGTAAGAGCTTGGGATCAAGAGGTTTGCTTATTCTGCTGTCTCAGGTTCAAGCCTTGTGGTTGTTCATATGATGG
>Ga0307515_10004089_pt1 | contig 30414 bp, 32 predicted proteins | sample 17_EM_MG_FD_194513 | JGI IMG/M metagenome (GOLD analysis project Ga0307515, IMG submission 194513) | Populus trichocarpa ectomycorrhiza microbial communities from riparian zone in the Pacific Northwest, United States - 17_EM | ecosystem: Host-associated > Plants > Roots > Unclassified | place... | reverse complement strand
TGCAGGGGCTGATGCCTCCTGTATATATCTCGAGTCTTTCTCCTTCTCTTTTCTCTGTACCATAGAATACACGCACACGGTTCTCCCCAACTTCCATATCGTAACAAAAACTTTCTTTGAAACTTTCATTTTATGCTTGCCTTTGATTTCCCTGCCAGCCCAAGCCAGCTATTGACACTGATATAACGTTGAAGACCTTGAGGAATCCATAATCCGGGTCGGTTGCAGTCTGGTCAATTGTTGTTTCGTTTGGGAAGAACAGACTAACTAAGCCTGTTCCTTCAACCACCTCAGTAGTCGTAAGAGTGTATCAAATGAGAAAGGGAGGCTAGAGAATGGTATGGTTGGCGATGCGAGAAGAGTAAGCGAGATAGAGCGAATTTCTGGTATTTAGGTGTAGGCTATGTTTTACCGTTAGAATAGATAGCAGGAAATTTAGTCATTAGGAAGGACGATGTGATGACGACTAGCATCAAGAATAAGCTCAGATTAGACGTTGGGATTACTTACTATTTACGAAGCTAAAGAGTGAACTGCCTATCTCTCCGCGAATAGCGAGATAGGGGGCATGTAGAGCGAGCCGCATCCTCTGTGAATGGTACGGAAACGCCGAAATGAGGCCTAGGCCTCTGGCGTAGCAAATGGATTACTCGTCTGTGACGCTTCGGAAGGTTGTAGGTATATCTCCGCCGACTGACTGAGATGAAACACTTTTATTCGGTTACCAAACGGTTATGACACTACCAAGTGCTACGAGAGCCGTTGGCAGGTTCGGGACTAAAATTAAACCCGGCGCTACGATGTTGGTCAGTGGGATCTTGGGGAAAGCAATTGGGCAGTTAGGTGGATGTTCATGACTTACTTCGAACAGGAACGGCGGTTTATTCTTGAGAGCTGATGCACTGGTATGTACATTGGGTGTCATGGAGATTGAGCTATGTTTCCCTAGTCTCGAACGTAATAATACCAAATACGTGTACTCTTATCTTGCTAATAGTTGTATGGATTGTCAATGAGATGAAGTGTAAGGATGTATCGAGTGTCGATTTTGGAGGATAGGTCTGGAGGGAGTGGTGGTGGGTTGCAATGGGGGATGAACGGGTATTAGTAGTAATGGAAAGCGGGCATAGATTAGCAGTCGCGGGTGGTCACACCCCTACCCCATCCAACTTCAAGCTGCCGAGAACAGCTTCTCCTATGCGAATTTTAGAATGCACTGTAATCTCCTGTTATATCCGCTGCTATAACACACCTAGCTTCCACACAACTTGAGCGCAGGACTCGCTCGAGCTCTGTCCCATTTACATCCAAAGGCCTTCACCGCAGCGCCTCCTTCCCACTGTTTTACTATACCATTGGTGCTCTCTGTGCTGCCTCCGAATCTGACTGGACTTTTGGAGCAACTGTCTATCCAAGTCACTCTCGGGAAACGATCCGGCTTCCCACCACGCTCCCGAGTAACAGAAGTTCTCTTGATGTTCTGAAGGCGTTCATTGGAGCTATCTGTATCGGTTAGGAGCTTGGCTATGGGATTTTAAAACTACTTTCAATGCTCGCTCCGTTGATATGCCGTTTTGTGTGATCCCCTGTTCCTTCTTCTCCTTCTCCTCAATGTCTCTACCGCATACTAAAAAGAGAAAAAGCATTTCACCTAATAGTGCCCGGTAACTTTCTTGACCAAGGAGCTTAGTGAATTAGTTGCATCCAAACCAGTCTCCTCGTATACCAAAAACCTCCAAGAGCAAATATTCCAATCGCCGGACAGCACTCCACAACCTTCTTGATCAAGGGGATTTGGGGATAGGTGGGATGATGAATCATATGAAGTGTGTAACAATCGTGACCGATGGCCGCAACATTCTGAGGCTCAATTGCATTCTCTGTGTCGACTTAGAGCTTGATTGTAGAGCTTTCAAAGGCTTTTCAATTCCTACTTTATTGGTTTGCATGAGAGTAAGTTCACCCGCTACTACTTCTCTACCGGGTGCTAACGAGAAAAAAAGATTACCCCGCCATCTTCATAGCTAAGGAGCTTACTAGCTCGGTACTCGGGGTTCGGAACTAGGGTAGGAGTGCAGTCAACATGCAAGCAGGGGAATAAGGCTATTGAGAGCACTCGTAATCTATCACGAGGTATTCAGCAGGAATCTGCAATGATTGTGAAGTTGTGCCCATCCCGCGAGAATACTCGTAGTCTTCGACGCCACAAGCTTTGTAGGAGGAGGTCTGGTAAATTCTTCGCCTCCAATGTCTCTATTGGGTGCTAAAAGAAAAAGGGTGGCGTTGGATGGGAAGTGAGAGGGGTTCTGGACGTTCAAATTTGGGAGGTGTTCCGCTAGGAAGACTTGAAGAGTGTCCGTCTACGCAGTCCAAGATTTGGTCAAAGATTAGGTTAAAATCCCCGTCAAGTCAGATCTGGAGCATCATTTCATCGCCAAGATGGCCCTTCCTACGAGCTGCGAGACTGTTGAAAGCTTTCCAATGCCCATCTTATTGATTTGCACGAGGGTAAAGTCACCTGTCACAATATCTAGCTCTCTACCGGTTGCTAATATAGGGAAAATGACAACCCCGGTTCGGCTAGGGTGGGAGTGCCTTCAATACGAGGAAAGCTCCGTGATTGCTGCAGTCGTCTGTCAGTATGGAGTATCACTTCATCGTCAGCGATCATCATATCTTTCATAAGCATATAGGTAGATACGCACCTCTAGATCGCACTCCTAGAAGACCTATGGACATTGATTCGGGTCCGCTCAGCATGTGGGATCTTACAGATTTAGTAGTCGAATCAACGGAAGATGTTGACGCTGAAACAATGCAAAGATTGAGAACTCTGCATCCCGAGAAAATTACGAGTATTGATTTACCAACTGAAGGCATTAGTGCACCGGTGTAAGTCATACCCCTTCCTTCCGTGTTTACTTATGTACTAACATTGTAAAGTTTTTTTCGATTCCGATGCGTGCGAGACTTATGGTTACCACTGCTTGTGCTGTTTGGTAAGTCGTCCTGCGGTTATATTACAATCTTTAGATGTCGATACTAATCAAAAGCACCACTAGATCACAAGGGCTTTGTCCCGCGATAGGACATCGGAAATGCTTAAGTTGTGCCGTCTTAGATTTTGATTACGATGCTGTTAAGGGCTTTCAATGCCCATGTAGCTGTATGATCACAAAACACACCCTCGACACCTCTACCAATGCTAACGAACGGGAAGGGGCGTCGCTTGACAAAATCCTACGACATACCAGTCTAGTCGAGGATTTGGGTTGATTATGAGTTCTGCCGGTGAACTTTCTCATGCTTATAAGAAGCCTGGAATGCCAAAATATATGGGGATTTCAGCTGGGAATGGAAGTCTGGGGACTGAGCTAAATCCGAGTAATATTTATGATCTGTCATATCTACTGGATAGTACTATTCTAATTTAACTTTTGTGTATCATGCGACGATCTTGCTTTCCTGCCAGACGATCTAGCGGCTGTCATGATGTACTGAAGCATAAGGAAAAGTGATAATACTAGGTTTCTAGCCTGAGATTTAGTGTTTAAAGCACTAATTGGGCACTGCAAGTTTCGAACCTACATCGTGGTGTTTCTAATACTATATTCAACCAGCTCTGTAAAGAAATCGCTTCTTAATAATAATTATCTTGGCTAGCTAATATTGTGTGCGTGGATATTTCAAATTCCCATGCTGATTTCCAATATTACAATCCAATGAATGGATAGCATGGAATAGGCACTGGCAACTGCGAAATCTGCGATTCCAATTGGCCTGCCTGTTTGGCGGTAAAACAGCCGGCGCGGATTTGGCAGATGTTCAATATGATGGGTTTGACCTAGCGTGGCAGCGGGCACCCGCGTTTACAAGATGCATAAATGGTAACAGGAAAAAGAATAGACAACACCGAGTTTCTAGCCTGGGTTTTGATATTTAGAGCACTACTCTTCACGCTGCAAGTTTCGAACCTATATCCTGGCGTTTCCAGCACCGGATTCCGCCAGCTTAGTGAAGAGGCATTTTGTGATACTAACTAATCATGGCCAATTCATATCTATTTCCATGCACGTCGCATAAGGTCGCTTTTAGACATGTCTGCTGATATGTGACGAGAAGGGGTGTTTTATAAATCCATGATTGTAAGATCTGAGACTTGGCACTTGTTCATGGTTATAAAAGGTGCGGAATTTCCACGGCGTCCAACACGAACCTGGTGAAATCTCAATTCACGCTGTCAGATATGGACAGCATCGCAATATTTTTTCTGCTGTAGTCAGCAGTTAATACTGTCATGAAAGAGTGTGGTGTTACCTTGCATAACTTTCGGAAACGAGAGCAGTCTCCAAAAAAGGATTACAGGCGACACCTAAGTTTCTACCTAGCTTCTATACGTACGCAGCTTCTTTGCTCGTGCCATTACGTAAAAGCGATATCCCGCGCCACTTCTGGCCATTCCTATGTCTCCTGCGCCTGTAACCCCCCGGAACCCTAGTCACCTCGAAAATATGGCCGCTTTCAAACACCCTGCTTGAGTCGTAGGTCTTTGGATTGGGCTGGAAAGCCTTGCGTATAGTCTCTTTTTCGATGATATCTTTAAGTTCGCACTTTAGGTCTTGTAAGATATCCGGGTTCAAATTTGCGGTGCGCGGTTTTTGTCTGTTAAAATCCTGGAATAGGTTCGGGTTTTGTACAACCTCAAGGAAATCAGCACATGTACAACAGATGGCTTATCTTAGCTAGGTACTCATACAAGGGCTCAAAACCTCATGGCACTATAAACGTCAGGGCGCTCACTTTTTTGCCTTTAACCTTTAAGATACTGCATTAGATTCAAATTTTGTACAGCATGGTGAAATCACGGCACTGATGGCTTAGCTTAGTGGCATTATAAACACCAGCTACCAGGTTCAAACCTAGAGAGCATTGACCAAAATATCTCCATTATTGTGTTGACTTTGCCGGCTCCGGAAAAGGTTCAAAATCCCATGGCGCTCGAAACCTCGGGCCGCTATAAACGCCGGTCTGCGGGTTCAAAATTTGCAAACCTTGCAGTGCTCGCTTTTTTGCCTATAATATCTTAGCTTATGTCTGTACAACATGTTAGAAATCATAGCAAGAAGTGATGGCTTAGCTCAGTGATGCTATAAACATCAGGTTAAAATCTCACGGCGCTGTAAACGTCGGGGCCCGGGTTCGAAACCTGTAGCTTTATTCTTTTGTCCTATTCATGAGACGGTATTGTTAGAAACTATCCTTCAGAATCTGTGTCCCTATGTAACTCGGTTTTGAATGGTTGCGGTACTGCGGAAAGTGTGGTGGTGGGGGATGTCATAGGCGCACCAAGGATTGCGGCAGCCCCGATTGGCTGGCGGGAAAGTGAGCATGCGTCGTGGTGGGGAGCAGTATGCGGTTGTGAGGGGCTGGGATGAAGCCGAACGAAGCCAACAGGTTATTGGGATTTGCAAGCGACCCCGGAACCCGGAGTCCCATATCCCCACATCCCTTGATCGCTGTTGTACGATAGACACTTTCCAAGATTCTACATGATTGTGTACCCTCTCTAGCCGTGCTTTACTGTACGTTTTAGCCTAGCTAGCGATTTCACTTGCTTCCGGATCTAGATAGCTTTTGGCGGGGAAAAAAGCGGGCCGCTATGCCTGCTGGTAATTAATAAAGGGAAACTCTAACCCGGTTTATCGGTATCGAAGTTACTGCGTTTATATTGGTGTGCATTTGCTACAAAGCTAGAATTCTTAAGGCTGAGTCTGACCTCATCTCCGCAGTTCTCGGGGAAGATCTCAGAAAAAGGAAGATGAACCGATGTAGTGTGCCCTGCTGAAACAAAAATACTGATAACGATACGAAATTGAATCTAAGGGAGATACAAGAGAGTATATATTGGATGAGCTAGATCTGCGTTTGTGATTTGATGGAGAGACGTGAGATTCCCTTTCGATTACATACTCAAGTACGGCTCAAACATTGCCGATTGAAATCCATCCCATATGCATATTTTGAGTGAACTCTGGTAGGAAAAACGTACGTATAGGCTTTGGATACGTACAGCGGGCAACGCTGAAGCCTATCGTGATCCGGTACAACGTTCGGGTAATCTACACAGGGGTCACGCAAGTTTCACAAACTCCGAGCTGCGTTGAAGCCACATGTATAGTACATGCGCAAGTACCTGGCCAACGGCAAGAAAACTTAAGCTTTTGTAGATGCTAGAATTGGATCAATTTATGGAATTGAAGCTACTTTTCCAATGGATATACCTTGGGTACATTGTTAACTATTTCTCTTGATCAAAGAATAGGTGTCTATAAATTCCTAGGCACGAAAGAGTCGATTTAGCGTATACACTAATCCTACGCTAGGTTCCCCCCCATCCATTGGCATCTGCTAGGAACTATCACAACTCAGATACCGCGGTATCTCCACAGCCGATCTTCGAACCGAGTAAGCGAGAGCTCTAACAAAGAATGGCATGCTACAAATGGGCATTACCACTTCGATGCAGTAGCCATTTGCGCCGCAAGATGGATTGGCAAGGAGGATGCCGCGGCTAAGGTCTACATATAACCCCGCATCCCATCTCGCCTCCTTTTCAGTTTATCTTAACCATCCGCACCCCAGCAATGACTCCCGGTTTCTTCCAAGCAGAAGATCAAATTCATGTTCCAGGCGCTGACATCCTCTCATGGATGTTCGATAGCCCGCGATACGATCTGAATAAAACGGTGCTCTCGCCCTGGTGCTCGCACTCCCAAACCCCCGAAAGGCTAATTGGAAGAAACTGTAGATCTACATCTCCGCAAATGACCCCTCGCGCTCGCTCACAGGCGCGCAGTGCAAAGATACCATCTGCAGGGTTGCCAAAGGGCTACAAGACGCTGGATTGAAAAAGGGGGATGTTGTCATGCTTCACTCCTTTAACGATGTCCGTATTTCTCTTGCCCCTCCCGCGCCGCGCTAAAAGCAATAGATCAACTACCCACTCGTCGTCCTCGGCACCATCGCTGCCGGTGGAATCTGGACCGGCACCAACCCCTCCTACATGCCGGACGAGCTCGTGCACCAAATCCGCGGATCTTCTGCGCGCTTCATAATCGCTGAACCCGAGATTCTCCCCGCAGTCCGCGCCGCCGGCGACACATGCGGCATCCCCGCCGAGAACTACTGGGTCTTCGACAATCTACCCACGCAATCTGTCCCCAGAGGCTATCGATCCTGGCGTGTGCTACTCGCGAACGGAGGAACGGACTGGGTGCGGTTCAACGACGAAGCCACCTCCGCCGCCACAACAGCGATGCGGCTATTCTCCTCCGGCACCACAGGGCTTCCAAAGGCGGCCAACATCTCGCATCTGAACCTCCTAGCACAGCATACAGTGGTGACTGAATACAAGCCTCGGGACTACGAAGTGCCTCTCCCCTTCCCCCAGAGACCTTAACCCTGCGCTTACGCTGACATGAAAAGGCAATCTTCTGCCTCTCTCTTCCGCTATTCCACGCCGCCAGCGTCCCCTCCGGCCACATCGCCAGACTCCGCAACGGTGACCGCACATACATTCTCCGCCGCTTCGACCTCGAGCTGTACCTGCGCTGCGTCCGCGACTTCAGAGTCACCCATCTTACAGTAGTTCCTCCTTTGGTTATCGTAATGATGATGTCCCCCATTTGCAACCCCAGCTACTTTACGTCGATCCGCTCTGCAGTCTGCGGTGCAGCGCCCTTGGGCCTCAACCTACAAAAGCGCTTCCAGGTGATGCTGCCAGAGGGAGCTGCAATGACCCAGGCATGGGGTATGACTGAGACCAGCTGTATCGCGACCATGTTCTGGCATAGAGAAACCGACGATACGGGTAGCGTTGGGCGTCTTGTTCCCGGGCTGGAAGCAAAACTAGTTGATGAGGAGGGGAATGAGGTACGAAGCTACAATAATACCGGTGAGATGTGCGTCCGTGGGAAGACGGTGTTCCAGGGGTATCACAATAATCCCGAGGCGAATAAGGACTCGTTTGATAAGGATGGGTTCTATAAAACTGGAGATATCATGTACTGCGATGGCGCGAGTAAGAAGTGGTACATCATCGACCGCAAGAAGGTTTCCCTCCCTTCTCCTCTCTCTCTATTCTTGAGCTAACACTCCCCGAGGAACTAATTAAAGTCCGCGGGTTCCAAGTCGTTCCTCCAGAGCTAGAGTCGACGCTTATCAGCCACCCGAATATCATCGACGCGGCGGTGATTGGAGTTACAAATACTGACGGCGAAGAGCTGCCACGCGCTTATGTTGTGAAACGACCAGGCACCACGGTGACGGGAGAGGATGTTTTTGATTATTGTAGACAACGCCTAGCGAGTTATAAGCGACTTGATGGAGGCGTGGTGTTTTTGGATGCTATTCCGAAAAATGCTAGTGGGAAGATTTTGAAGAAGACGTTGAGGGAGTGGGCGAAGAAGGAGGGCAAAGAAGGGGGGAGTAAACTGTAGGGAGAGGGGATATTCAGTCTTCAAATACTTCTTCCATGCATGAACATACCAGTAGTTACTTAGCAAAGTCCTGCAGGAACTTTTGGCAAACCTCGAGCCATGTTACACCTACATATGTAGTTGCTGTTCAATAACTAGAAGTTAATATATTAAGACGTCTAAACCCAATTTCATTGCCAGAGAACTCAGGCATATATACAATGCACCTAGGCAGACACCGGTACATTCTAAACACTAAAGTATAATTCCTAACACTAACCTTCAGCTGGAGTCCTGTCACTGTATGCGGCTTATATTGGAAGGCCCGGGTGTCTCTTTGTTTCTCACTCACCCGCCACTATGCAACACCGGCGGCACGGCGGCACACAATCACCTACCTACATAAGTACCTATTCCTAATTGACAATCAAGAAATGGTCCCTCTTCTCTCTCCTCCATCTCTTCAAGGCCATTTCTTTTCCTCCTCAAGCATCAAGCTCATAGAATTGCCGCCGTCAAATGTCACTCACGAGATTCTTTACCTCTACCATGCATGAGAGGACCTTTTCGGGCCATCACCTTACACAGCCGCTCACAATTCACGGTAACCACAACCTCTTCTCAACACTAGTACGGAACTCAGCTTCGGAGCCATTGAAGCCATTAAAGCCATGGATTGTTTTCGAAGCCATCGTCGGCTAGCCGGCTTTGAGGCTATTGAAGGCCTCAATCTACCATCCTTGGCCCACAGAAATCTGCGGGCAAGGATGGTTGAAAGTTTATGAGGAAGATCCATAGGCCGGGCAAGACAGCTTCGGCTGCTTGCTCTAGAGTTCATCTAGAACTTACAGCCAGGGCTGTTAAATAGGAATGTTACAGAGTGGGGAGGCATTCAAGAGGTCAGTAAATATCTTAATTCATCCCGCTTTCTAAAACGACACTAATTGAGCCGTAGCCTTCCAGCTCCGTCTCTTCCGTCAGACCGTTTTTTATACGACGTCGACTGGTCTGCTGAAGAAACAAAGTCCGGACAAACAAAGTCCGGACAAACAAAGTCCGGACCTTTGCGTTACATCGCCAGAGTTTCAAAGCGGCTGAAAATATATCATTGGTTCCACAATCAAGTCATCGGCTCCCACCAACACCAACGGGTGGGAGCAATTAGTCTTTGCCAATAGGGCTGCTTGGAGAATTGCATTCATAGAGCCAGTGGAGAACACAAAATTGATTGCATCCTACCCGTCCCCATCCTTGGCTGACCCACTCATACGCATCGCGGGCAGGAAATAGCATCAGGATGGACGTGCTTATGGGCAAAGACCACTTTCCAAGGCCCTTCCCGATGATCGTTGGGAAGGCATGATATGCCTGGGGCACGAAATTAATTACATTCTACCCGCCCCCGTCCCGCTCGTTCCAACTGTATAGAAATTTCGGTATCCTGTCGCATATGGCGGGGACGGGAAACGGCTTCAGGACGGCCGTGCCATATTCACCTGCGGCAACAACCGTATGGAGAATCGTACCCAGTTGCAACGTTGGAAATAAGGAAGAGACATGAAGCGGTCACTACTCCAAAAGATGGACAGTTTGTTGATGAGACGAAATCGATTACATCCTCAGAACTTAACTTCTTTTCCGTCATGTCGACAATCGCTTCATCCAGATCTGTAAGCTTCAGCATTTCGCCAAAATTGATCCTTGATTAACTTGCTAATGATTCAATTAGTGACATGCTGGGGAAAGAACTATGCCGCTTCGATTGTATTGTAGCATTTTCTTGGCCCAGCTCAGCTTCGTCCTTGCTCAAGCAGAGCTTGGTCGAGGCTGAGTACCGAAAGATACCTACTTCTCAAGACGCCCTCTGGAGCCCGAGGAATCATCCATGTCACGGGTGGCATTGGGCCGGGAATACTAGCAGCAGTTCCAAATCCCCGCAAGCATCGAGATCCGTATACAGAACATGGTACACATGTGCCTCCCATTCTCGAGCTCGTGATAGCAGCATTGAATAATTTTAATCATACAACTGCGACATCAAAGGACGAAAGTCAACTGTTCCCGGGCAATGGAAATTCCCACTATTAGAGTAGAGGAAGGATGTGTACAAGAGGTGCGGTAAAGTCTCTACAACAATTTCCACGTTGTAGAGGTTCCACTCGCGGTCTCAATCTCCGAAACACTCAACCATCCTCATTTCGAAATTTCTAACATCCTCAGAAATTCGAAATGGCGCACTGCTCTAACTAGCCATACCAACCAGGACAATTGTTCCATGCCTTTTGCAGCGCATTTTTGAGACATTTGGCACATTTGATTCGCGCACCCTGTGAGTGAAAGAGTGTTGCCGTACGGCTCTGCTTTCGCCATTTGTAGAGTTTGGAAGATAGTTGCAGCATGACTTCTGATTGGCCAATAATTACCGAATTCAACGCCTAAACGCAAGCGCGAGCGCCCTTCCAATCACCACCACCGACTGGTAATCGTAGCAGAAAATGCCTTCAACACAATGATGTCGAACTCGAGAGCCAGTTCATCCTTACCGATGAATTCCCCCAAACATTATAATGCCGGTTTTCCTGCCGGGTGCCAGTTCATCCTTACCGATGAACTCCCTGAACACTATGATGCCTGTCTTCCCCGCTGAACTTGAGAGCCGCTTATCCTTATCGATGAACCCTACTCGCATATGTGGTGGGAGTGGTGGGTCTAAAACCCCGCCTTAACTTGAAGGCGGTTTTGTATTAGTTGCTGGGTGTGCAAGAGGGTTGCGAGTCATTTTTTCTCTATTGTATCTGCAAGCTAGCTCAAATCATCGTTTGCAATAACTATATTCTGAGCTTTAAGAATATAATTGCACGGGCGGTGTCGATGTTTTCACGAACTACCAAGGTATAATATTCACTCTTTCTCTTTTCGAGAACGTTTGAACTTAGCTAATTTCGATAGAACTTTATCGCAGGTTCGCTCATAGTGACGACTGGGAAACCATCGATACTTCCCCTGGATCGTAGCAGATCATGGCTGTAAAGGACACCACAAAGTCTACCATTACGTAATTACTCAACAACTGCTAGTCAAATGGAAATCCCAATTAGATATCCAAAGGAGGATAATCATCCAGGGATTTGTCTTGTAGGATTTAACCGACACTGCTCTCCATAGTAGAATGGGTGTTGGTGTAAATTCTAGTAGGTCTTGGTCGGATATCATTTCATGACTTGCCTAGTTTCTACGACCCATGGGATATCCACCGGCGACACTGATCTTAATAATATAGACCCACGTACGCTAGAAGTTGATATATTAGAAGGTACGCGATATCATTTATTACAATTTTAAGTTAAAGAGCAATACTAATGTTTAGTTTGGGTGCATAGGCTCAAATGGCCATTAGCGAACGAGAGTGATGTGACTCTCGAAGATACACTCAGAAGGGAACAGTCTTCTTGATAACTAAAGGTATAGAAGAGCCGAAGAATTAACCGCTACCATTTCGGCCTTAGCATATATTCACAGCCACATTCCCCTCTCGCTACCAGCTACCAGCGTACCAAAGAAGCGAAGCCCTCCTACCTGCTCTCGCTGTCAAGGTGTAGGCCATTGAAGCAGCAATAAGAAATGTTCGGCTTTGTAGCAGACTTGATTTGTAAGAAAGCATAAATTAAACTCGGCGCCGTCTATTCCCTTGCTACGCGGTTATACGGTACATCTGTTACTTGACACATCGTAAGATCTCTCTCCATAAACCCTGTAGATAGTTTTTCCATATGTGGAGCTTCAAGTTCGCAAGTACTAGAGTTGGGTTTTTTTTACTACACTGCGGCCGGAAGCAGTTGTAGTTGCTCATTTTTATTCTAGATCTTTTGTGTACATGCTGTTACTGGTTTCGACCAATCAATACCCCCATTCAATAGGAATTAATACAAAAGTAGCGTGCTACCTAGAGGTATCATTCAAAATAGAGAAGAGGAAGAAAATTCAGCCCCCTATACTACAAAATAAGCTGAGATTGGAGCGCATATGTACTCAGTATTACCAACGACCATATTCTTACGATTAGGTATAACAGCCAGACTCAGCAAGTCACCATTTCATTGCATACCAAGTACATACACCGCAGATCTCAACTCCATGCCGCGTTCCATGTCCGGTCGCCCCACCGCACAAACGAACTTGCAAGTCGCAGGAAAACTGGGGACAGTATTCCCAAGCGGTCAGTCCGGTCAGATATGGCCTTCGACCGGGCCGGTCTACGCCAAGGGCGGCCTCGAAAATCATGATCTGACCGGTCTGCAGAGATCTGCAGATCTGAAAAGCATCATCTAGCCGGACTATAGATATCTATAGATGACACGTGATGCAGTAAGAAATTCATTCAAGTCCAACTAAAGTCATAAACGCAGAGCCCACAAGGTATCCTACTATCACTCCTTCCCTGACTCTGCACCATTCTGCTGAAAGATATATCAAATACAGGTTGTTGGAGATTCATCTATGTACGGAAATCATCGGACTTATATAGTGCTTTATTTTCTCTCTTTCTTTATAGATACTGGTAGATAGTTATAGATATTTACTTTATGCAGTCTACGCGCCATGTATCTGCAGATATCCACCACGTATCCTCCAAGCGCCAGGCATCTGTAAATATTTGCAGATATCTATGCCAAGGCAGGTATCTACAGATATCCATAGATACACTACGGGGGGCTCGAATAAGTACATAAGCCTCACATGGGTTTGAAGTGAGGCTATCATGTTTTATTAGGTTGATGTGGTGCTATTTCGATTTACAGGCTAACATGTGGAAAACCAATTTGTTAGCAATACCGAAATGTAAGCCTATCTAATTTGACAGTAGCACAAGTTTGAGAAGGTTGGTAGAGTTGACAGGCTTGCAGTAGTGTGTAATGCTAGCACAGTGGTTAGGTTAATAGGTTTAACAACCTGACTTCAACCTGACAGTAGTAGAGGGTGTTGCTGTGATGAGAATTTTTTCGGTTACAGTGTAGAGCTGCAGATTTCACCAGTTTCCTGCCTTTGCTGCAGCATATTGCAGCAAGTGTTGGAATTGGAATGATGGGTTTGTCACTTTTAGGATCTACTTTCATCTCCAGATTACATTCCCACTGCTCCCATAATTTTTATGTGTGTATGTAGGTACGAGGTATACAGCTGCTGTATGTGGTGGTGATTATTATGATGGTGATGGTAATGGTAATGGTGATGGTGGTGGTGATGAGAGTGGTAGTTGTCAACAGCAGAGTCTGCTGCGGCGATAGCTGTTACGGTGATGGCTGCTACGGCGATGACTGCCGCAGCGGCCATCTCTTGACAATCTGACAAACCTGACAGGCTGACATGAAGGTCATTAGGCTGTCACTTAAATTCACCTGTAAGGCTTGCAGTGGACTGCAAGGTCAACAACTGTGATAGCTGAAAATACCTAACAGCCTAGGAGTGAGGAAAACATGTCAAACTAGGTTGTCAAAGATGATAGCCCCATGTGAGGTTCATGTCATGCTTACCTATTTAATCAAACCCCCCATAAAGTACCCAGGCTTTTTAAGCATTGACCGGGCCGGTCTATGCCAAGGGCGGCTTTCTTAGAGGCGACCGGTCCTGGCCGGACTATGGATCTATAGATGACGGGCAGTCAATCTGACCGCTTGGGAACACTGACTGAGGACGAGAGCAACTCTATGTACTTATGAGCATGAACCGAATCCTGACTTCGGAGGCTTCCCATGTAAGTGCTTCTTTGTTCCTCCGCCCATCGCTCAGCCTCTCCCAAACTCAAGGCAGGGCGACACACACAATCACTTACCACACCCATACCTCTCACAACTCAACTTTCTTCCTCTTTTCGACTTCATTTTTTCCTCCTCTCACAATCCCACCAATTTATCACCACCAAATCCATCTTCATCAGCTGGTCGGTCTAATCTGCAGGCTGCTATAAACTCGTCCGGCTGGCCGGGACTACTTTCGAATGAAAATCCTGCATTGGTACGTACATACCAATTGGAACTTTGGGCAACGAGAGAGTGTATAGTGTATGTGCTGATTCTGGAGCAGACAACGTAGGTATCTTCCTTGATCCTGAACTCGTCTAAACGATTGTCATCATTGACGATGTTCTCCTTAGCGTTGTGGCATATGACATATCTTCGAGTCTGTAACAAGAAGAAGGATTATCGAGGATACATTAGGCCGAGAAACTTCAATATGGAGAACATATGAAGGGTCTTCGACCAGTCCACTTTATGAACAAAAACGGACTGTATCTACCGAACATTGGAGGCCTTTGGTGGCTCACTACCCCACAAAAATGGCCTGTACCCTTTGAGTATCGAAAGCCTTTGGTGGCCACAAATTCTTGAAGTTGCTGCTAATGACGAGGCCTCTGATAAAGAGGCATCTGGTGATGAGGCCTCATACTATTTCATCCACCACCACCACAATATGCAATCCCTAATCACTGTCCTGCTAAAACTACCATCCGTGGGTAACACAAAATTGGTTACATCCAAGACCTCCCTGTCCGCCCCACTTGGGGGTGGGAAACAGCATTGCGGGCCGTGAGATCTGTGGTAATGACCTCACGTTCTGCATAAGCATACTGATAGCAAATTGAAATGGAATTCTTAGATAACCCATCCACACGATGACTATGAATTTCATCACTCCCTTCCAAGAAACTAAAGAAAGATGGAATTAAAGCTGTTTGAGCACGTCAACGTTGGAAGAATTTAAATGGGCCGTTCTAGATGCAATCATGTAAGCCCCATCTACAAATCTCTTAATCGACTAGCCTGCTTACCTTTGCATTAGAGAACATTGCAGGTTCCATATCCTCTTCCAGGGAAGGATCACATTATATACCAGACGATAATCACTGTGCTCTTACATTCCGAGCGTAATACAGACCAAGACATCCTAAAGCCTTCTCGGGAGCAAGATCAATTGTGAGAGCCGCACTTGCTGCGGTTTCGGTTTCTAGTTCCAATAATACCTGTTGCCGGTAAAAGGGAAACCAGTCGTGCGAGAGACGGTAATTATTCGGATCAGCATCTTGAACCGCATACGTGGTAAAACTGACTTATCAAAATAGAAGAAACAAATACGTGAGAATGCTACAATACACCACCCTTCCCCGTAGAAGGCATGCAAGCGCCCAAACTAGAATGCACCTACACAGTTCCAATGAAGGGGTGTGGGGGTGCACGCGGTGCAACTCTGCTCAACACTACTCTCTGGTCTAACTGACATTATCGATTCGATGAAGCTTGATCATGGGTCAAACCATGGATGAACTTCACTTGTCAAGATGTATCTCGACAGGAAAGATGGATTTATGGGGCCTGAAAACTATCATCCTACATCCTATATTTCCGTACATTTCCGTACATAATGTTTATGTCAAAATTTCCTTTCACCATACCCCTCTTTCATCTCTCCCCCCTCATTCATTCCGGGGGGTATATACACATATTGCGATGTTCAAGTGAATATGCAAGTCCACAAGAACCTCCCTGCATTCCCGCAAATATATCCTCAATTCTGAAGTCGGGGCTTGGGACGTATTGTCCCCATCCCACTCCTTCAATCTCTCACAGGTATTTCCCTATTCCACCCGGTTTCCGCTCATAACTAACAAGAATCCAGTGCGCTAGCCAGCAACAAAGCTGAATTTGATACTCGTAGCGTTTTGCTATATATCGTTTTAATTGTCGACGCGGGCCTGATGAGGGTCGAAATCGTTGAAGGGACCTCGATGGACTACCATGACAATCTTGCAGAGCCGTTCTCATAATTGGGTGGTTTCCCGCTGTTATAACCTGCAATTGCAACATCGACACGGGATTAAAAAAATTATTGGCTGCCCATGGATTGGGGCAGTTGGTGAACAGTGGGCATTGAAAGGGCACGGGAAATAAAAGCCTTCTCAATGTCGATGTTCTGTGGAGAGAAGCTCATGCTTGGGAGTCTGATTCTTGGTACCTGTTCGATGGTTCGAAGCAGAGGATGGTGTGGATGGTAGAATTCCTGTTTGCAAGTGCACCTGGTATATTCCCCTCTCTCCCCCACCCGTTCCCATGGCTAACTGATTCTAGATAGATACACACCGCACCGTCTGATAATCTGCGAGGGATTAAAAGAAAAAGGCCATTTTTCAGGGGATCGGGCACTTCAAGAATGTCGCCTGTAAAGGGGCCATCTGTAAGGAGGGCTTTAAAAAAACCATTTACCATGGGAGGCCCAAATCATGCAAATTGCCCAGATTCACAACGGACTATTCCAGAACAAGAATGGCTAAAACCCCTGAAATATGTTATGCTTAACCGATCGACTCCGCAGTAAGAGAACCACAGGGCGCAACACAGATCTCAAACCTTGGATCCCTTTGGATCCGTCTTATCATATTTTCACCGCAATTGTTAATGCAGCAAGATGGCAAAGTAGAAATGCTCAAGAACTATTGAAATGGAGAAGGCGACAGAGCTTAGATGAATACATCATGGAGGGTCCCTTTACTGTGTGCAAGGTACCGGAAAGATCCGCTCAGCAATACCCTGCCGATGCACATATGCTCTTCATTTCAGGTCCCACGGCCATGGTATAAGCTACTTGTGATTATCCACGGTCACGCTAGTTGTCTGGGTGGTGATGGGGCTTGCCGTTTGGGTCGGTAACGGAGGGCGCTATGTTGATTGATGATATCGATAGAGGATCTGTAGCATAGATTGGTTGGTGAATCCAGAGTTGGGGCGAATATTTCAAATTTGGAGGCTGTGTACAAACCAAATAGACCCAGATGTGTTTTGATTTTGTTGCATTGGGCCATGTGGTGATTCAAGTTAACACTTTTTGGATATTTAGTTAGATGTATGAGCTCAAGCTGGGCGATGATAATGAAGGACAAGTAAAGCTAGACGTCAATCGATCGAAATATTTCGAAGTATTTTATCGTGTCTCTATTCTTTGTTGCACATTTTTACATGTTTATCTGCCATTTGCAATTGTCTTTCTCTTTGTTTCTGAGCGCTGCAGATGACCATGGATATCGAATATCGAATGGTATGTGTTTCTTATGAAATTGAGGCTCCTGCCCGCCGTAATTGTGTCTTAGCATAATGTATAGCGCGATATATGCACCATGGCACACAAGCAGTGCCAACGAAGAAACCCACTGGCCACCAAACCGACACAGACACAGTGAAAATCGACGCTCACACTACCTAGTCTCGGAGTGTAATACACCGAGGCTACACGCCACCGCCGAGAATCAAGTCTAAGCTGATCATGAAGGTAGCTCATCCAGACCATTGATCCAAACAAATCTGCTCTAGGAACGAATCCCATAACCCGGCATCCATCAGGGCTCGCTGATTTCGGCGCCTTCAGTCCGAACGAAAGATTCCCCAGTCTTTCTCTTCCCTGCCTCTACCGTTAGCCACTCTCTGTTCTACTACAGCTTCACAATTCGGCGAGCTCAACAATACCTGCCTCCTCCCTTGATATTCTTCAAAACCAACATCGCGCCCCGAATTCCGCTTGCGCCGCATCTTCAACTCTAGCTCTGTCAGCAACCTTTCTCCTCTCCTTCCAAATCGCCGCCGCTGCTTCCAATCATAGCAATCGAGTTCATCCTGTCCGAAGCGCGCTCGTCCACCTTGCGTAAACTCTTACGAAGTTCGTACTCGTATCTCTAACAGAACTCTTACGACGAAGGTGCATTAGACAACTCTATTCCAACGATCAAGGCACCGCCTTCATTCAACCGCTTTTGGCGCCATGTTCTTCTACACCGAGATGCTGGGTGTTAAGCGCGCACCTGTACGACCAACTACCTAATGTGCGGGCCGTCGATAGTTGCACCGCGAAAGAGTCATAGGGTCTACGATTCACGCAGATTTGAATATGATGCTGCAGTCAAGTTTAAAGAAACGCTGGAAATATGAACGAAGAGACTGCTAAATCCTTATCCAATGCCCATACTGCGAATGATAGTAAACTCTATTCCATTGATATCTCTACCCGGTGCAGAAAGATACATCCACAACGCCGTTGACCAAGAAGGTTAGTGGGAACCGGGAAACCAATACAAACCAGAGGAGGAAGCTACGCGGTTACAGAAATCACTATCAGCGATGAGGTACTCAGCTGTGCGTTTGTAAAGACTTCCCACAGGAAAGCGAACATATGTGTTAGGAAGTCGGGGATTCGGGAGTCTCTGCATGAGCCTAGATCTGGATATCGGATAAACTCGCTCAGTCGTAGTGTTAACCACGGAACGAGATGAGATTAGACTTAAGAATTTCTCGGGAGATCTCTTCGATGCGTTTGCAGAACGCATCACGCTGTTCGCGGCAAGAAAGAGACCAAATTGCGCTACTGTATCTTCATCAATATCAACCACGGAGTCTTAAGAAGTCCAGAGACTTACCCACAATATCCCTCAGAAGAAAAACTCATATCTCGGATGATCGCACCGCCTAGCCACTCAATACCATCCGCTGCTTTCGTTGACGGCCACGTCGGAGGGCGGTACTACTGCCGTCGCCATACCCGTGTCGAGTGCAAGGTCTATCCCAGCTTCGACTACACTTTCTTCAATACCGCCCCTGCCGCCCATCATTCGGCACCACAAGCCACAAGCCTGCTCTGGTATCGTAGAACCGAAATAATTAATAGCGGTCAAAAGCTTAGTATTGGTGCTGATCTGTCGTTCCTGTAAGTAATGCGGCAAATGCGATATGAAGCGGATTGGGCTTACGGTGGAATAGATACTTCATCAGGCATACGAGCCATGCTCTGGAGAGAAAGCATGGGTTGAGGGATCGGTCGTAGGAGTGGAACGGGGGAAAGCCTGGATGGAGTCAGTATGGGACGAACCTGCAGCTCGTTTGTCGTAGACTGCGGATTCAGGTTTCCGCTGGTAGATCTGGTCGAATAGGATTATTTGCGTCTGTTTTGGATAAAGGCGAGCGGTCCAAGGGAAGTTTGCACATTGATCTTCAGATAAGTGTACGTCTGCAGATGTGACGTGAAGTGAGTTGGGCTGACGATAGATCAGATGTTGACTAGGCGTATGGGTGATATCGATCTAGGGAGAATGCATGGATTACTGCGGGATCAGATGAAGGAGGGAAAGCCGGGACGGAGACGGGATGGGATGAACCTGCAGTTCGTATGTCGTAGGCGGCGGCTTCGGCTTCGTCGGCAGATCTGGTCGAAGCGTACGTGTTTGCCTCTGTTTTGTTATGAAGGCGTCATCAGCCAAGGGAGATTCCCAAAATCCATCTTCAGATAATTGCGCGTTCAATTACTTACGAGAAGTATTATCTATTGACCTGATTGCAGTACACGCGCCACTTGGAAGTCGAATACCCCCAGCGTTAAGAGCGGAACGATTAGGCAAAACTCCAGAGATGCGTCAAGTTCATGTTCACGCGCGCGGGGGAGATGGAGGGGATATCGATATCGATATCTGAGAATCGCCGACCATCATCACAATTCGTTTGTCACCCGCCTGTATATCTCTGCATTTGGAATGGGCAAACCAAAAGCAGCTGTGCTAGTGGTGGTATGCATATGGTTCGCTGCGGTAGTGGTACAAACGTTCTCCATCTCTGTGTATTGGCTATAAACGTACGCTTTAGCATATTGGTTAATTGCTTTTATCCGAAGTGATCCATCAATCGTTCTTCATGCGACCCACACTGATTTTAGGACCAAGTTATCCGACAAGTCTTATTTTTAATTCCGGATTCCAGCCCTATCACATCCAAAATTCGGACACCATTGGAGACGTACAGTGTTCTGGAAGTATATTGTGCATATGCTCCTACCCCACGCTGCGCATAATGTATGACCGGCTGCACCAGACTGTCGCTTGGACTTTCTATTTTCTAGGCGGTCGGATGGTTATTTCGGATGGAAGTCGCGATCGGGTGAGTAGTGTCATAGAATATCACCCACGAAGTGTGGAACCTGAAACTCTTGCGTATGTCCATCCATCCTACTTGTACTATGGCTAACCATCCAAGACTTTTGCCGCGGATGAAGCGCGGTTGTCTGTTCGGCCTACTGTGACATTGCACCAAGTTCACACTAAATACTGGTTGGGTACGTATCTCATTGAGCAGAGCGTTGACCGATTTTGGATCGACGCGAACAGGATGGTCCTGTACGCTTTAATTCCTATACCCATCGCTGACTGAATACGCACCTGTTCCAGAAGGGATTTTGGATCGGTGGCTTTTTCTTACCAGCGGAACCAGCTGTCGGGGTGTGAGCGGGTACTACGTATGTGGCTGCCGTCTAGACGAATCTATTCGTATCAGTTAGAAGTCTTGCAACAATCCCGGAGATATATGGCCGTCAGCACGTAGGATCCGCCGCAACCTGACGAGAGCATGGTGAAGCTGTCGGTGTGCGTCGTAGGTATGTCATATAATTCACCATGCTGTACTAAGCCACCGGAAGACAAGCCTCTCTTCTTTCAGCCTCCAGTAAGATATCTAGTCACGCTAGCCGATATAACCGATCTGACGAAGCTATGTGAATCTTGACGTCCAGAGTTGCTTGAGTTCATGAATCATGCCCCGTACTCGTGGCTGGTGAGGCGGCATGGCGTGGCCTGTGAGCAAGTCGGGCCAGCGATGTGTGCAATGCGCATCTGCCATCCGGAAGGGATGTTTGGGCATTACATCTTTTGTCTACATACGAGGCTGTGGGGATTTGACTGCAGAAGTAGACTAGCAACCACGTGCTGTTCCAATGCTGGCCAATTGTATAGCAATGGCGGAGCGATAAAGGTTTCGGCAGAGCAGCATCCGGTAGATCTCGTTCCAGACCCTCGCGATGATCTATCGCAATTTGCAAACAATATATTAGCATTTTAATTCAGGATATGATTTCCATCAAATCCTGCTGCCCTGCGTTTCCAGGGCGAACTATTGATGGCAGTTTGGGCGCGCAATCAAAACTGTCGCTCGGCTAATACCCCACTGTTCAAGGTCACCACGTTGTTTGAGCCTCATATAGCGTGAGTGCGCTCCAGCCACTACACCAATTCAGAAGCGATCACCGGCTTGCTGAAACCTGATCGAGCCTGGCCCATATCCATACGCAGCAGAGGACAGGTACCACCTACCATTCTTTGTACCCGGCTTCGCGAATTAACCTCAGCCCACTTTGCTGCAGCCTCCCGATGGCACCACGTCGCCTGCTTCTGTTAGCAGCAGCTACAAAGCGTTTTGTGTTGTGAACGAAAAAAGACAACGAACTGGTGGGGCAAGTTGATGCGAAAGAGCGGATGAGATGGATGGGCGGAAGTGCAACGCAGATTTCCGTCTTTCCCCGCAAAACCCGCAAAACCCACGAAACATTTCCAAACCAGGCCGAGACTTTTGCGATCTACACCGTCTATCCCATTTCGCTAGCCCATACTTACGCAGTGACAGAACTGATGGCTGTCCGCTGCACATATTGCCGCTGGATTCCCGTCCAATCCATCCGGATCCCTCGTTGCTTCAGAATCGCTCGCTCCTCCCTCCCTATCGATATCGCACAGCTTAAGCTTCGAGATATTGCCAGACACAGTTGCCTGCATATCAACTCTACAGGGATCTCGGGGAGAAAGGGCAACTTATCAGCAGCTGCTAACGAACTGACCGCCAAAACGGGTGTGGCTGACTAGCGGAGATACGTCACCCGCGTCTCCCACGCAAAAAACGGATGACGGCAATGACAAAAAAATCCGCTGTCTAGCTCTCATCACCGCACATACCCCCATCTCTCCAGTCTTTCCAACGGCCGTGGAATTGATTGGCGCCGTATGTCCCACCTCTATTGGGCTTGCTCGCGGCCGCATCGACGAATCACACGAACAGACCCTGCACCAACCTATTGATAACCGATTGTTCGTCTATTTAGCGGGATAAGCACCCAGCCTATATTACCGGGCCCAGTCAACTTTTTTCCAACAACCCCCATCACCAACACCAACATCATCATGAACCTCTTCCGCCCCTCAATATCCTCCATTGCCTCCACGCGATCGTCGTCCATCGAGACGGCACCCTCCTCCCTCCCCTCCCAACCCACCCGGACAAATTCAAAAACAACCCCGTCGTGCATACCATCCTCATCCTCCTCCGCCTCATCCTCCTCCCCTGCAACACCCGGCCGCGTCCTCTCCACCTTCAACCCAACAAAAACATACCACATCCCTTCCCACGGCGGTCTACTCCCCTCTTCAATCCCAATATACGACCTCACCCCACTCCTGCGCGACCGCAAGACCGCAAGCGACCCCTACAATGACCGTAAATTATTTAAGCGCGAGGTACGGAGTATCCTGAAACGTTTACGGGGCCGGGGAAAGCCGGGGAAAGGGGGCAAGGAGAAGGAAGTAGCTGAGTTGGGGATATCGGCGACGCTAGCGCTGGATGGGATGGTGTTGAAGGATGTTGAGGATGAAGGACGGGTGGTGGCTCGCTGGGAGGTGCCGTGGGGCCTGTGGAAGCCCGTCGCGGTACAACTGCAGGATTCCGCGGAGGAGGTCGCAGTATGGACAGGGGACTATGATCCGCGGAGCCAAGAGTTCAAGTGGCGGGGCGCAAGGTACTCCCTCTTCCTCCCGCTCTCTTACCATGGTCACTGACATAGCATAGATATCGATGGCGATTCGTGAATTCCCGCGAACTAGTACTCGAGAAACAGGCGAGCGGCATCGGGCGGTACATAGTTGCCGTGTTTTATCTAACTGTAAGCAGCTCCTTCTTTCCGGCAGAGCTGCGGGCTTGGGCCGAGGGGGTGGTTAAACGTGGGGTGGGGTCGACGGAGGGGACACTGCTCTTTGATGCTCGGGGCGTGGATAGGGCGTTGGTGGTTTCTACGTGTCTTATTGCTTTGAAGAGGGAAAGGCAGAGGTGGGGGGTCTTAGGAGGGACGATTTGAACAGTATGGCTGGTGGGTGGCTTGTATTTGCGGGGATGCATGGGTGGCTTGTGTTTTTTTTGGGCGTTTCGGTGCGGGGGCGGGGGGCGGATACGTTTATACCTATTGATCTTTTTAATGATGAAGAAGGGATAATGATTCTATGATATGGGAATGCTGATTGCATGAGGTATCAGGCTTTGTATAAGTAAACTTATATACTCTACTAAATATGATCTCGAGCGCCTATCAGTGGCTAGCACCTAGAACTAGACCAGAAGCCAAATTCTCAACTGTAAATGATGGCGGTTCCAAAATATCTCTTTAGAACCTTAGAATGGCAGATGTCATAAATTCGCAACAGGGCCAATTGTGTCAATAAGTTGATGCACCTGCTGTAGCAGAGCTACGAGTGCGAGGGCATGACTCGAGCGAAAGCAGGCATCTCTGAACTTTAACACCCGCACGCACACAACACCTTCTTCACACTCTCCTCCTTCTAACTCCTTCATCCCTTCCACCACCTTAATTTATCTATAAATTTGGATCTTCTGAGCCGTCAAGTTCTGATAGAAACAAGCAAAATATCCTCACTTCCGTTCAGTATCCTGACTCCCTTTTCACACCTATTTGCTTTTAGCTCGGTTCGTTTAGCGATGGATCTGGGCATGGAATACACATTGTAAGTTATTCACAATCTAATCTTTCTTTCTTTCTGCCTATGTCACAACTGCGAAAATATTAAGACGTGAGTCAAATGAGCTTCACGCACGGACGAATACAAAGAATCACGGTATACTATTTGCTATACTAACAGTCAACTATCCAGATATCCTTACCACCGTTAAAGAATTACATGACGAGGAAGAACTAACAGCTGCTATTCGGTTTTGGATATCACAACTCCCAGACCCCGGCTTCGATTTCGCAAAACTCGTGCCTGAAGATGTGAATATAACTGGAAGCCTTGGTTAGCCATACTGCCGCTATTAACCTTACTGCTAATGGGTGCTAATCAAGTAATAGATGTTGCCTTGTCGTTATTCAGAGTGGCTACTCCAAAATCGACTCCGCGAAGAATTACCTAGCTAACTACGAGAAAGGGAAACTGGATGATCGCCTCCAACAGGATGAATCCATGCATGGTGATCATTCAAATTCAACCAAACAAAGCAATTCCAACGATGAGTAACTGGATGATCGCCTCCAATAAACGAATACAAACATTGGGATCCTTCCAGTAGTATATGATCTAATATCATGGCAATTACCCAACCGCAGACAAGGAGATTGTATAGTAGTTCCCAAGAAATGATTTCTGCGTTACCACTACCTATCTAGAATGCCAATGCCCGATGTTTTAAGATGTGGAAGAACACATATCTACAACCGAGCGATGGGGGAGTCTCGAAAGTGTCAGTCGTCTTTTGCATTTGCCATGGTTATGATTACTAACTGAGGTCTAGTAGAAAAGGGAGAGATAATGAATGGGAACACTGGGACTGCGAGTGTGGTTACTCATGATTGATGGGTGGTGGGAAAGTGGCAGTCGACCGCTTTCTTCGGAAAATGAAAGCAAGTCACACCCAAATAAAGTAAAAATAAATCTTATAAATTCTAACGAAATAATACAGATGTCCCGCATATGATGAAATTTCTTCCGACGCCAGTTTCGTTCACCAAGTTGTCGACACATGCACTCGATCATACGAGTCTTTCTTTGCTATTGAACATCACGTCAATTTGAAGGCCCATGGCCCAGATTACAAGGAAAAGATAGGGAATGGGAACACTGCGTGTGGCTACTCATAATTAATGTGTCAGTTGTAACTGAAAGTGACTTCCGTTGATTTTATGGTCAGAAGATGGAGGTAATCCACATCCAATAAAACGTTTCCCAAATGCTCACCAAAAGATTTTAAATGGGATGCAGAAGAAATTTTTCTTCCGATGCTAACTTCATGGAGTAAATCAAGAATTCAACCAAATCATTGATTTGCTCCTCTTCCAGGTCTCCTTTGCACATCGCGACAATTATGAGGTGGAGTTTGAAGGTAAGGAGCTTCCAAATAAATTTTTTTTTAAACATACCAATAAAAGAACAGCTCGCCTCCAGCGTCAAAATCACCAATTTCATCCCTCGGCCCGTCATGAGGGATAGTGCTACTTATCCATTGTTCCTTTCATGGACATCATGTCACGCCATGACGGGTGAAGTGGCGGAGGAAATGGATGGGATTGTCAGAAGACAAGATTCATTGCTAGTGTATTTAATTATCTGAGTGCTTCTTTGCATGTTTTGGCTACACAACCGCCCCTCGTGAACAAGTGACCAAAATCTCGGAAATCAAAAATGTAAGCTACAAAACACCAGCCACAAATCCAAAGTCCAAGCGTCACAATCCATCACGCCATCCGTCAATGCCAAGTGCCCAGCCGATCTCGAGATCATACGCATGCGCCCATGCACGATCTTAGCCTCGCGTTCCTTTGCGCGCAGAGTTGCGTCACCCCGCTTTCCCCGCGCTACATCCTCTCCCGATACTCGTCCAACACAACTCCTCCTCCATTCCACCTCTTCTAACCTTAGCTGTCCCACAAATAACTAGCCCTCTGACCTACAATTGACCATGGATCTCCTTAAAAACCTCGCCAGCGGCAGCAGCAGCCAACATAAAGAACCCCCGAAGCAAGAATCGCACGGAATCATGGACTCGCTCCATGGCCTCGTTGGCGGCGGAAGGCAGAGCGAACAAAAGGAGGATGCTTTGGATAAAGGTCCCCCTTTCCCCTTGCCCCTATCTTCTGTCCGAATGCTAATGTGTGGAAATAGCGGTCGACTTTGTGCAGGAAAAGATTCTGGGCCACGGGCCGCAGGATAATGAGAGCGCGATTGAACAGGCGAAAGATGAGGCGATTAGTGATTGTGAGTTCCTATGGTGAGTATTGGGGAGAGGTGATGGGCGCTGATGAAAAGATAGTTATAAGGAGACAGTATAAGGGTGTTACGGGGAAGGATATTCCCATTGCTGATAAGTAGGGATTGGATGGGCGGATGGACGGATGGAGGGTCGACGTCGACGAGGTACGATTGAATGATTGAACTGTTTAATGTTCTACAAGCGTGAAAGCACTGAACAATTGTAAGTGACTTCAATGCACGAACTCGACGGACATCGAAGTGACTCCGAGTGCCAGTAAATTGGAAGTAAATGGTCCCAATTACTCGTGCATTGTGAGCCGCGATCACGGCGGGCACATAAACGTGCCATGATTGAAACTAATACAGACATTTTCTTTCCCGTTGGCGATCCTCCCCATGCATGCTTGTATGTACAATTGTTTCTCGGTGAGTAATATGTATTATTGAAATGAGGATATCTGTACTGATATGCGTTTCGTGTAAGTTCGTAAGGTGTGGTGGCGTTCCGGAATTCCAGGCAACACCCCTATCCTCATCAGCGACTCCGTATCAAGTTTCACACTCACCGCACTCTCTTTCACATACCTATGGCTGATAATGCGCGCTTTGCGCCCTCCACTCTGCCTCCTCACTACTCGTATCGCTCGCAGCTCTCTCGCGCGTCTGCTGCATCACTGGCTCCGGCGTCCTCACTTCATAACCCTCTTCCACAACCGGCAACGAGCTATTCGCGATCCACCCGCCTACACTCGCTCGGTTCCTCCCTCTCGTCGCGCCTCCTCCGCCTCCTCCTCCTCCCCAGGTGCCAGTCATAACACTCGCCAAATCAATGTCCACATTCAAAAAGCGATCCAGCGTCGGGTAGCGGCGCACCAACAGATGTCCGAGCAGCGTGAAGAAGCAAGTTACGAGGATCGCAGCCGTGTATGTGAGTGAAACGATGATCGCGGCATACCGTGTGTCGCGCCGGGTGTATAGCGTGATTTGCAGTATCAGAATCAGAAACGAGGTCAGTAGCCCAATTATTACCCAAGCGGGCGTTGGCTTGTGGCGAAGCATCGTGAGGTGAGGTGAACTGGAAAGGAGAAGAAATGGTGCGCGAAAGAGTGTGGGTGTACCGCCTGGTGGTGGCCGTTAACCAGAGGAAGGTCGCACAGCCGCCAATCAATATCGCGCAATCGTAGATCGCTAGTTACTTAGTTACTCGCCGCTCCAATCCAGTGCTGAGAATGGCGGAAAACAAGAAGGGGTGGGGAAAAAAAAAGCTGAGGCGCAATTATTGCAGTGCAATGCAATGGCCGGTGCTCTCGCTGGCTAATCACCCCCACTCTCTCTTGTTGGCCTTGTGAATCGGATACAGGGTACATGGAAGTTGAAACGGGCACATGCATTAAGATATAGAGTGCTCTCCGGCTGCGAGAACGAGTTGGAGTTGGATTCGGTAGCTTGTAGGGAGCGTTAGTTGATGTTTGTAGCGGGTGAGGGTCGCTGAGTTCTCTCCTCGATCGGGCGTGGGTTGGGGTTGTCGCTGTTTGCTTGTTCGGCTTCCTGCTTTCAAACCACCGTAAACTTCTCCCTCTTTCGCCACTCATCCCTTAATCTCGAGCTCTGCTCTCTGCCAATGCTCGCAAACCCCTTTTGCTCTTATATGTCCTTCCAACTTTAGTCAATTCCCAACTACCCCAACTATTACAGGTCATGATTTTGCCATCAATTTTCAATAATTGTTTACACCGCCTATAAATAGTCACTTCGATAGCTGGGCCGCAATTCAGGGGCGTTTCGGTTCCAGAGAAACGACAACTCGAGGGGTTCGGCCCGTATCCCGGAAGTCCGTCGGTTGGTATCCTATCATAATTGCACTCCATTACTTGGAGTCGTTGCACTCTTCGACCGTTGGTCATCGAGTATAAGTGCTGGTTGTTGGGACGATAGTTCTGTTGTTTCATTGCGAAACAGCGTTAACATTCATGTTAATGATGTTACACTGCGTACAGAAAACCTATTCCACTGTTTCAGTTCTCGTCGTCTTCCTCGATTGCTACACTAGAGGACTATGAAGGTTCCTACTACCTATGCATACTCGAACGTATACGACGGATCTCTATTGGTCGAAGGATGAAGAGAGTAGTATTATCGCTTCAAGTTCATGAGGTGTTCTGGACAAGAAGACTTGAAGATCTAGAGTTTCTGTGAACGCAGTACAACCGACTTTCTTGACTCGGCCTGGGGATGGAAAATTCTTGCGGTCGGATGCTCAACTTCGCTGAGCTTTGGAATGATCTGTCTATTCAGGTCCTGTCCCGTAAGTTTCCTGACCTGGCGTTTAAGCGTGTAAGTTTTTAGAAAGGATTATTTTGGTTGTGGCGCTTATCATTCTTACATTAATCTTATGGAGGAATTTGTCTAAGTCTTCTTGAAATCATTGTATAAGGGCGACAGTGAAATATATTCTTTCAATAGGCTTACAAGTTTTACTCGCCCCATCACAAGTACTAGTCGAATAATCGAGGTTCTTCTGGATATTCTTCCGTATCTCGAGTCGGATCTGACTGTGGGACTGTTGGGTGCTTCTTCTGTCCCCTTGTATGATGGTAAACTCTCCCTTCGATGTCTCGATGTCGACATGACTCTCCGAGATACTAACGAGGGAAGGCCTTACTAGATTGCATCCTATAACCTTCTTGATCAAGAGGTTTAGTTGGGGTTGGTGTTGGGGGCTATTGAGGAATCACAAGATAATGGAAGAAACTTTTTCAATTCACAATTCGTCAATACCTATGAGGGTAAAGTCTCCTGTCACCATTTTCTACTGGCAGTTAACAATGGATAAAGACAACCCCACACTGCGGTCAACATGGAAGCAGGGGAAGAAGGCTATTAAGAGCTTACGGTAATCACGATCATGGTTAGGTATTCGGATGACGTTGGACATTTGGGAAGCCAAAGATTGGCCAATTGGACTGTTGAGAACACTGTATCTCACACCACGATAGTTTACTTTACACTACGCCTCAACAAAATCGCGTACCCTGGGTCGTATAGGGCAAATCTTATTTTCACCATTAGTAGCACCGCTTTCAGGTACTCTAAGTGCGCATACTTTGGCTCTCTTACTAGCCGAATCTTGGAATATCCCTGCCAGCTCAACTATTAGGCAGTTAAAGCTTTTGAAACTCCCACTCGCTCGTTGATACCTATGAGGGTAAAGTCTTTTACCACTATTAATTTCTCAGCCGTTGCTAACAAAGGAAAAAGACAACCCAATATCTGGGGTGGGAGTGCGATCAACTCAAAAGCAGGGCAAGACGGCTATTAAGGTTGCAGGAATCTTGATTCATGGCGAGTAATTCTACAAGCACCCGCACTCGTCCCGCGGGAATGCTCATGGTGTTCAACGCCACAAGCGTTGTAGTAAGAGGTCTGGGTATATTATTTGCCCTCAATGGTGCTAACGAGGGAAAAGATGGCGTTCGATGGGAAGCAAGAAAGTCCTGGCAGCTCAATCTTGTAAGGTGTTCCGGGCAGGAGGGCTTGAAGAGTGTCTGCCTACGCAAGCTGATGCACTTTTCTTGACTTGGGGATCGAAAATATGGGTCGTCAGACAGTTTGAAATTTGGAGGTCAACTTCACCGAGCTTTGAGGCGATCTGCCTATCCAAAACCCACACACCTAGGAAGCTTCTCCCCCCAGCTTTCTTCATGTAGATACTATACTAACCGAATAACAGAGCTTCTTCCGGACATTCAAGGGCGTTTAGGTAGATGGGGCTATAAAATAACCCAGCTCGTGTAGCTCATTAAACGACGAACAGCCGCACCCTTGATAATTCCTGCGTTTATCTGGATGAGCTAAGCCGACATCGAGGCCATACGTTTGTTGTCAACTTGTTTATTAATAATCACACGCAGTCATCATGTCTTATATACGATGTATAAGGTGCCAAACTGCGCACTCAATTTGTACTCTCTGGCGCAATTAGCCTGTTCAGTTTTGTTACCGTAAAAGTTCTTTATCTCTTACATCCATCTCTCACGAGATGGCTCAGACTATGTCATCGCC
>Ga0307515_10004088_pt1 | contig 30416 bp, 25 predicted proteins | sample 17_EM_MG_FD_194513 | JGI IMG/M metagenome (GOLD analysis project Ga0307515, IMG submission 194513) | Populus trichocarpa ectomycorrhiza microbial communities from riparian zone in the Pacific Northwest, United States - 17_EM | ecosystem: Host-associated > Plants > Roots > Unclassified | place... | reverse complement strand
ACTGACAGACATTGAAGTTCTGAGCTTTGGCACAAAGGAGGACCAGATATCTACCTTTGTGACCACAAATTCCCACGGGTTTACCTTTGTTCTCTGGGCCATAATTCTACTCACAAGCAAAATTTGCACTTTTGAAAATCAGTTTTTTTGCTCACTGTAGGTGTGATTTACAAATTCTATCTCCATGGGTCAATATGTGATGACCCTGAGGTGCCATCGCTCCCTGCCTCTATCTCTACAGTGGTCAACCACCCAACTGACATGCGATGGATTCGGTAATTCCGATAATCTCTGACAGAGATTATGCAAACGGAAGCTGAAAGGGAATGATGGGGGGTCTTGAGGCTAGTCCATTCGCCGACGGAATTTGGGATCTCCTCTCGTCCACACGCGCTGGCGGGAATACAATCTCCGGTGGGAAGAGGGGAAGTGGGTACGACGACTTACGGGCTTGTCGGACCTAATTCCCAGGCAACTGCCCAAAAGCACAATGGGCGCCCAATCTGTCTCGGCGGCAAGCGCTCTGACTAGGTGCGACACCGAAGGGGCTGACTGAAGCGGGGGTTCGGTCCGGCTGGCTAGCCTGGCGGTGCTGTGGGCGGGAATTAGCACGCGAGGGCGGGGAAATGAGCCACCAGTCTTGAGGTCCGAAGTCCGAAGGTACGAGGGGCGAGAAAGCAGGGCGGGATTTCAATGCGAGTGAAGCAGGGCGCACAATAACAAACGTCTATAATCGAGATGTCAAGTGAGGGACATTCCCCATCGAGTCTGAGCTTAAATACAACATGTAATTTACAGACATGCGGCTACTGGACTGCAGAAGGCGGTGGAGTGGAAGGCGGTGAGGTGGGTGGCATTGCATAGTGTAGGTGGAGAGAAGCAGAGGTTGGACCGGACCACAACCGCCAAGAGGTTCCGACTGGGCAATGCCCTCACGGGTAGCTGATAGTGGTCTAGGTGCGTATACTGGCAATCATATCATTTTTCTATCCATTTCCATTCCATCTTCCGTCCGCCATCTTGCGTGCGTTGGGCTGGGGAGTCGACTATGGCTTCGCGAGTCCGTCCGGTTAGAGTCCGGGTAGTCCCCTCCCCCACCCCCCTTCGCATAAGCTCATTCGCGTACGTCTGGAGTAGTGAGCAGGGCACTGCAAGCCACACTCCGTAGTCGATGGGACGTATGCGTCTACCATTCAGCCACGTCTGGGGTTTTACTCCCTGGAAACGGGTGTCGTCCATTTTCTCACTCTGCAGTTACCTGCTGCGTTTATCAAAATTTCCTACATTTTTGCCTGCACTCTCACTGCGACGTGCGTTGGGGGTCCACCTCCTCGTGTTTCGTGGCTGATCTGGCGCTTACCCTCGCAGGGGCTGTCCGTGGTTCTGTGATCTGAGGAGTGAGGCCGTGACGCGGTCCTCGTGTTCGGAAGCGCTCAGGCGCAGCAGGAGCGGATTTGCATTGGCGAATGGGGTGTCCAGCCCTTACGCTGTCAAGCTCCAATGCAACACCATTTGGTAGGACCCCTTCGGGGATATCCGGAAGAATGGAAGCAGAACCGGGGGATCACATCTTCTCCGCCGTGGTGTTTTGTCTGTCGGGCCAGGAGACCATTTCCCTGCAGGCACGCCCGGGGAGGTTGATGTGGCCATTGCTCTAGGCGGGGTCTCACTCCCTGTTGACCGGGCACTGGAAGTCATGTGGAGCAGCAAAGGGTAGCGTAAACCGGGTGCCGAGGAAGGTCGACGCGTAAGCCCCCTTGTGTGCCACCTTATGGGTCTGGCCGGGGTGAGTGAAATGATCGCTTAGATTGTGGGTAGTGTCTTGTACGTAGTAGCAACAAATGTGAATAGGCTGCCTCCACGGAGGGAAAGATGAAAACAGCTACGATTTCACACTGGGTATGCTGCCTCCATGGAGGGAAAGAGAAAAATGGCTATGATCCCAGGGCTACTATGGAACGGCATAATGATCTCAATTTGGGTACGGGCCTAACGGTTCCGATGATCCCAAACTCTGCACTCGGAGCGTGTCCTAGCACCCTGGCCCACCTCTGGCGAATCATGTCCCAATCCGGACTATGCAAAAGGCGGAGTGACGACATACCCCTCGTGGAAAGGGGAAGTAAGAAGAGGCGCTGTAAAGGCGAGGCACGTAACAAGCGCCACCCCTGAGCCATAACCGTGGTCACGCCATTGGTGCCTGTGAGGTCTTCGTGGCCGCCGGGAGATCCCCTCGGGGTGACGGTGGAGCCACGCGGGCCGAGTGACCGAAGTGACCCCAAGCGCGATGGCGCCTGCGACCCTTGGAGTACTCCCTGCCACGGCACAGGATGCTCAGGTTGCCCCGAAAGGGACCCGGAATTAACTGGGATAGGGGACGGTAAAAGGGGGAATTGGGGTGATAACGGCCCGATGTGGACATAGCGCAATACAGTGCTGGCTGCGGGATTGAACCGTATGCCCCCACAGCAGGGTACCCCCTTCCACGGGGTCTACACATCCACGCCTTTGGGTGTTAAATCCAGTGGCAACGTTGTCGCTGAAGTGGGTTGATCGCCCTGTGGACGTTAGTACGGCGGCTTTACTCCCCTTCTTAGTATGTGGGTCACGCTGTGCGAGGCTGGTAGTTCTGACACCCAGGGAATCTGGAGCCGTATGGCTATTACAAACCGGGTGCGGAACAACGGGAAGCGTTATTGGGTCTGTTCATCCTTTGGAGTGCAGCCTAGGCGTGGGCCGTAGCGGTGACGGGAGAGTTGCCTGTCATTGACTTGAGAGAATAAAGTATTGCCAGTCGCTCGGCTTTGTCGATAACAGACGCTTGCCGGGTTAAGTTATATCCAATCAACGCGAGTTGTAGTAGGGTCGCGGCTCAATCCGTGATGAAAATCATGGAGATGTTCACGCGTTAGGAATAGTCTGCAAGGGCGCCCTAATGGATTGCCAGACGCCAGTTGCAACTGAGCGCCCGCACCGCCTCTCTTCCAGAGAGGCGATCCTGCGGGCCCTCACGGATGATGCCTACGCCTAGTATAGGTTGGGTCTCACGTCACTACTGCAACATCCCACGTCGTCCCCATCACCCTTTCCTCACCCTCTGGGGGCGGGTCTTACTCCCGTCGTAAGGTGTGGAATAGTGGGTCGTGCCTGAGCTCACATTAGGGCAGACGGCAGGGTCCCAGGGAGGGACGTTAAACCATTTCTGGGCGGTCTGGTAAGGTGCGCCCTGCCAGCCGCAGGCAGGGGTCATCACCACCGATGTCGGACTGGAGGCCCCCTGCAGGTTTAGTGGGTATTCCACGGTCGCTCCGGCCGCTGGCGACCCCCACACTCCTGGCCACTGAAGCCTTGGAGTCTCAGTCCTTCGCACATGAGTGCCGGGAGACCAGATCACTCATACACTTGGTCGTGAGCGGGGCTGTATTGGTGCCTCCAACAGGCAACAGGGTCTTAAACCAGATTCCTGTGGGTGACGGTAGGGAGAGTTCTAGAGAACAGGCGGTGCCAGGTGATGGGGCGCCACTCCACGGACATGTCAGTTGCAGGGGCCGGGAGACCACTTCCCCTCTCTGGCTTGTCGTGCAGTCGGCGGCAGAGCCGCCTCCCTGACCCACAAAAAAAAAAAAAAAAAAGTGGAGAGAAGCAGAGGTTGGACCCGACCACAACTTTCACGTAGTTCCAACCGTGAGTAGCACCGGGGCCAGGTGTGCCCTGGATGTGAAACCAATGGTGGTCAAACAGGGTAAGCCTGCCCCCTGTGTCCGTTCTGGTCGCTGTGGGGGGGGGCCTGGATGGCGGGTTGGGCGCCCGCGTCCCAGGTCTAGGATCTGCGTGGCCGCGTTGACTAGGTCCCCAGCCAAGGCAGGTATCATCCGTAAGTCCATCCAATCCGTGAACTGGACGCTTAAGGCCCTACAAGGCCGCCCGGGCTACCCACCGGGTTTTAGCACAGGCGATGGTAAGAGCTGCAAGTGGGCGTTTAAAAACGAGCCGAGCAACCTGTGAGTGTTCATTGCACATTGAGCACTCCCTAGGAGTAGGCCAGCAGCCCCCCCGGGAGATTGGCTGGGTTTTCCCTTAAATACACCGCCCGAGCCGCTGGTGACCAGGGCGCAGGGGTCATTAGTTTCAGCTTTACTCCTCCCCCCCCTCGTAGCCTGTGAAGGTGCACTGGGTTTCCTGCCCCAACGAGTCTGTGGAGCTGCGACGTTCACGAAGCGCGTTCTTTCATGCGCCGTGCCATAGACCGCAGGGAGGTCAGCTGTTGCGAGACGGTAACTGAGACCAGACCGGGGATCCCGGCCTATGACAGGCTTGAAGCGCGCGGCTGCCACCGCTTTCGGGCTTCTGCCCGAGTAAAAGGCTCGCCTCGAGGCATTAGCAAACCGTCTGCCTTGGTACGGGAAGCTCCTACGCGGGTGGACCGTGGCGGTGGCATTCAGTAGGTGTCACTGGCCCGAGAGAACAAAATAATCTGCCATCGGTGAGCTTTTGTTTACGCATTTTGCTCGCTTAAGTTGTATCCGTGTGGCGGGGCAGTACAGGTTACGCGCTGGAATGAGAGGCTCGAAGTAGGGGTAAGCAAGTACTATAGGGAAAGCGCTCCGAAAGTAGACCCAGGTTTTGGTGAGACGGGCCACCCTGTGTCCGTAGGAGTTCCGGCTTTGTGTTCATTCCCTTGTGTCCGAAAAATCTTGTAGCAACGTACCGTTACTAGTTCGCACCGCCCTGTAGCAATACACTCTGTACACACGGCCCACATAGTCATCCACACTGACTCTACATTCGTCCTAGGCCTACTGAAAGGAGGCCTCCTAGCCATGGAAAGGGATGGGTGGGGTGATGCCCCGCGGCACTTCAGTAGGGGCCCGCCCACGCCCCTCCTACAAACTCTCCTGTACTTGCTGCGGGACAGGACGGGTAGGCTGCGGTTCGAGAAAGCCAAAGCCCATGGTGGCGATATCATGAATAACCTCGCTGACAAACTCGCCAATGAAGGGCGTACAAAGGGCCGGGTCTTGGACGTAGGATCGCTGACCGTCCCGAACGGGTGGGTTGACACCGCCCCTGTTCTATGCCACCAGCCCCTGGACTACTTGACCAAGCTGGTTGTGCGCGCACGGGTGGGGGCACCTGCAAAGACCTTGAAGTTCGAAGCCTTTTCTGACAGGTGGATGGTCACCCTGGGCCACATGTTTGGGGTGGTGCTAGACCCTGGTAATTATATTAGAGAAGTGTGGCGCCTAACCATTCCTGAAGGAATGAAAGAAGTACTCTGGAAAGAAATGAACGGGGCCCAGGTACTTGGGCACAGATACCATGGCCGAGGACATGAAAGATCGGATATGGGTAGGTTCTGCCCTTGTGGGCTGGAGATGACCCTCGGGCACATCCTCCTGGGCTGCGACGCCTACAGACTACAGCCACTGATGACAGTCTTGATGACGGCCCTGGGCGCTTTGCACCCCGGTTCCAGCTTCAAGACACTATCCCCTGACTCCTGGGGCGTATCACCTTGGTACCCCCTCCTAGCACTGAGAGGCCTGGAGGAAGCTGCCTACCCTATAGTGAAGGGGCGGAAAGGGATGCTCAAAAAGCTGGGAAAGTCGAGGCAACAGCGAGAATGGTTGATAGGTAACTACTACTGGGCCCTGTGGAAGTGGCGCATGAAGGAAATCCACGATACGAGCTTTAACTTCGTGCCTGTGAACTGCGTGGCCTCGTTGCATAATATGCTGACCGTGCCGGTCCCAGCGCACTTAGTAGCACAGCGGGCTGATAATGAGGGCGACAAGGAGCCGCCCGGCACTACGCCTGGCTATGCACCTGCCCCCTTGCTGGGCGACCTCACCAAGCTGCCACCTCCTGTGTCGCACCTCCTGGGAGGGGGTGCTGAGAGGCGGCTTTCTAGCAGAGGTAAGTCGATACTACGCGCTCTCCGAGCGCCAGTTGCGAAAGAGCGCCCACTCCGCTCCTCTGGGAGAGAGGCGATCCTGCGGGCCCTCACAGATGGTGCCTACGCCTAGTTTGGGGCTGGGCCTCACTTCTCTAATGCAACGTCCCACGTCGTCCTCATCACCCTTTCCTCACCCTCTGGGGGCGGGTCCCACTCCCGTCGTAAGGTGGGGAATAGCGGTTCTTGCCTGAGCTCACCTTGGGCAGACGGCAGGATCCCAGGGAGGGACGTTAAGCCATTTCTGGGCGGTCTGGTAAGGTGCGCCCTACCAGCCGCAGGTAGGGGTCATCATCACCAATGTCGGACTGGAGGCCCCCCGCAGGTTTAGTGGGTATTCTGCGGTCGCTCCGGCCACTGGCGACCCCCACACTCCTGGCCACTGAAGCTTTGGAGTCTCAGTCCGTTGTGCGTGAGTGCCGGGAGACCAGCTCACTCATGCACATGGCCGTGAGCGGAGCTGTATTGGTGCCTCCAACAGGCAACAGGGTCTTAAACCAGATTCCTGCAGGTGACGGTAGGGAGAGTTCTAGAGAACAGGTGGTGCCAGATGACGGGGCGCCACTCCACAGATCTGTCAGCTGCAGGGGCCGGGAGACCACCTCCCCTCTCTGACTTATCGTGCAGTCGGCGGCAGAGCCGCCTCCCTGACCCACCAAAAAAAAAAAAAAAAAAAAAAAAAAGTGGAGAGAAGCAGAGGCGGGGGTAATGTGGAAGTGGAAACTACACACGGGCAGTGAGGTGGAGGCTATGCGAACGCAGTGGAACGGGAGTGGAAGTGAAGAGGAAATAGTGGAGCCCGCAGGGCAGAGGGCCTACACTATCGGGGCGAGTCTAGTAGTGAGCGGAGAATGATACACGCATGAGGGAAATACAGGGTATACATCGGAGAGCATCAGAAAGAGTCCATAATACGAAACATGAGTCATGGGGAGCGGGGAAGGAAACGAGGGGGTCGGAAGGGAGCGGGAAGAGGAGCGGGACCAGAGGGAAGATGTCAGAGCGATCAGAGGGAGCGGAGATCGTCGGAATAAGAGGGAAAAGAGGAGAAAAAGGCGATATTATCGCAGTACCCCCACCAAGGGTCAGTGTCCTCGCTGACTATCGATGGACTCTCCTTCATCTGGCAGGTTGTGCGCGAGTGGCAGGAGGGTCAGTTCGCTTGGGGGCATCCAGATGTCTGCGATAAAAGTCCTCCTCGAGGTCGAAATCGTCGTCTCTGTCTTGTAGGAGGCGAGGTCTGGTGTCGGAGTCGATGTCCTTGGCGTTTTCCCAAGTGTCGTGTTCCTCTGTAAATCCTTCCCATCGGATCTTGAACTGGAATCGGTTTCGGAACCATCGGGAATCCAGGTACTTCTCAATAACCCAGAAATCCTCATTGTTGACTTTAATCAGAGGCAGAGCGGGATTGGCGCGGTTCGGGATCATATCGGGAGTAGCCTCGGATAGGACGTTAATGTGGAATATGTCATGAATCTTCCATTGAGCGGGAAGTTCCAGTCAGTAGGTCAAATCCGAGAGCTTATCCTTGATTCGGAATGGGCCGTGGCATTTACTAGCGAGTTTAGGAGATGGTTCATTGGTCACGAGGTTAGTGGCTTCGAGCCAGACTGAATCTCCGACTTGGAAACCAGGATTATCGCGTTTCCACTTGTCGTAGGCTTGTTTCGAGATCTCCTGTGACCGTTCGATGGCGCGTTTACATTCCTCTTGGGCTTCATGAATCCGCCGGATCCGCACGTCAGGCTCATCGGATTGGGCCGCAGTCGGGACATTCGAGAGGGTCGGGTGATAACCATAATTCGCGAAGAACAGAGTTGTGTCGATGGATGGATGGTGGTGGTTGTTATATGAAAACTCTGCCATCAGAAGGAGGTCGGCCCAATTGTCCTGATGGTGAGAACAAAACATGTGGAGATAGGTCTCCATCCACTTGTTGTTGTTCTTGACTTGTCCCTGTGTCTGCGGGTGATAGGCGGTCGAGAAGCGGGGTTCAATTCCGAGTCCCTTGTATAGACTCTTCGTAAACGCGGCAGTGAAGGTTGATCCCCGGTCCGTTCCATGTACCAGCGGAATTCCGTGCAGTTTCCAGATGTGTCAGATGTGCAGTTTCATCAGGTCAGGAGTGGAAATGTCGGTTGTTGTAGGGATAAAGTGGGCCATTTTCGTCAGTCGATCGGAGACAATGTAGATGGCGTTGAAACCACTTGATTTGGGGAGTTCTCCTACGAAATCTGACTGAATCCATTGCCAAGGTCCGTCAGGAGCGGGAATCGGCTGGAGCTTTCCAAATTCCCGCTGGTTCCGATGTTTCGCACGTCTACAGGTATGGCACCCTTGTACATATCGTTTCACCCAAGCTGCTAAGTCATGTCGCCAGTAGCTGCGACCAACGAGCTCGAGGGTGCCCGAAGTTCCTAAGTGGCCAGTGACCGGAGAATCGTGGTAGAGTCCCATAACCTTCTTCCAGAGGTCGTCCGACTCAGGGATCCAAATCCGTCCTTCCTTCCTTCCTAATCCATCATCCCAAACCAGTCCTTCCGGTTTATCCTCCCAGTCCGCAGTGATCCTGCGGGTTTCTGCCAGAATATCCAAGTCCGAAATGGCGAGGGCAGCCACAAAGACCTCCCCAAGACCTTCCCAGTCCGAAGGGGTCATCTCGGCTTCACAAGCGGCCAGCTCTGTGAAGTTCTCGGCGGGAATTAGAGACTGCGGGATTTCGTCTTCGCTGTCAGCGGGTCGGAGTTTGGCACGTCGGGACAGTGCATCGGCAGCGCAGTTTTTGTCACCAGGTCGGTAATGGATCTTGTAGTTGTAGTGGGTGAGCAACTCCAACCAACACATCTGTCGTCGATTTAGGACCCGAGGCTTCGTGAAGTACTCCAAATTCTTATGGTCGGTAAGGATCTGGACCGGAAGACGAGTTTGCTCGAGCCAGTGGCGCCAGTTCTGGAGACCTTTTACAATTGCGAGAGCTTCCTTGTCGGGGATCCCATAATTCCGCTCAGCCGGATTCATGGACTTGGACATAAAGCTGATCGGATGGTGGCGGCTGTCGGTCTGTTTCTGGGAGAGGATGGCACCATAGGCGTAGTTCGAGGCATCGGTCTCCAGGCGGAATTGAGTGTCGGGATCTGCGTGGACAAGGACAGGAGCCTGAGAAACGCGCCACTTAAGAAGTTTGAAGGCCGTTTGCTCATTTTCGGTCCATTGCCAGGTCTTACAGTGAACAAAAAAACTGATTCACAGAAGGTCAAATTTTGCTTGCAAGTCAAATTATGGCCCAAGGAACAAAGGTACATCCGTGGGAAATTCAAGATACAAAGGTAGATATCGTGTCCTTTGTCACACCAGACTTCAGAACTTCAGTCTCAGCCAATCATTTAATATACAGTTTACAATTAAGCAGACTCGATGAATCAGTTTTTTTGCTGGTACTTGGTTTGGGCCCTTTTGGCCTTTATCACTGCCCCTATCCCTCTGGGCTTGCTCTCAATCACATTTATACAAACCTTACTTGGTGTTCTATCCCATTCCACCAGCACTTGCCCCCAAAGCTCATCCACACCAGCAGGAGGGGCCCATAGACATTGGGCTGCCACATGAGGTGTTGCCACCCATATTCAAATGGGCTGAGGCTGGGTGACTGCAGGCAACTTCAGGACAATGTCCTTGATCTATTGGAACCATTTTGAAGCCTTCTTGAAGGTGTCTTTAGGGTCATTATCCTGTTGAAAGGTGAGCTGAAGCATGTCCAGCTGACAAAACTCCACAATAGCCAGGAATTCAACTTGAAGAATGCTGGTGTGCAGCTCAGCATCTATTCTCCTATCTATCATGCACATATGATCCACTCCTTGGGCAGGTGCACAGCCCCAAACCATCAGGAATTTGCCCCCAAACTTGACAATCCACTGATCTGATTGTGCTTCAGGCCAGATCCAGGTTTTTTCCATGCCCATGCCCTCCCATTTGACCCCATCCCATTAATATTAGTCTCATGTGACCAATTCACCCTGCCCAAGTCCTCTGGAGTCCAGTGCTGGTGCTCCAACACTCCCCTGCCAACGAGCCCTTGAAAGAAGTAGCCTGTTCTTCTCTATGGCAGTCTTAAGACCTGCCTTTCTCAAGGTATTAATAACTGGTTGGAGGGTAACATTGAGGTCTGAAAATCTCTTGAATTGTGAGCCAGTATCAGCTGCTCCAGAGGTGACTTTTTGGGCAAGGAGGAATTGACCATTCACTATGAGCTGCCTTGGGTGCCCACCAGGTGCTTGGGCAGGCTGTCTTTGACATAGGAGTAAAGTATTTGAACTGTAGAGTAGCTGACATGCATCTGGGCAGCCACCTGGTGACAGGATTTGTCATTTTGGAGTAAAGTCACAATAGTTGCTGGGTGTTAGAGGACATGTTTTCCAGGGGGTGGTTGATGCCCATGGGTGGTATATATACTCTTGAAGGCAAGTTACATGATATTTTGGGTTTAGCCAAGTGATATCATATGACTAGGCCCATTTTAGTGCAGGCAAAAAAACTGATTCATTGAGTGGGGCCCCTTCTAAAGTCAATATCAAATCAACAAAAGGAGCCAAATATTTGGTGTTTGGTACAACAAAGGACATGATACCTAGCTTTGTTATCACAAATTTCCACAGGTTTACCTATGTTTTCTGGGCTATAATTTGACTCACAAGCAAAATTTGACCTTCTGTGAATCAGTTTTTTTGCTCACTGTATCCTTCTGGAACAGGTCATGGAGTGGTCGCGCGATGTCGGAGAAGCCAGGGATCCATCACCGATAGAAGTTCACAAACCCAATAAATTCCCGAATGCCTCAGACTGACGTCAGATTTTGCCATTCAGTGATTATGGAGGTCTTCTTTTCATCCATTTCGAAGCCATGACAACTAATGTCTACTCCAAGGAACTCAATTTTCGGCTTGTGGAACTTGCATTTCTTTGGGTTGCAGAAGAGGTTGGCTTCCCGAAGGCATTGGAGCGTTTGGCGGACTCCTGCGATGTGTTCCTCTAAAGTCCGATGATGATTGAGCGCATCATTGAGGTAGTTCTCGAGGTTCTTGTAGAGCAGCGGAGCGAAGACCTTGTCCATGAGGCGTTGGAAACACGGCGGTGCATTCGTAAATCCGAAGGTCATTACGCGAAGTCGGAAGGGGCCAAATGGAGTCATAAACGTGGTCTTCCATTCATCTCCGGGTCGGATACGGACTTGGTTGTAACCGGATTTCAAGTCGAACTTCGTGAAGATTTCTGATCCGCGGATGCAGTCCATCATCTCGTCAATGCACAGAAGCGGATAACTGTCCTTGATCGTGATGTCATTCAGCTTGCAGTAATCGATAACAGGTCAGCGGGTTCCATCCTTTTTCCAAATGAAGAACATCAGAGCAGCGATTGGACAGTTTGAATCCATGGGTTCAGCCCAACCGGCATTGAGCATCTCATCAAGGACTTTTCGACATTTGACACATTCTTCCTGATTCATGTGGTATGGGTGGCTTGGCTTTGGCAATGGTTTCGAGGGATCGAGGTCGATTGTGAAGTCGGAGTCTGGTCGGAAATCGGGAAGGGTTGTGTCCGTCGAAACAATCGAGGTAATCATGATAGTACTCCGGGATATCCGTGGTTAGCGTCTGGAGGCATTCTGGGATGTTGATAGCATAGAGCTTGATCTCCTCAGTGGTGAGCGGATCTAACTCAGTGTCGGGAATATTGTTGACCATTTCCGACGTTCGGATAAGGGGACATTGACTAAAGAACATGCTTGCGGGTTGTGCGAGGCAGTTCTTTTCGCAATAATCCGATGCAAAGGTAACCTTACCACTTGACCAGTGTATCTGCGGATTGTGCTGCTGGAGCCACAGTAATCCGAGTACGATGTTATGCCCTCCCAGCGGTGTGACGTCAAAGGTGAGGGTCTCGGAATGGTTGCCAATGGCCATCCGGATCTCAACCTGTCGGTCTACGCGCGAAAGGAGTTGGCCATTGACATCATTAACGGTGAGTGGGTTGCGGCTTTTTGTGACCAGTGCGTGTTGTTCAACAAATCTCGGGTGTATAAAATTTCCCATGGCACCCAAGTCGACCATGGCTGTTGTCTTGATCGTATCCGTCAAAGTAATCGGAGCGGTTAGATGTCTTACTAATTGGTACGGGGTGACAGCCGAAACCAATACTGTATTCTCAGAAGACAAATCTGAATTACAAAATGAGGCAGAGTCCGATACATTTCCGTCCGCGGGCGCAACAGGCTCCATTGGACAATCTAGTTTTTTGACTCTTCATGAGTCGGGGCAATGTCTGATGGCGGATCGACAGTGGCTGGCTCCACTGCTGCAATCTGCGTCTTGGACTTTTGTGGGCAGTTCAGGCGGATGTGACCCTTTTCTCCACAACCAAAACACCTTCCTTTGGAGCGGAATTAGAGTCGATCAGACTCCGAGAGGCGTGTGCCGATTTGTGCAGACACGGCCTTGATCTCGGGAGTTGATTGTCGGGAGGCAGAGTCGGGTCGTGGGGTCGAATGGGTGGAGTTGGAGGTACGGGACGTGGGCTTTGGTTTTGTGTCGCGACGGTCAGGGTCCTGGGCAGCCATACGCTCCTCGTCGAGAGTGATGGCAAGAGCTTTGAGGTCCTCGAGTAGTTCAGGTTTCTGTCCGACCAAATCTCATTTTACCTTGTACTTGAGTCCCATGTAGAAGGCGGAGGTGATCATCTCCTCATCGTGGAATTCCGTTTCGAGGATGAGCTCCTCGAATGCTTCGACATATCGGCGGATGGAACCGGTCTGCTTCAGGCCTGCGTGGAAGTGACTGCGGGCCTTCTGCTTGGCATTGAGGTCTGCCCACTTGTTCAGGAAATTCCGCTGGAATAACTTCCAGCTCACAAGGTGGTTGGGGGCAGTATCGGGGTCGTAGGCGAGTTCAAGCTGGACACACTTCCAGTTGGCGGCTTTGTCGGTGCATAACTGGAGGGCCCACTGGATGCAGATTTTGTCAGAATCGAAATGTGACTTGTTGAGTGTCATGAAGTTATTACACTCAGCGAGGAAAACACAGGCTTTAGAGGATGACCCGTCGAAGTGTGAAGGGAGTGCCACCTTCAGGGCTCCGCCACGCTCTGTTGGAGCGGGCCCTGAAGAAGTCGACCTAGTTGACAGCATGGCCTCCAATCGCTTTCGTTGGGCATCCTCATAAAGGACCCAGACGTCGGCAAGGAAGGAGAGCAGGTCAGTGACATGGGTGAGATTCTGAGGTTTGTCATTGAAAGAATCGAGTAGGGTGGGGGTTTCTTCGAGTTTATCGGCGAGGTCGGGAAAGTCCTGCAGGGCTCCTTCTACACGATCTCGGAATCGGGTGACCTGTGTGTGAAACACGGAAATTTCGTCCTTCAAGGGTGAGGCCTTGTCCTTTGGGGTCCACCTCGGGGCAACAAACGGGGCCATCGGTGGGTTCGGGTTTTCGAGTTTGGGGTCGGGGTCGGGTTCTGGTCCTGCGATTTACGTTCACGAACGTTCTGGTTGTGCAAGTGCACAGCGCCTCGTAGGGTACTTGACATACTGCGATGGATTCGGTAATTCCGATAATCTCTGACAGAGATTATGTGAACGGAAGCCGAAAGGGAATGATGGGGGGTCTTGAGGCTAGTCCGTTTGCCGACGGAATTCGGGATCTCCTCTCGTCCATGCGCGCCGGTGGGAATACAATCTCCGGCAGGAAGAGGGGAAGTGGGTACAATGACTTACAGGCTTGTCAGACCTAATTCCCAGGCAACTGCCCAAAAGCACAACGGGCGCCCAATCTGTCTCGGCGGCAAGCGCTCTGACTAGGTGTGACACCGAAGGGGCTGACTGAAGCGGGGGTTCGGTCCGGCTGGCTAGCCCGGCGGTGCTGTGGGTGGGAATTAGCACGCGAGGGTGGGGAAATGAGCCACCGGTCTTGAGGTCCGAAGTCCGAAGGTACGAGGGGCGAGAAAGCGGGGCAGGATTTCAATGCGAGTGAAGCGGGGCACACAATAACAAACATCCATAATCGAGACGTCGAGTGAGGGACATTCCCCATCGAGTCTGAGCTTAAATACAACATGTAATTTACAGACATGCGGCTACTGGACTGCAGAAGGCAGTGGAGTGGAAGGCGGTGAGGTGGGTGGCATCGCATAGTGTAGGTGGAGAGAAGCAGAGCTTGGACCCGACCACAACCTCCAAGTTGGTTCCGAGCGGTAAGTTCCTTTGGGTTCGCTAATGGTGGTCACGGATACCAGGCCTGGGAGTTCAGACGACCTTTGGCTCTGCTCCTGGGCCACTGCGCTCGTCGCCGCTGTCCTCAGCGGGGACTTTTTCTCGTTTCAGGCCTGTTCCCGGCTCTTCCCCACCTTCTCGGCCGTGGGACGGGACAACGCACGCTTCTGACCCCGCTTGGACGACACCTGCTGTTTCACGCGCGTAGTACGTATTTTTCTGCGACTTTTGCGAGCTCACTCCTCTCTGGAAATGCCCCCATGCGCACGCAGCACCCCTTCCTCATGGCCGTTCCTTTATCGCCTCGGGGCTGTGGCTTGGCCCTGCCCTTTGTCCTCCCCTTTCACACGTCACATCCCTTCCCCCACTTCACGCTCTTGTGATACCCCCCGGGGTGCTGCACTTTGGTACGTTTTTTCCCCCCCGGTTGCCTGGCACATGTACGCGGCGATCCTCCCCTCGGGGTTGCGTCCTGTGTGTCGGAGAACTAACACCCTCACGGGTATTCCCCACACGTCGAGCATGGGTGCCCGGCTGGCTGGAGAAGCCCTCCCGCTTAGAGTGCGGGGGCCCGGTACCCCACCCCTTGACCACTGTGGATTCGCTAGCACCGCAGCTGTAGCCAGCCGCCCCCAAACACCCGGGCCTCGGCCTAGTCCCCGCTAGTCACGCACACCAGCTCTGCTGGTTAGGACGGACTGGCGGTCAGGCATAAGGCAGCCCGGGCATAGGCAGGTCTTGGGCGTCACCACAAGTGCGCGCCCACACCCACCTGGCCTGGAGTAGGGGCGACAACAGCGTAAGACGTCCGTCTGGACACCATGATTACATCCGAGGACAACATCCCCAGTTGCTACTCTAATGTCTTTCGGACATTCTTGGCTACTCAGATGCTCCACCACAGTGGCCCATCAGGTCTGCCCCATGCGATCTGGGGTAGACACCTCCCCTTAATTGGTCAGTGGGTTGCGCCACTTGAAACAACGCCCCTCGGCACCGGTTGGGTCGAGATAATGGAAGGGTTTACTTCTGCGCGTCTCGGTGGGCAGTGTGTGCTGTATCCGTTGGGGCCGACTCCCTGACATGATGGCCACTGTACCTTATCCCGGGTAAATCAAAATCGGTGCACCAGCATCGTAATAGGATAGCAGTGCCCCATGTGGTCGCCTATTGGGGATCCATTACTCTTGGGAGTCTTTCCCTCCTGATGCCCAGGAGGGCGCAGGCTACCGCCCCACACCTGGGCGGTGTGGGGAACCCTCCCTTATGGAGTCCATCCATAACTGCGTGCCGGCATACACGACAGTATAAACGTATAAATGCTGGTGGCCTGCTCCACTTGAAAAATAAGCAGGTGACTCTGGCAGCCGTGCTTGTCTCAACACAAGCACCCTCCAGGTCCACTTGCTTGTGCCTACTACGCCTTGCGTGTAGAAGTCCTACCCACTAAGCCTTCGTCTCCCGCCCGGACTAGGTTGGGCCTGCACTGGTTGGTCCTCGGACGCCCCAGTTCACATATCCAACACCCTGACGAGCCTCACCATGCTGTTGACCCATGGCTGGCAGACCCAGGGGAGTGCATTGTAGTTCCGACACAAGCAGAGGGACCCACGGGCTCTCCGCCCCGGATGAATTCCGAGTGACGGCATACACTTTAAACGCCGGTGGACGCTTCCCCACTTGAAACAACAGCCACCACCCTCGCGGCGAGAGACTTCACGAGCGTATCTGATGTGACGCCCGGTACTAACGTGATCGGCCCTAGCCAGGCCTAGCGGAGGCGGCGCATATGGGTCCCGGAGCCTGCATGTGCTTGACTAATTTTTCCTAAGGGCATTTACTTACCCACACCTATCTTTTTAGATAACAAGTGTCTAAGTCCGTATCAGTCGCAGGGAACATGAAGACCATCTCCCTTCTGGGAGCCACCCTAGTTAACGAGGCGAAGGCAGTCGCCATTATCAACTACTGCCTCTTCGGCGCCACGCCTCCGCGCCCAGCACCATCGCCCCTGCCCTGCCCCAAGCGAGCCAAGCGGCCTAAGAAGCCCGTGCCACCGAAGGCGCTCTCCCTCTCGGCTAAATGCCCTCTGGACGATGTTGTGCTCCGGAAGCACGCTTCGCCCAAGGTCATCCAACAAGTCACGCCCGCCCCAGCCCGCGAAGTCCCCTTTCTGTGGCGCCCACGCGTCGGACTCAGCTTCCCTGACGGCCTCTGCTACCTGATGGCGGTTCAGGAGCACAATTGGCCCTCCGCCACAGTTGAGCTTGGCTACTATCCCACGGTCACTGATCTCTTGTGCAGCCCCCTAGTTGAGAAGTTTAGCACATTCCTGGTGGAACAAACCCCTGGGCTATACCACATGATAGGGCGTTTCGAACGAGGGGCCATATCGCTCTACAGTGCCAAGTCTTCCTGGAAAGTTGGTGCGTACTTGCCCAACCGCCCTCACCCGGGCCACAACGCTGGCTACCCACAACGGCCAGTCCCTGGCTTACAACGCCCACACCCGGCCCGTGGCCCCCCACTCCCACCCCAATCGGTGATGGCCCCCGCCATCCCACTCGGCGTCCCGGCTCCGAAGCCGAGAGGGTACAAGCCACCTAGGCGGGGGAAAGCACCCTTCCATCCTTATGTGCCTCCTAACACAGACAGACGGCCGTCTTCTCCCGCCACGCAGTGGAAAAAGGCACTTGCTGACCCTTTGGAAGAGACCATGGACTCCCTTAAGGCGGAGCTGGATATCTTCCCTTCCACTTTAGCCGTGCCGGCCTGGAAGGATACGCAAGCTTGGCTGAAAGATGCTAAGAAGCAGAAAGACTTCGATAGGAAAGGTTGCATCCCAGCGCTCACAGAGTTCTTCGCGACAGTCCTGAGTAAGGTGAAGTCGGAGTACGCAACGATCCAGGAGGACGAGAGGTTACATGAGGAAACCCTGGCCGCTGAATCAGGCAAATTGGTAGCTCTGTTGGAGCAGTATAAGCAGGTGGAGGCCGCCCTGGAGTCCCCGGCCCCCGGCTTTGATGTCGCTCTGGCGCGAGCTCATTCTAGGGCCCTGACCGCGCAGATCCAGGAGCAAGAGAAGGTGGTTGACCTGCTGGACGGCGGGGCAAACCCAGACGAGACGGATATGGGAGACGACCCCATCGCGGACGGTGCTTCATTTGTGGAAGTCCCAGGCGACACTACCCCTGAAAAAGCGCCTCGACCATCAGCTAAGGAATTATGGCCTGAGTCGAATTACCAGGACTATGCTGAGAGGGTAGGCCCCCTGTTCCCGACACCGACTGGCAAGATGCCGCTGGACAGCCTTTTCGTGAAAATGGAGGAGCTGGTTGACTCCAAGCTGTACCTCCCGAGACCCCTGGAGTTGTATACTGTGGAAGAGCTGGCCAAAGTAGTGCCGAAAGGCCTGCCCCGCTGGAACAACAGGTACAAGGACCCCATGGAGCCTGCGAAGAGCTGGACATGGGACGAGTTCTCCCAAGTCTATAACGCTCCCGGCTTCCACTTCATGATCGCTAGAGTAGCGCAGGTTGGGCCACAGTATAGGGACCCCAAGCTCGGTACCCTCCGTTCCAAGCTCGCAGCGCGCTGGCAGTGCACAGTCGCATTACAAAAAATGGACCCCAGGCAGGACTGGATGCTGTGCACGGTCCCTTCCAACTCGGATGGAGAAAAAGAAGCCCTGAAATACGACCTGGTCAGGCTCTCGGAGGGTAACGCTGTGTACATTATCAGGAAGTTCGCCCCGGCAGGGAGAGCTAGGGACTTGGAATGGGTGGTGAAAGGCTCTCTGGCCGACGACAACACCATATACACTCAGATGCGTAAGCGACTCCTGGACTTTGAGATGGGCGATACCAGGCTCGGCTGGCAAGTATTGGGAGTCCGGAAGGCGGGTGCCACTTCGAAATTCAGAGGCACGTTCATTCTGGACTCCGCATCGGTCGACTGGCCGTGGTCCATGGACTGGGGCCACAAGCACGGGTCCGTCCCCAACTCTTCACCACTCCTGAACTTCGAACCCACCTGGAGTGCGAGGCGCCCCTACGCATGTCAGTGCTGCTACTCAACCGATCACTTCACAGAGGAATGCCTGCTCCCGTTCATGAAAGTCGGCGGCAATAGCCTGGTTAGCCAGCCGGCCAGAACTCTGGTCATCAAGAAGAAAGCTGCAGAAAGGATCATCTCTCTGGACAGATCGGCGTGGGAGTTACCCGTCCCTCCTGCCCCTGGCACACCAAGAGTCCCCCCCTCCCCGTCGCGCCCACTTCCGAAGATTCCCCCTGTCCGGCAGACAGTCCCCTTGTCTGTCATCGAGGAGGGAGGCTCGAAAATGGATACAGATGACGCACCCTCCGTGGCATCGGACGCGAGGCTTTCGATCGCCGCTCCCCCCCCCGCTGATGATCCCCCTTACCAAGTTGTGGATACTCTGGTCAGGTTCCTCACCCTACAACTGGCCGGGAACATTTCACAGGGGATGGGCCTCACTGAGTCCAAGATCCAGTTCCTCTGTAAATCCCATAAGGGCTCCCTACCTGCGGTGTTGGCCTCCCTGAGGAGAGACGGTTGGCTTCCGACATCGGTTTCGAACCAAGTTATGTCGTATGAGTTCGGCAGGTTCACGGAAGGAGCCTCTTCTTTGCAAGCTGGCGGTTGGTGCATTCCTCTGACGATAACAAGGGATTTGCCTTACTGATATACACCGTCTATGACACATTATTGCCCAGGCTCCATGCCTATACCTATACAAGGTGCTGTGCACCAAGTAGACACCGCAGGCATTGCCGCTGCTGCATGTACGAATAACTGTTACCATGTTTACGCCTGTCCCGGGCCCTAACACACTCCTCAGATCAAACCCCTGCCATGCTTCGAGCCGTTCTTCCCGCCCCACTGGTACCAGAAGTTGGGAACGGCTCAGTGGCCACGAGCCGATCGCATGTTAGCGATACACCTCCACAGGCGGAAGTCCCGCTGTCTCAGGACGCTTCTGGACCCCCCTTGCAGTCTCCTCTCCGGCCCCTCTCTCAGGAAATCCCGATCAGCCCTACCAAGGCGGCCAGCGCTGCGGTGGCCTCGTGGCACAGCGATAAGCAGACCACGGAGTATACATGGCCAGAAAGCCTCTTGGATGTTGAGATGACCAGCGGGAGCGAACCGGATCACACCACGCTTCTACCTGACAAAGACTTGAGCAAGCACCCAGCGGTCCGAAAGGCCCTGACCTCCCTAGCGCTTGGTCGGACTGTAGAACAGGACAGAGATGATATCTTGGCGGGCGTCCCGCTCCCAGTCATCTCTGCCCCCCTCCTACCCTCATTAGTGCCTCTGAATGAGGAGGAATCGATCCTCTTCTCGAGTATCAAACCTCTGCAGGGCGCCGCGCTGGTCAAAGCGGCAGGCATTACTGCAGAAGACGTGGGTGGCCTACCTCGGACAAAGGGAAAGAAACGGAGTGACGCCTGGCATATCCCGAGAGCTGTAACCCCGGCCTCGGATGAGATATCCCCCCACACCATGGAGCCACAGTTCGACACCCGCTCTACGTCCGACACTTACGAAGACCTGCCTTTCTCGCAGAATCTAAAGCGGATGGCGTCTGCGTTCCCTTCCATGATGGAAGAACACTTATCCCTCACCTTGGAGAAACACGACAACGACCTCCCGACCGCGCTAGCCTGGATGCAAACGATAGCAGAAATGAAGCACATCAGGAGCACCCTCATATCAGCATACCCTACCGCCACGGTGGGCGAGGTGGAGTCAGCCGTCAAGTTGTACAAGGGCGACTTCATGCTGTCGTTTAACCTTCTGGGTACAGACCACGAGCCCACCAGCGAGTGGTCGGAGTTCTCTTTCGTGCGACGGAAAGGAGTGATGGATATCGAGGAAGAGGCCGCTGAGGTCATATATGACGATGCCGCGGTGCGATCCTTCGAGAACCAGTGGTGGAGAACCTGCATCCAGATCAGACGGCACAGAGTCTCCCACTCTGAGGAAGCGGATCGCCTCTGGGGGAAGCTGGCACCCATAGCAATCGCCCCGAGGCCCATCTCCCTCCGATTCCTTCGATACGTCAATGATTTAGGGAAGTACAACATGGACCGCCCTGCCTTTGGTAAGGCCTTAGGGGTTCTACGCGCACAGGATGAGTTCGAAGGCCTGGTGGCTCTTCTGGGAGAACCCGAGCCCTGCTTTGATGGTAGGGAGGCGAGCATTCCGGCCATTGCGATACTACACATCCTGGTCGGTGATGGAATGGCGTCTCCTGCGGCCGCTGCCTGGCTCGCGCTGAGCGTGTTCAAGGACAAAGAGTCTTACGACAAGTACATCCCGCTTTTCTTCGGCTTTCCTGCTATAAGGAGGAAGGTGTGGAACGACAGGAACATATACATGGCGGCTAGCGTGAAAACCATAAGCCGGCAAGGAAGTGCTCCGAATTCCAAGGTCGACGTCGCGGCGGCACGAGACACTTACATGAGCGCGGTGCCAGGCACCATCAAGTACGCCCTGGAGAAGCAGAGGGAGACAGCAGCTAAGTCCTCACCCAAGAAGAGTAAGGTGGATAAGTCCTCTGTTGAGTCCCGAGGCTCCAGGAAAAGTAAGCGGGTTCGAGGAGTGTCTCCTAGTAGGGACATCCCTGAGGAGGAAGAGGAACAGGAGGACGCGGTGGGCGCTGCCCTGGATGACAATGACCAGGATTGATAGGTTTTTGATTTTGTTCTTGCTCCCCGAATGGTTTCTTCACGGTTATGTATCACTGACTATGTACCTCCCTGTGGCTACGTTGTATGAGGACTGACACCGGTTTCTATGACTCTTTGTTAATCACAATACTTGGCCGGACCTTTGGTATGACAGATACAACCCTGTTCTGCGACACAATTGAGGCGGAGATGTTTACGCTGTGCGATTGACAACAATGCACATTAACAACTTAGTGGGGAATTAGCCATGACCCTCCGGCGTTCCCCTACTACTGGACAGGTCACTTACGGGGCAATCCCCCTCTACAGCTCCATGGACTACAAGCTCGCAACCTCAAGACGTCCCGCACAGGCTGTCGGCTACCCGGCTCAGGGCTGAGGGGCTGACGGTGACGGCGGAGGGACAGCGGGTACCTCCCTGGTTGGTGTGGTGGCGGCCAGAGTCTCAAACAGCCAGAAATGCGAAAACCCCCACCCTGCACCTCCCAGGCAGAGGGCTGCAGGCTCAAACAGCGATCCGCCCCCCCCCAGCTCTGGGTTAGGCCAGACCTCGGCCCCTAAAAGGACCAGAGGGAGGTTCCCGGATGGGGCTGAGGCAGAGCCGGAGGACCCCCCCCTCGAGCTAACTAGGAAGCCATTTAGGATAGCCACCTGGAACATGTGCGGGCAGGGCTCTAGGTCTGCACCCAAGGATAAGTCCAAGATGCGCTTAGTGGAACACTTACTGACCCTAGAAGACATCAACATCTTAGTTCTTACGGAGACACACACAGTCTCGCTCCCAGTCGGCCGGCGAGTACAAGTTTTGGAGCAGTCCGGCCTGGCGCACAGAGCCGGCGTGGCGATCGTGGTCAAAGCCGGGTCAGGATGGGAAGTCCTGCACCGGGAGGTTATAGTTCCTGGATACGCGGTAATTGTTAACGCGTCTCACAGAACTAGCAGGGAGTCGCTCTGGGTCCTCGGTGTCTATGGGGATATCTCGAAGGGGCAGACGTCCCTGGTTGAATTCTATGAGAGGCTAAACGAGAGGCTGGGTGCTCTTGTGAGGCGGCAAGCTAGGACACATTGGGGAGGCTGTTTTGCAGCTGGGGACTGGAACTTCGTGGAATACGCTGGGGATAGGTTCCCAACAGCCCACCCGGATAGAGCGCCAGTCAGATTACTGACGGCTTTCAATAACATAAAGGGACTGTGCAGCTTCGTCGATACTGCTGGGGAGGACCCTGCCCCTCCACTGTGGTCGTACAGTAAGTCAACAGCTCATGGCCGGGTATACTCCAGGCTGGATAGAATCTACCGCCCGACGTGGGGATGGTCTGCTGGTGAGGTCACGCCTCTGGACACAGGAGCGTCAGACCACAGGCTGGTAATGGTCCCCGTATATCCGAAGAGGCCAGTGATCGAGAAGGCTAAGCCAGCACCCAGGCTACCGAGTCTTGAGATCCTTAACAAGACAAAAAAGTTCTGGCCAGCAGTAATGCTGGCATGGGATGTGCTGACCAACCACGGCCCAGTTACTCTGGAGAGATGGGCCGAGTTTAAGAAGATAGTCCTGGACGCGGGACTAACAGAGGTACGATCCATGAAAAAGTCTGGGAAGAAGGACTGGGTGGCGGCCCTGAAAAGGGAGACGGTGCCGCCCGAGTTGATAATGAGTGCCGTTACAAATGCCAACAGGCAACTATGGGCCGTGCGCCGCCCTCCTGCCAGGGCTACGCCGCGATGGCCTTGTGCCGTGCCGTCTTATGAGATCCCGCCGCAATCAAGCAAGCATTTCGCTGCGAGCCCGGCATCTCCCTGGCAGGTTATGGTCAGGGCGCAGTCCCCTGTCACACCACGAACAGGTGGCGTTGGAGCTGTGCAATTTATGAAGCCAGGGAAAGACAAAGGTGTCGCTGACTTATTGAAGGAGCGTGCATCCAAGCTGGACTCCTCCACCAAAGCTAAGTGGGAAAAAATGACAAGGACCCACTCGTCTGAGTGGTTTAAGCAATCCTCTAATAAAGAGCTAGATGAGAGGGGCAGCCGGGCTTCCGTGTCTGTGGAAGGGCTGAGACGCCCAGCAGACAATATTGCTCGCACGGACCTGGCCGGGATGACCAACATTGCCAAAGAATACTTTGTTGACTTACATACCCCTGAACAGACAGACCAAGAGAGGATTGCGGCGCAGCAAGCGCTGCTAGAAGAGGTCAGGCTCCAAAGCCTAAGCCGTCCTGATCCTAAGCCTGAGGATGTCACAGACGGCCCATTCACAGATGAGGAAATGATGGCCCTTCTTTCGAGAATGCCGAATACCGCCCCTGGGCCGGACGGTATTCACTATGGCTTCTGGAAGCAACTCATAAGGACACTCGCTGCGTTGCAGGGTAGCGATACCCCTCCCGAGACCTTCTGGTCGGCCTTTGCTGACCTGACCAGGGATATCACGGAAAGAGGCTCCTCCCGAGCAGGTTTCAAGAACGCTAACATCAGCCTTTTTTACAAGAAAGGAGACCCCACCCTGGTCTCTAATTATAGGCCAATTTCTTCCATGAACGCTGATTGTAAGATGTACACTAACCTGTTGAACATGAGGCTTGCCCCCTGGGCGGTGGCCAAGCTCCACCCGGACCAGAAAGGCTTCGTGCCGGGGCGACTGATGAATGAGCACACCAGGTTGGCATCCGAGGTTGCTCACCTCTGTGATGCAACTGGTACCCCAGGCTTTATAGTCGGTTTGGATCAGGCGAAAGCCTATGATAGGGTGGACCAATCTTGGCTTTTGCAAGTCCTGGTTGCTTCGGGTCTTCCCCCGGACCTCATCCTGCTGATTAGTGATCTTACGAGCGATTGCCGGTCCAGAGTCCGGATCAACAGCGGCTATAGCCCCTACTTTGTATTGAAGCGAGGCGTGCGGCAGGGCGACCCACTTTCCTGCCTACTATTCAATTTCTCCATAGAGCCCCTAGCCATCAGGCTGCGGCAGCTCATCAAAGGCCTCTCGGTACCCGGTCTCAAGCCCGTGAAAGTCATGTTGTATGCTGACGACATCAATCTGTTCCTCGGACAGGAGGACTCTGTGCCAGAGGTATCTGAGTGCCTGTCCTCGGTGTCCAGAATCATTGGCTCCAAGTTTAATATGGACAAAACAGACGTCAAACCAGTCGGCCCACACGACTTCCAGCTTGGCTGCTACGCCCGACAGGACATGGACGGCCCATCGATACCAGGCGCACACATTCTGCCACCTGCGGACCCTCTGCGCATCCTGGGGGTCTGGATCGGTAGTAGGGATTTTGCCGCTGACAGATGGGAGCAAATAGACCAGCACGTGAAAAAGATCATTTCTCAATGGCGGGCTATTGGCGCGTCTGCAAGAAATAGGTCGGTCCTAGCTAAGGCTCTCATGCTTTCCAGATGCCACTTCCTGATGGATGGTAACGGTATCCCGCCAAGCATGCTCAACAAATTAGGTAATAAGATAATGAACTTCGTCAGAGGGAAGTTCTCTGCGATGGCCTATAGTACCCTGGAGGCTCCCTTGGCGGAAGGGGGTCTCAATACGCCATCCCTCACGACAAGGAAAATGGCTGCTGACCTGAAGTTCCTGAGTGACCTGGTTACGGGGGACCAGAAGGTGCCCTGGAAACAATGGACGTGGATGGACTTGAAGATGGCCTCGAATTCCAGCAGGGCCGGCACGCACGGGGGCCTCAACCCCTTCCTACAGCAAGCTTATACAATGCCCACCCTGCTCCAGAGCAGAGTATCCCAAGCTTTCATGACTGCTAGGAAGTTCGGGCTGGACATGGTCTGCGCCGCCCCTTCCGTCACAGCTCGGATGAACGCGCCCATCCTTAATCACCCTGCCCTGCCCAGGCCGGGTTCACAGAGGTTTGGGAAGCTGCTGGACCTCAGAGCGAGTGGAGTCCGCCGAGTGGTTCACCTTTACGCCCCCCCCGCCCTTAGAGGAACGGGCCTGAAGAAGACGGTGACAGCCATGAAAGAGCTGGTGCACGCATCGAGCTGGTCGCCGTTGAGGAATTTGGGCGCCGCGGGTGTGCACCCAAGCGCTAACGTCTGGCCCAACATGGATGGCCCCCTTGGGTGCGTAAGGGTCTTTACAGCTCCTAAGTCTATCATTGCGGGACGGATAGTCAAGGACGCGTATAAGAAGGCCAGAGTACGAGACCACATGGTTGACTACACGCCGGCCATACTGCTGGCCGCCAGACAGACAGAGTCTATAGTCTACGAGCGGGATATACACGTCTGGACAGACGGCTCCGCGAAGGACAATGGTACGGACATTTGCACCGCGGGCTCTGCCTGGGTCTCGGACCTACAGTTCCAAGACTCGGTGTCGCTGACAGGGGCAGTTCTTTCTAATAACGTTGCCGAAGTGGCAGCGGTGGTGCTATGCCTGATGGCTTGGCGGGATGCACACTTAGTTGTCCACACTGACTCTACATTCGTCCTAGGGTTGCTGAAGGGAGGCCTCTTAGCCATGGAAAGGGACGGGTGGGGCGACGCCCCACGGCACCTTAACAGAGGCTCGCCCGCGCCCCTCCTGCAGTACCTCTTGTACCTCCTGAGGGATAGAACAGGTAGACTGCGATTCGAGAAGGCCACGGCCCACGGAAACGATGTCATGAATAACCTCGCTGACAAGCTCGCCAACGAGGGGCGGATAAGAGGTAGGGCCATGGACATAGGTTCACTGACCGTGCCGGGTGGATGGATAGACACCGCCCCCGTTCTTTGCCACCAGCCTCTGGACTACCTGACCAAGCTAGTTGTGCGCGCAAGAATAGGGGCGCCTGCGAAGACACTAAAGTTTGAGGCCTTCTCTGACAGGTGGATGGTCACCCTGGGCCAGATGTTTGGGGTGGTACTAGACCCTGGGAATTATATTAAGGAAGTTTGGCGACTGACCATCCCTGAGGGGATGAAAGAGGTCCTCTGGAAAGAAATGAACGGAGCGCAAGTTCTCGGACACAGGTACCATGGGCAGGGATACGAGAGGTCAGACATGGGTAGGTACTGCCCTTGCGGGATGGAAATGACCCTTGGACACATCCTCTTGGGCTGTGACGCCTACAAGTTACAGCCGCTAATGACAGTCTTGCTGGCGGCTCTGGATGCGGTGCACCCCGTCTCCAGCTTCAAGACACAGTCCCCTGACTCCTGGGGCGCGTCGCCGTGGTACCCCCTCCTTGCGATGGGAAGCCTGGAGGAGGCGGCCTACCCTATAGTAAAGGGACGGAAAAAGATACTCAAGAAGCTAAAGAAATCGAGACAACGACGTGAATGGATAATAGGTAACTATTACTGGGCCCTGTGGAAGTGGCGCATGAAGGAAATCCACGATGCGGGTTTTAACTTCTTGCCTGCGAACTGTGTGGCTACACTGCGTAGCACTTTGGCCGAGCCAGTCCCAGCGCATTTCCTAACACGGCTGGTTGACGACGAGGACGGCCAAATACCGACTAACGCCACACCTGGCCACGCGTCTGCCCCCTTGATAGGTGACCTCACCAAGCTGCCACCCCCCATATCCCACATCCAGGGGAGGGGTGCGGGGGAGCGGCTCTCAGACAAGGGTAAGTCAATTCTGCGCGCCCTCCAGGCGCCGGTCACAAGTGAGCGCCCGCGCCACCTTTCTGGGAGAGAGGCGGTCCTGCGGGCCCTCACGGACGATGCCTACACCTAGCAGAGATCGTAGCATCACGTTCTCACAAGTCACGCCACACGTCGTCCTCATCACCCTTTCCTCACCCTCTGGGGGCGGGTCTTACTCCCGTCGTAAGGTGGGGAATAGTGGGCCCTGCTTGAAGCTCTCCTTGGGCGGACAGCAGGTTCCCAGGGAGGGACGTTAAACCATTTCTGGGCGGTCTGGTAAGGTGCGCCCTGTCAGCTGCAGGCAGGGGTCATCATCACCGATGTCGGACAGGAGGCCCCCTGCAGGTTTAGTGGGTATTCCACGGTCACTCCGACCGCTGGCGACCCCCACACTCCCGGCCTCTGAAGTCAACAGAAGTTCATCCCTTGGGTGCTGGGAGACCAGCTCGCCCTCGGAAGGACAGTTTGACTGTATTGGCGCCTCCAACAGGCAACGGGGTCTTAAACCAGATTCCTGCGGGTGACGGTAGGGAGAGTTCTAGAGAACAGGCGGTGCCAGGTGACGGGGCGCCACTCCACAGACCTGTCAGTCTCAGAGGCCGGGAGACCATCTCCTCTGTCTGACTTGTCGTGCAGTCGGCGGCAGAGCCGCCTCCCTGACCCACAAAAAAAAAAAAAAAAAAAAAAAAAAAAAAAGTGGAGAGAAGCAGATGGAGTATGGGGGGAGCGACTATACCGGGAGCTCACATTTTGCCTCCTGCAGACCCGCTACGCATCCTGGGCGTCTGGGTGGGTAGTAGAGACTTCGCTGCGGATAGATGGGTGCAGATAGATGGGCACGTTAAGAAGATTATATCACAATGGAGAGTGATTGGGGCCTCCGCGAGGAACAGGTCCTTGCTGGCCAAGGCTCTCATGCTGTCGCAATGCCACTTCCTTATGGATGGAAACGGTATACCATGTAACATGCTGACCAAAATAAGTAACAGGATAATGGGCTTTGTTAGAGGGAAATTCTCTGCGATGGCCTACCACACACTGGAAGCTCCCCTGGCGGAGGGAGGCCTTAACGCTCCCTCCTCACTAGGAAACAGGCCACTGACCTTAAGTTCCTTAGCGACCTGGTTACCGGGGACCAGCGAGTACTGTGGAAACAATGGACGTGGATGGACCTGAAGATGGCGTCTGCATCTAGCAGAGCTGGTACGCATGGAGGCATTAACCCGTTCTTACAGCAGGCGTATACGATGCCTTCCCTCCTACAGGACAGGGTATCACAAGCATTCCTGACGGCTAGAAAGTTTGGTGTGGACCTGGCCTGTGCAAATCCGTCTGCCAGAGCTAGGATGGGAGTCCCGGTACTGAACCACCCCGCACTGCCCAGGCCAGGCTCCCAGAGGTTCAGAAAGCTCATCGAGCTCCGAGAGCACGGAATATCCAAGGTTGTCCACCTCTACGCTCCTCCCCCCCTACGGGGTACTGGGCTTACCAGGACAGTGAAAGCCATGAAAGAAGCGGTTCACACCTCAGCGTGGTCACCCCTCCGAAACTTACGGACCGAGGGAGAGTGCCCTAGCGTCAATGTATGGCCTGACATGAACGGGCCTCTGGGCTGTGTGAGGGTATTCACAGCCCCTAAATCTATCATAGCGGGGAGAGTTGTTAAGGACGCATACAAGCGGACTAGAGTGCGAGCCCCGATGGTGGACTACTTGCCATCACTGCCCCCAACCCCTAGGAAAGCGGACAACATAGTCTATGAACGAGATATACATATCTGGACAGATGGTTCTGCGAAGGACAATGGCACGGATGTCTGCACTGCTGGCTCAGCGTGGGTGTCGGACCTGCAATTCGAGGATAAGGTCTCGCTGACGGGCTCCGTCCTGTCTAACAACGTGGCGGAAACTGCAGCCGTGGTTCTGTGCTTGATGGCATGGCGAGACACGCATATAGTCATTCACACAGACTCGACATTCGTCTTGGGTCTGATGAAGGGGGGCCTGCTGGCCATGGAAAGAGACGGGTGGGGAGACGCCCCTCAGCACCTGAGCAGAGGTCCACCCACACCCCTCCTACAACAGCTCCTATACCTGGTGCGGGACAGGACGGGAAGGCTACACTTTGAGAAAGCCAAAGCCCACGGTGACGACCTCATGAACAACATCACGGATAGACTAGCCAACGAAGGTCGGTTGGGAGGAAGACCTTTTGATTTGGGTTCCCTTAGCCTGCCTGCGGGGTGGGTAGATACAGCCCCGGTCCTGTGCCACCAGCCCCTGGACTATATGACTAAGCTAGTCATACGAGTGAGGGTAAGAGCGCCAGCGAAGACGATCAAGTTCGAGTCGTTCTCGGATAGGTGGATGGTTACCCTCGGAAACATGTTCGGAGTGGTCCTGGACCCCGGCACCTACATAGGAAAGGTGTGGGATCTAACAGTCCCAGAAGGGTTAAAAGAGGTGTTATGGAAGGAAATGAACGGTGTGCAAGTCCTAGGTCATAGGTACTTTGGTAAGGGACACGTTAAATCTGACATGGGGCGCTTCTGCCTGTGTGAGGCGGAGATGTCCCTGGGACACTTGCTGGTGGGCTGCTCAGCGTACAGACTACAACCTCTGATGGACGTCCTGTTGGAGTTGCTGAAGGCGGTGTGCCCGAGGGGCGGGTTCAAGACGCTGGAGCCCGATGCGTGGGGAGATTCCCCCTGGTACCCGTTACTAGCCCTGGGGGCGCTGGAAGAACACGCTTACCCCATGGTTAAAGGGAGGAAAGCGATCCTTAAGGAACTAAAAAAGACCAGGCAAAGACGGATGTGGATCATAGGTAACTACTACTGGGCCGTCTGGAAATGGTGCATGAAAGAGATACACAACACGAGCTTCAAATTTGTGCCTGTGTCTTGTGCGGTGTTGTTGCACGAAACCCTACTCACGCCCGTTCCTCCACACCTACTGGTTCGGCGAGAGACAGAGGGAAGCAATGCTACAGCTCAGGCGCCCCTGATTGGACCCTCGGACAGCGCGGCCCGGCGGCACCCCGCTCCCAGCGAGAGCCGTGTGCACACGAGGGCTGCCCGCCTGAGCACCCGAGGAGAACGCATCTTGAGGGCTCTGCAGGCTGCGCCCCCCCTCTCCAGGCGGGACGTGATACTGAGAGCCCTCACGGATGATGCGTACTTGTAAGTATGCATACGTAATTTTACTACTGCCATTCCCACAGACACGTCGTCCCCATGACCCTTCCCAAACCCTCTGGGAGCAGGTTCCACTCCTGCTGTAAGGTAGGGGATAGCGGTCTCTGCCTGAGCTCACATTGGGCAGATGGTAGAGACACAGGGAGGGACGTTAAGCACTTTCTGGGCGGTCCGGTCCGGTGTGCCCTGTCAGCCGCAGGCAGGGGTCATCTTCACCAAGGTCGGACAAGAGGCCCCCCGCAGGTTTAGTGGGTATTCCGTGGTCGCTCCGATCACTGGCGACCCCCACACTCTCGACCTCTGAAGCCTTGGAGTCTTGGGCTGACCACATTCGGGTGCCGGGAGACCAGCTCACCCCTATGTGCAGCCGTGGGCGGGGCTGTATTGGTGCCTCCAACAGGCGACGAGGTCTTAAACCAGATTCCTGCAGGTGACGGTGGGGAGAGTTCTAGAGAACAGGCAGTGCCAGGCGATGGGGCGCCACTCCATGGAATCATCTGCAGATGGGGCCGGGAGACCATTTCCCCTCTCTGACCTTTCTTGGTTTCGGTGGCAGAGCCGCCTCCCCAACCCACAAAAAAAAAAAAAAAAAAAAAAAAAGTGGAGAGAAGCATAGGTGGGGGTAATGTGGAAGTGGAAACTACACACAGGCAGTGAGGTGGAGGCTATGCGAACGCAGTGGAACGGGAG